>JGI1356J14229_10004891_pt1 | contig 9895 bp, 10 predicted proteins | sample Subgrocontami58m_FD_14229 | JGI IMG/M metagenome (IMG submission 14229) | reverse complement strand
TGGATACGGCGCAGCAGTTACGAGTTCCATGATCGAACATTTACATTCAATCAACTGCTCAACGGTCATGCTCTACGCCGATAGCAATTACGAAAAGAGCAACCGCGTGTACCAGGGGCTTGGCTTCCGCCCGGTTGGCGCAATTGTGGAATTCGGTCTTGAACCGCCTGCAGATACGCAACTATGAAACGTGTTGCGGTCGTCGGATCAGGCGGGGCAGGAAAGTCAACATTTTCACGTGAACTCAGCCAGATTGTAGGACTTCCGCTGATACATCTTGATCGTCATTATTGGAAACCAGGATGGGTCGAGACGCCCGTCGAGGAATGGAGAGTTCTTCAGAGCGAGTTGATCGCTGGAGATCTCTGGATTGTTGACGGTAATTACAATCGAACTTTTGATATTCGGTTTGCCAAAGCAGACACGGTGATCGTGCTAGCAATTTTGCGGTATCGATGTTTGCTTAGAGCTTTTACCCGCATGTTACGGAATCGCGGCAAGTGTATTCAGGCCGAGGGTTGTCCTGAACGTTTTGATTTCTCGTTTTATCAGTGGATCTGGCATTTTCCAAGAGAGGGCTTCGCAAAGATCGATGCGTCACTTGATGCTCACGGGAAAAGTCTCAATGTCATTGAACTAACGTCGTCACGGCAGATGCGGAGTTTTTTCAAGTCACTACGGGCGTGAGGTGGGCGACGGAGAGACATCCAACTCACGTCTCTGACCTGTGAGAACCAAAAAGCGCTTGCCGGATAGCAGGCATGGGCGGATAGTGGTCCGTGTTTTATCCGCTCTCATGAGAAGAGAAAACAATGGCTTACACAATCGCCTGCGCCGATGCCGGAATGAATTGCCCAGCTTCTTTCACGACCGAATCTAAAGAGGAGCTCTTCGAGCACGTCATGATGCACGGAGCGAAGAAACATCCTGAGGTTGCTTCCAACCCAGACCTCGGCGCACAACTCGAACAACTAGTGCGCGTTTCATAAGAACATTCGAGGTTAGTGGTTCATTCAAAGTCAATGATTGAAGCCGAGATGAATGTGATCTTTGTGCGTTAGGTCGCTGAAATACTGTGATCCACTAAGTAGAACAGGGCCACCGACGTTGTAAGCGCCGTGTGCGGAAGCAAGATGCATTGCGCTGGTTGCAAGCACGTGATTCGCCGGGAGGACCAGTGGTTTCGAGTCGAGCGCCCAGACGTCGACCGCTCGCCCGAGCGGATGATCACTAGGTCGCGAAGTGCCGAAGACATTGAGGGGGTGTCCCGATTGCAACACGCTGACATCCACTACGTGCAGCGCTGACATAGCGATTAGCAGTCTGAGGACTGAGTCGTGAACGCCGCCGGCTAGGACATCGGTTTTTGCCGCATAGGGCAGATGAATTCTTGACTCAGAGAGGACGCGCTCTGCCGACGAGGTCAGTCGCGAGATTGGTGTTCCTGGGCGCGCAGGCAGGACCTCGACAACGCGCCAGTGCGGCGACGCCTCCGCCAAGCGGACATCAACCGTCGTACCCCCGGCCCTGATTGAGCCGTCTGGCATCAGTCGCCACTGATCGACCACGACCAAGACACTGGCTCTGGTGCTGAGAATGCCGCCGTACTGAGCATCGCGAACTTGAAGGACAGCGCTACTGCCGGCGCCGAGGAGGGGAGCGAGCGCGTCGATGAGCGCCGGATTAAAGCCGACTGCACTTACTCGTTTTTGGGCTGCTGATGCCCCGCCAGAACTCCCAGACCAGGCACCAACGGTCTCGAGCAGGAGGGTGGCGCGCGCCTTGATCGAAGGGGAGACCTCACCTGATTGCGGGTGCCATGCACGTGTTTTGGGAAGTCCGCCTGTATTTGCTGAAGACAGAACGTCACTTGTTGGCATAGAGGTGCTCGCAGTCGCGCGTGAGCACGATGCCAGACTGGCGATGCCGACGGCGCTTGCCAGAACGGTGAGGAATTGGCGACGGGTAACCTCACGGACGAACGCACCAGCAGGCTCCGAATCAGAATCGTCACCACCGTAAATCAGAATCGTCACCACCGTCGCCCAGGGGTCGTCGGGTGGTCAGTTGTGCTCTCCGTGCACTACCAGAACTGGACAATTCGCGTGCTCGGCACAGGCGGAACTGACCGAACCTAGAAGGAGCCCAGCGAATCCGCCGTGGCCACGACTTCCGACGATGAGCATTTCTGCCCTCTTACTCGCTTCGAGCAAGACCCTCGTGGGGTTACCTTGACGGATAGTGCTAACTAAACCTTTGGGTGGAGTCTTTCCAAAAACGGCCTCAAGGGCCTCATCGAGAATCTTTTTTGCATCATCGTCCGGCCGCCACCAGTCAGGAATTCCGCCTTCCCAGCCCAACATCATCGGGTACTCCCAGGCGACGACTGCTTCGATTACGCCACCGACCACTGGGGCCAATTGAGCGGCCCAGCGAAGTGCCTTCTTTGAGGATTCTGAACCATCAACTCCGACCACAATGTGGCCTTCTGTCGTCTTCTCGTTCTCCATTGTCATGGCTTTCGCCTCCGCGATCGCGTTGATATTACAGATCAACGATCTTCACGATATCAGCGGCAGCAACGTTGGTGATTCCGGTCTTGCTCTGCCTTGGCTGTGGCATTCGTTGCCAATAATCGCGGCATGGCTGCTTTCCTTCCGTCAGTAACGGAGGTCTAATTGCGTCCCGTGATGGGTGAACCTGGACCGTGCCCTGCGTGCGAATTGGTGGACCTCGTTCGGCGTGGAGGCAAGGACGTCTGCCCAAGGTGTTTTTTCATCCAGCCCTGCTGTGATGGCGGACGATGCGAGGCTTGATCTAGGCGGCTCCTGCAATCACTGGCCAAGATGGTACGTACGGGTGCGGGCAGTTGGCTACGTGGCAGTTGCTGAACATCGTTGCGGCCGGTGGATATTCTGGTGAGTTTTTCCAAAGCCTTATTGGTGCTTCAATTTTTTAGTGGGTTTATTGCTACCCATCGGAGCCATCTTCAAGCGCCGCGATGTTTCTGCGTAGAACCTGAAAGAACCCTGCGAACCATTGGACACGGGGGCTGAGGAGGGCCATATAGGGGATTTGCCCCGATAACCTCGATTCCATGTCACGTCGAATTCTAGTGTTCGGGCTCTGCACAGCATTGCTCCTTGGCTCTTCGCCTGCGGTGGCTAAGACGCGCAAACCCACGCTGGCTGAGATTGCCACAGCAAAGGCGGCCGAGAAGGCGAAGGCCAGGGTGGCTGCTGCTGCGAAGGCCAAGTTGGATGCCGCGCAGGTACGTTTGAAGGCGCTGTCACAGCAGGCAGCGCAGGCGAAAGTCGCTTGCGACAAGTCGGCGGCTGAGTTAGGAACCGCAACTCAGATTGCCACACAGAAAGCTGCCGAAGCAGTCTTGGCAACAAATGCGGTTAGCCGAGCTCGTGATGGGATAGGTCGGATCGCGGCCGGAGCGTACAAAATGGGTGGCGGTTTCACCAACATCGACTCGATCCTGAACGCCGACGGCCCGCAAGATTTGGTCGATCGTCTATCGCAATTAAATGTTATATCGGCGAGTAATACGACGGCGCTCCATCGCTTTCAAGTTGCCAATGATCGCGCGAAAAATGCCAAACTCGCGGCTGATTCCGCGCGCATTGCGCAGAAGAACGCGACCTATAAGGTCGCGGCAGCCAAGAAAGTCGCAGATGCGATCAAGACTAAGCAACAACAAGAAGTCGATTCACTCATGGCGCTTCAAAACCAGTTGATGGCCGAGTTGTCCAAGGCTCGCGACGTGCGCGTTACCTTGGAACAGCAGCGTCAACTGGCGATCTTGGAAGAGCAGCGCGCAAATACTGCAGCTAAGACCTCGGGACAGGCGAAAGTCTGGTCAAATCGCGGCTTTACTGGACGTCAGACGATCAGAACAACATCAGACCAACGTTTGGTCGCGGTGGCCTTCGCAAAGCAGGAGGTTAACTCCGGCAAGCCCTACGTCTGGGGGGCACAGGGGTCGAAGGCGTACGACTGCTCTGGTCTGGTCTACGCCGCATACAAGGCGGCCGGGCTTACTGCCCCATCCTGGTCAAGACTTAACGCCGCACTTTACTTCGTCGCGACCAAGCGGGTGCCTCTTACCGATTTACAGCCGGGCGATTTGCTCTTCTGGTCCTACGACGGAACGGTTCAATCGATTTACCACGTCGCTATTTACGCGGGTAACAACATGATCTGGGAGGCACGTAACACTAAGGCGGGGTTGAAGTACTCGAACATTTCTGGCCGCGATGGGCTCATGCCTTTTGGCGGACGTGTATAGCACACCTACCCTGGGTGATCATGTTGGAGACGTGGTAATTGGCGCGGTGGTTTATAAGAATGTGGCCTTCTGTCGTCTTCTCATTCTCCATTGTCATGGCTTTCGCCTCCGCGATCGCGTTGGTATTAGCGTCTGATATCGGTGTGGTCAATAACCAGGTAAACCCAGGCACCCACCGACGTGTGTTCAGTTTAGGATCTGTCTCGGTTAGATTTATCGATTTTAGGCGGCACCAGCAACCACGGGCCGTGAGGGTACGAAGTAGAGATGGCCGGTTGGACTTCGCCAAGTGCATGAACCATCTGCTCTGCTCTCGATCGACCAACCATCATGGGTTTTCAATCGATGATGTCGTCGACAGAGCAGACCCAAATTCACTGCATCCGTCTGGCCACCGTCATCCCAAGCGATCGCATGATCTATATCACCGCGCTGCGCCGGTTGGCGGCACCCCGGGAAGCGACAGGTTCGGTCGCGCGCCAGAAGAAAATCCACCAGTGCCTGTGGAGGTTGGTAAGTTTCACGTCCGTACTCGAGCAAGTGACCGGTGATGGGCTCCGTGATCAATCGGCGCCAATTACCATCTGCTGCCAGCGCCCTGGCAATCGATGCGGGAATCGGACCGTAGCCACTTAGTTCCCCTGGGGATTGCGCCAGGTCGAGCAGTGTCGGCAGATCAATCGTCAGATTAACCGTGACTGGCCGACGATGCGCCGAAATTTCACCAACTGACTCGAGCGCCCGCACGGCTATTTGAGTGAGCGCATCTGCGCGCTTGGCATCGATCCCAATCTCATCGCTCTGAGCTTCGGTACGAGCAAGTGCATTAATCGCAAGCATGACGATCTGTGCATCTGCCGCTGGCAAGAGCGCAATTATGGTCGCCATGCCATCAGGTTCTGGGTAATAACTGATGCGCCTGGATTCAACAGCGCTCGCCACGACGATCTCAATCTCATTAACTGCCGCCTTGGCGACTTGACCGCGGACGTGGCGGGCTAATTGTGCCGGCGTATGGAATTCGGCGTAGGCAAGTGCTCGCGCTTCGATGGTCGCGACCACCTCAGGCTTTGCCCCAGTCTTTAAGAGCACTGCGCTTTCTTCAACGATGACTCGCGCATGCGCTGGCGCGATTTCACCGCATTCGAGAGCCTTACGGACAGCAGGTAGATGCTTATGCAGCGTGCGCGCAGTATCGATCTGCCGCTGTGCCGATGCCGCAGAGAGACGGAGCGCAGCAGCGATCTCATCACGCGGAGCATCATCGACCCCCCGCCATGCTTCTGGCATTGCCCGATTTGACTCTTGGACCTCGACTCCAGCTACCGCGATCAGCGCACGATTGATCAGACCCTGGACCCAGGCCAACTGTCGCTCACATGCAGATAGGTAATCGATACGGGCACTTGGTGAGAGTCGGAGTGGATCGATTTCGGCGAGAGCTGCAATAGTCCGCGCACTGGGTTCGACCTCAAGAATCGCAAGTATGATTTGCGCATTCGAGGTTCCGTTCGCATCCAAACTCTCGTCCATGCCAGAATCCTCGTCACCCCCACCGACAATTTGGCAAAAAAATAACGCTGCGCAACTTTCCCCCGAAGAAGAAAGACGCAGCGTTATTTCGGTAGAAATAAAGGCGACTTACTGGATCTAGATGTTAGAAAGCCTTCAATGCGCTAACAACCTTAGTCAACGAAGCCTTTGCATCGCCAAAGAGCAATGTGGTCTTCGGGTCGTAAAGCAATTCGTTCTCGATGCCAGCAAAGCCTGGACGCATCGAACGCTTCAGGAAGACCACGTTTGCCGCGTTGCCAACATCGAGGATCGGCATGCCATAGATCGGGCAGCCAGGAGTCGTCTTTGCGGCCGGGTTGACAACGTCATTTGCGCCCACGACCAACGCAACGTCGGTCTGTGCAAAGGTCGGGTTGATCTCTTCCATCTCGACGAGTTGTTCGTAAGGGACATTTGCCTCAGCGAGCAAGACGTTCATATGTCCTGGCATACGTCCAGCAACTGGGTGAATTGCATAGGCAACATCAACGCCTTTGGCCGTCAACAAGTCAGCCAATTCGCGCACTGTGTGCTGCGCCTGTGCAACAGCGAGTCCGAAGCCAGGCACGATTACAACGCGTCGGGCATAAGCCAACAGAATTGCAACGTCGTCAGGTGATCCGGAACGGACCGGACGGACATCTCCAGCAGCGGCAGCGGCAGTCGGTGTAGCGGTGAAGGCGCCAAAGAGGATGCCGAAGATCGGCCGCCCCATTGCTTGCGCCATCTTTCTGGTGAGGATTGTTCCGCTTGCACCCACGAGCGTTCCGGCAACGATCAAAACGGTGGTCTGTAGTACATAACCGCTAGCGGCCACCGTAAGACCAGTGAAGGCGTTGAGTAGGGAGATGACGATTGGCACATCGGCGCCACCTACCGGGAGTACGAAGAGCACACCGAAGGCAAGGGCGAGAATCGACAGGACACCAAGTGCCAGCGAGCCCCGGCTCACAGCGACCCATCCTGCCGCGCCAACTACGGTGGCGAGCACGAATGCAATGAGGAATCGTCCACCTGCAAAGACAACTGGGCGAGTCGTCATGAGTTCCTGCAATTTGAGGAATGTCACGACCGAACCGGTGAATGAAATACATCCGACGATTACCGTGAAGATCGTGGCTGCGACATCGCCACCAGATGAGTGCGTTCCAAGCCTTAGGTACTCGACGATCGCGACGAGTGCCGCAGCGCCACCACCCACACCATTGAATAGGGCCACAAGTTGTGGCATTGCAGTCATCTTTACTTTGCGCGCTGCTGGAACGCCGGCGGCGGTCCCCAGAGCTACGGCAAGAATGATGAGGGCAAGATGGGCTGGCTTCTCATAGAAGAAGACCAACACTGTCACGAGCGTTGCACCAGCAGCACCGATCAGGTTTCCATTTCGCGCAGACTTGGGCGAAGAGAGGCCTTTGAGTGCGAGGATGAAAGCAACCGCAGCAATTAAGCCGATGAAATCGTAAATATTGCGGCTCATTTGGTTGCGCTCGCTTTCTTGCCCTTGAACATCTCGAGCATTCGGTCAGTGACGACGAAACCGCCGACCATATTGACGGTGGCTAGGACGACCGCGATCAGTGAGAGTGTCAACTCAAGATTCGAGTTGCTCCGTCCAGCGACCACGATTGCACCGACCAAGATGACACCGTGGATTGCGTTGGCACCACTCATAAGTGGTGTGTGAAGAGTGGTCGATACCTTGGATACGACTTCAAAACCAATGAAGACTGAGAGCACGAAGATCGACAGAAGTGCCATCCCGTTCATGCAGATACTCCTTTGCGAATCGTGCCATCGTGGGTAACGGCTGATCCATCGATGATTTCATCGGCGAGGTCAACGGTCACCACCCCTTCGGCGGTCATGAGCAGTAGCAAGTTCACGACATTTCTTGAATACAGTTGGCTGGCGTGGAAAGCGAGTTGGCTTGGCACGTCCTTGCCACCCCAAATGGTGAGGCCAGCGTCGGTTGTGATCGTTTCCCCAGCTACAGATCCTTCGACGTTGCCACCTGTCTCTGACGCCAGATCGATGATTACGGATCCAGGCTTCATACCGACGAGCATTTCGGCAGTGATCAGGCGTGGAGCTGGTCGTCCCGGCACAGCCGCGGTTGTGATTACGACATCTGAGTTGCGCACAAATGGTGCGAGCAGATCGCGTTGACGTTGGGCGCGGTCCGCATCCATCTCACGTGCGTAACCGCCTGTTCCTTCCAGCGCCTCGAGCTCGAGCTCGATGAAGGTGGCTCCCATGGAGCGCACTTCGTCGGCCGATGATGGGCGCACGTCATAAGCAGATACGACGGCACCGAGACGTCTTGCCGTTGCAATCGCCTGTAGACCAGCCACGCCTGCGCCGAGGACCAATACCTGGGCGGGAGTGACGGTGCCTGCAGCCGTCATGAGAAGCGGGAAGAAGCGCGGCGAGAGCTCCGCGCCCATGAGCGCAGCCCGGTACCCGGCGCAGAGCGCTTGCGATGTGAGTGCATCCATCGACTGCGCCCGCGAGATCCGTGGGATCAGTTCGAGTGAGAAGGCCGTCACGCCCGCTTCTTTAGCCGCGTCGATCGTTGCTTGTGCAGCGGTAAGTGGCAAGAACGAGATTGTGATGGCGCCCTTCTTGAGCGAACGCATTTGCTCAGGCGTCAGAGGAGAGACGGTGGCAACGACATCTGCACTATTGAGCGCAGTAATAAAAGAGGCGCCGAATAAGACTTCGGCGCCGGCTGTGGTGTAAGCCGTATCACTGGCTTGAGCGGTAAGGCCCGCGCCGGATTCGACTATCACCTCGAGTCCTGATTGTTTTAAACGACCCACGACGTCGGGAACGATCGCTACGCGTCGTTCACCCGACCGGGTCTCTTTGGGGATTACTAATCGCATAGGGCGACCGTAGTGGTCGACAACACTATTTCGCGCATGCCAGAGGGTGTGATTAGTCCAACAGTGGGCGGGTTTTTCTTGGCAGATCGCCCTTAACCAGGTGAAATAGGAGGGCCTGAATCGTGGTCCTACGGTGATAAGCCTCACGCCAGACGACCGAACGCCCACCGTCGATGACGCTGGCTTCGACCTCTTCGCCGCGATGGGCGGGCAGACAGTGCATGAAAATACCGTCAGGGACCGCAAGTGCCATCAACTTCTCGGTGACTGCAAAAGGAGCTAGGTCCTGCATCTTCTCAGCGCGGTCGGCCTCAGAATCGCCCATCGACATCCAGACGTCGGTGTAGATGACACTGGCATCCTTGGCGGCTTCATGCGGATCTGTAATGACCTCGATTGTGGCGCCCGATTTCGCCGCCTCACGCCGAGTTCGTTCGACGACCTCTGCATTTGGGGCCCACTTTCCACCGGGAGTGGCGACCACGACGTGCGCGCCGAGTACTGCACCCATTTCGAGCCAGGCGTGCGCCATATTGTTGCCATCGCCTACATAGGTGAACTTTCGTCCGCTTAGATCAGTACCGAAGGTTTCTTGGATTGTCAGCCAATCGGCGAGCGCCTGAGTCGGATGATCCAGATCGGTGAGGGCATTGATTACCGGGATGGTGGCATGGGCGGCCAATTCGTCGACATCGGACTGCTTGAACGTCCGAATGATTAAAGCCTTCGAATAGCCCGAAATGATTCTTGCAGTATCGGCAATCGTCTCACCGCGGCCGAGTTGAAGTTCGTCGCCGCGAACGAATATTGGGGTGCCGCCGAGGTGGGCTACGGCAGTCTCCGAAGCAAGGCGGGTACGGGTGGATGGTTTGGTCATATGGATGACGACGCTCTCGCGGGCGAGGAAGTCGCGCTCGGCGAGCGGGTGCTTGGTAAAACGCGTAGCGGTGGCCAGGAGGGTCTGGATGGCGTCCAGGGTCAAGTCATCGGTACGGAGCAGGTCCTTCAGACCGGTTGTCACCTGGGGATCGCGCGCCATCTACAGAGCCTACCTTTGCCGACCGGTGGCTTCGCTCACCCCGAGCGGTGGCTTCGCTCACCCCGAGCGGTGGCTTCGCTCACCCCGAGCGGTGGCTTCGCTCACCCCGAGCGGTGGCTT
>JGI1356J14229_10004882_pt1 | contig 9900 bp, 8 predicted proteins | sample Subgrocontami58m_FD_14229 | JGI IMG/M metagenome (IMG submission 14229) | reverse complement strand
GCGATCCATATCCATCGAATCAAAGCGTCGGAGTTGTGCCGGAGTTTGAATCCATTGCCCGCTATGCTGGAGCTTACGATACAGATAACTCGGCGAATGATTTTTACATAACACGGCCCGGCTTACGGCCGATACCTCACTGGCTCAGTCAACTATACAAGAAATAGAGGTCTTTGACGTAGACAAAAACGGAAGAGATGCCCTCTTCCGTTTTTTGTTTGTACTAAGCATTATGGTTGTGGCTGCTGTTAGCGAAGAAGTTCAATACTCCCGGAACCATAACGGATTACTTCTGCTTCATTTCCAGTGAGATCGATAACCGTTGAAGGTTCCGAAACAAGCGGCCCGCTGTCAAGAATCATTTCAACTCTGTTTTTGAATTGTTGACCAATTTCATCGGGATCATTCAAGATTTCCCCGTCTGGTGACGTAACGCTTGTACTGAGCACGGGATGTCCGAGCGCATGAACAAGTGCAAGTGCTGTCGGACTTGCAGGAACGCGAATGCCAACTGTCTTTCTTTTCGAAACCAAAATTTTCGGTAGATTCTTCATCCGTTGTGCAGGAAGGATAAACGTGTAAGGACCGGGAATCAGCCGCTTCATTATCTTAAACGCTGCGTTGCTCACGTGAGCGTAGCTGCTGATATGCGTCAGGTCTGAACAGACAAAACTAAACGGTTTATCTTCGCGCTGACGCTTGATAAGGTAGATTTTTTCTATTGCATTCTTGTTTTCGATGCTGCACCCTATGCCATACACAGTATCGGTAGGGTAAATGATGATACCACCATGTTGCAGAACTTCGACGGCTTTGCCGATCAGTCTCGGCTCCGGGTTGATAGAGTGAATCTTTAGAATCATAGGATCTCTCTTGGTGATGGTTGGAGATTCCCCAAAACAAAAAAACAAAATAGCCACAAAGGCACGAAGACACTAAGGATTCACGAAGAGAACCTCTTTTGAGACATGGTAACACTTTGGGGTTCACGATGAGCAAGGACCCAGCTCCCCCAAAAAACTTTGTGAAACCTTTGTGTCTTGGTGTCTTCGTGGCAAGCTTTTTTCGTTTTTAGATTTGGGGAATCTCCAAAGTGATGGCAGACGATTCTGAACTCAATTAACAATATCTTATCTGCAATGGCAACTCCGAGGTTTTTTAACTACATCTCAAGGATTTATTGAATGACCATTGAAGTGCGGAACGGCAAAGCAACATGGCACTTCACACCATGGGAGACCGTGTATTCCATTGTTATTTATCTTCGCTGCACAATTTTATTGATCCTCATCTTCGTTGTATTCCTTCCGTTGTCCTTTCTGTTTAAGAAACCAGTGTACGACGAGTGGCTTCGGAAGGCTTCAAGAGTGTTCCTTCGCTTTGCGGGCGTACGAGTTCAAAGAATCATAGGATTGGAGAATATCCAACCCAATGAGCCGTACATCCTCACGCCGAATCATGTGAACATGCTCGATCCATTTATCTACCAGGGATACTTTCCTTACCTCCTGCGAGGGTTAGAGAAGAAAGAGAATTTCAAGATTCCCATTTGGGGACAATGGATGCGAGCGGTTGGCCAGATTGAAATTGACCGTGAGAATCCAAAGAAGGCAGTCGAGAGCATGAGGGAAGTTGCTCGTGTTCTTCGAGAAGAGCGAACCTCCGTTATGGTTGCCCCAGAAGGAACAAGAACACCGAACGGGCGATTGCAGCCGTTCAAGCGCGGTCCGTTCAAGACTGCGGCAGAAGCAGGCGTTCGCATTCTGCCGATGTGTTGTAAAGGTCTTTATGACATCAACAGAAAAGGTGACTGGCGCGTAAAGCCCGGTCACCTTGATGTCATTTTCGGCAAACCGCTTGGTCCGCCAAATCATTCTATGGAATCACAGAAGAAAATCAGCGCCGAGCTGCGCCGCTGGATGTTGGAGCAGCTCGACGAGCAAGACGCCTCTCCAGAAACTACTTCACGACAGTCAACTTCTTCGTCTGACTGACATTGCCAACCTGTAAGCGGTAGAAGTACACACCGCTCGGAATGTTTGTCGCATCAAACGTCCGCTCATACACCCCATTCTCCGTCTTTCCATCAACAAGCGTTGCGACTTCTTTTCCCAATACATCAAACACGGTCAGCATTGTATATCCGGAACCTTGAATTGCAAACTGGATCTTTGTTGATGGGTTGAAAGGATTCGGATAGTTTTGGGAGAGCTGAATGCCTATAGGCGAAGAATTTTTTGCTTCGGCAACACTCGTTACGGTTGTTACATCAACAGCCCACGCTGAACGCCCATGCGTGAATGCGACAAGCTTTCGAGTAGGGGAGTGAAGTGTTACATCATGAACAGGAGCAGTCGGTAGCCCTGTGCCGAGAACATTCCATGTCGTGCCGCTGTTCGTGCTGTACAAAACTCCGGCATCGGATGCGACGTAGAGCCGCGGGCGGGCAGCAGCATCAACAATCACATCGTTGAGAGGAATGTTCGGCAAGTTGCCGCCGATTGCCGTCCATGTTTGTCCGTAGTTTGTAGTCTTGTAGATGTGTGCTTGATATTGATACTCGAGATATCCTGAAAGCGTAACATAGCAAACGCTCGCCGAGTCAGGATCGACAGTTACACGCGTTACCCAACGAGTCGGAAGCGAGCCGGTGATGTCTGTCCACGATGTCCCGCCGTTTGTCGTCACTGAAACCTTTCCATCATCAGCTCCAGCATAGACAACATTTGCGTTTGATTTGGCAACATCAACAGTTGTGAGCTGGCCGAGGCGACCGTTTTGCCCACGAGTGAGATCGCCGCTTATCACAGTCCAGCTTTGCATGCCGTTTGTTGTCTTATAGACGCGGTGCGTTCCCGTGTACAGCGTGAGCGGGTTACTGAGATCCATTGCGATTGGCGTAGACCAGCCTTTTCTGTCAGAGGCGCCAATTCCATTTGTGCCGCTATTGAACGACGCTCCGCCATTTGTTGAATAGCCAAGTCCACCAAATTGGTACTCAGCGTAGATGCGATTTGGATTTGTCGGATCAACAAGAACGTAAAACCCATCGCCGCCATAAATTGAACTCCAATCGTTTTGATTTCCTGTCAGCGTGCGAGGTGTGCCATTGTCCTGCGTACCACCATAGTATCGTTGAGGATTCGTGAAGTCTATAGTTCCGGCATAGAACTGTGAGATGGGAAGATTGAGCGACTTCACCCACGACGTTCCGCCATTTGATGATACGAACACGCCGCCGTCGCTTCCCAAAACAATTCTATTTGGATTTGCCTGATCAAATTCAATGGCGTGAAAGTCAACATGTACGGAAGTTGCAGTTGCCGACCAATCGGCTCCACCGTTTGTTGTTCTATAGGCAGAAGTCATCCCTGCATAAACTAAGTTTGGATTGGTGGGATGAACCGCAAGCACGTTGTTGTACCAGACTTGTCCCTCGCCACCAAACGCTGCTGACACATTTGTCCAACTTGCCCCGTTGTCAGATGAGCGATACACTCCTTTCACACCTGTTCCGTTGGAGACTAATGCGAAGTACACATTAGGCTGTGAAGGAGCAACTGCAAGGCTCGTGCGTCCCGTTGCGACATCGTTGGCAGGAAAACCGTTGGTGACTTGCGACCACGAGTCTCCGCCATTTGTAGAAAGCCATAAGCCTGATGTTGCGCCATTAATAATACTATATGTCAATGGACGGTAACGACTCCAAAATGCTGCAACAATCCGATTTGGGTTCATTGGATCAATCATTAGATCGCAAGCACCTGTTGTGTCGTTGGCAAAGAGAACCCTTTGCCATGAGGTGCCGCCGTCAGTTGACCGATAAACTCCACGGTCTTGCGTCTTGCTTCTGTAAAGTCCCAAAGCCGCTACAAAAATCTTGTTCGAGTTTGAAGGATGGATTGCAATTCTTCCGAGCTGTCCCGTCGTTGCAAGTCCGAGGTTTGTCCATATCTGCCCGCCGTCTGTTGAACGCCAGATGCCATTGCCGGGATAGATTGCAACACCTCCGGGATTTGCTTCACCAGTTCCCACATAAACTATTTCTGGATTGTTAGGGTCGAGGGCAAGCGAGCCGATAGAGTACGATTCATTGAAAATATTCGTCCACGTGACCCCATTATCTGTTGATTTCCAACCCCCGCCGGCGGCTGCGCCCGCGTAAATGAAATTAGCATTTGTTGGATGCAAGGCGAGTGAAGTTATTCGCCCGCCGATATTTGATGGTCCAACACTCTGCCAAACTGGAGCCAATACGCCGGTTCGTGCCGCTGCCATCTGTTGGATTGTTTTTCGAGCTTGCTCGTAAAGTGCCGGATTGATATCATTGTTTGGGTAGACGCGTTGCAGCATAAACCAATCATTATCAACGGCGTCCTGGTTTTCGTAGCGCTCAAGTTCCGCTACGTTCTCTCTGCATTCGTTTGATGAAAAGTAGAACGAAAATGCTCCAGCGACAATAAACGTCATCAGCTCAAACAGTTTGCGTTTACCCATGGCGCTGCCTTTTTGATTCGGTGGTAGGAAAGGTAGTTGTTCTATTAAAAATCTAACAACACAATGTGCGAGATGCAACAAATTTTGTTGGGAGTGAACCTTTTTTCTCGTAAATTCACACGCGTCCTTTCACATCTTCATCTGAATGAATAGACAATACACTCTCGAAGTTGCTGGAAGATTGGTTCCCTACTCAGTTCACTTCAGCGGCAAAGCAAAGCGGCTCTCACTTAGAATCTCTCCTGATACAGGCTTGGTGTTCGTCGTACCCAAACGATTGAGAAGAACGGATGTCAATTACGAAGCTCTTCTGAAGACGAAAGGGCGTTGGATTGTTCAGAAGCTCGATAACGTTGCGAAGCTGCAGAATCAGCAGCCGGGAGTATCGTTCACCGATGGCAGCAAGCTTGATGTTGTCGGGAAAGAAATCATCCTTCGAGTCATACACACCTCGCAGAAACGAGCATCTGTGCGGTTGGAAGGAGAAGTCCTCCTTGTCCTTACGCCTGAAGTGGGTGAATTGCAAGTTCGAAAAGTCGTGACGGCGTGGTACAAACACGTTGCGAAGAACATCATTCCTGAACGCGTTGATCTGTTGAATGCTCCGCTCGGTTTTCCGTGTAAGAAAGTTGCTGTACGCGACCAGAAGAGCCGGTGGGGAAGCTGCTCGCGGCGAGGAACGTTAAGTTTCAATTGGAGGATGCTTCTTGTTCCACCTTCGGCGATGGACTATCTCATCTATCACGAACTTGCACACCTGAAGGAAATGAATCACTCGATCCGCTTCTGGCGTTTAGTGCGAACGCTTTGTCCGACGTACGCTGAAGCAGAACATTGGCTGAAGAAGAATGGACGGTTTTTTTTTGGTAAGTGATTCGACGTAGCTCTCCGTAATTTATGTGAACGCTTGCATTCTGTGGTTAACGTCACGTGCAACGTGGCGGCGTCGTCTTATACTAATTGTGAAATCACACCCGAATGGTCCAACAGCTTCTGTAACTCTGAAATGAAAATTCTTCTTGTTGAAGACAACTTCGAGCACTTACGGCTTACAAAATATATCCTCCGACATAACAACGTCCCCGGCGAAGTGTATGTGGTTCGCGATGGGCAGGAAGCGATTGATTATTTGTACAACCGAAATCAGTTTGCCGACCCGTCCGCAAACCCGCGACCACAATTAGTGCTGCTAGATTTGAACATTCCTCGCATAGACGGCAAGGAAGTGCTGAAGCTGATAAAGTCGGACGATGAATTGAAACACATTGCGGTTGTCATTCTCAGCTCCTCCGACCGTGAAGAAGATGTGTCGTACGCGTACGAGCATGGTGCCGCTGCATACATCTCAAAATCTGCNGGCTTCGAGCGATTNAACGAAGCGCTTTCTTCTCTTCACATATTCGCATCCGCGCAACGAGTAGCTGCGTTTTAGAATCTCCCGTTATCCTTCGGCTGCCTCCGACACGATAATGCGCGTGCCCCGGTCGCTTTGGCGGACGAGGATATTCTTCTCGTCCACTAATCCCAAATCTTCGATCACCAATCGCCAATCGCCAATCACTCATCCCTAATCACTTGCTTTTGGATTTGTAGACCCTTCACTCGGCGAACAACGCTCACGTAGGTTGAGCATCTTCTTGAATGTCCCCACGCTTCTTTGTACCTTGAAGTAAAATCAATCTCACTCCAACTACTTCCTCATGTCTCATTGGTTAGTTGCACTTGTCGGTCGTCCGAACGTAGGCAAATCCACACTCTTTAACCGCATTGTCGGTCGTCGCGACGCAATCGTTCACGACGTGCCCGGTGTAACGCGTGACCGTAACTACGCGGAAGCAGAGTGGGCGGGGAAGAGTTTTTCGCTTGTTGACACCGGCGGTTACGTTCCTGAATCGGAAGACATCATGGAAGCGGCAATTCGCGAGCAAGCGCAAATCGCAATCGACGAAGCTGATGTTGTGCTTTTTGTGGTTGATGCGCAAACGGGGCTTCTTCCCTCCGACTCTGAAATCGCCAATATTCTCCGCAAAAAACAGAAGAAGGTTGTTCTCGTCGTCAATAAAATCGATGGCGAGAAGAAAGAAAGTGAGCTCGGGGACTTTTACAAATTGGGACTCGGCGAGCCGTATTCTGCTTCTGCGCTCGTCGGAAGAAAAACAGGCGACTTGCTTGACGCCGTCACGAAGGACTTTGAGGTAAATGCGGACGAGAAAATCGACCCGAGACTCAAGCTTGCAGTCATTGGCAAGCCGAATGTCGGCAAGTCATTGTTCGTGAATGCGTTGTTGCAAGAAGATCGCCACATTGTGACGAACATTCCGGGCACGACGCGAGACCCGATTGATGCAATCCTGAAGTATTACGGAGAAGAAATTCTTCTTGTTGATACGGCAGGCTTGCGTCGAAAAAGTAAAGTGAAAGAAAGCGTCGAGTTCTACAGTGCAATCCGAGCACTCAAAAGCATTGAGCGCTGCGATGTTGCAGTCATATTGATTGATGCGACACAAGGGCTTGATCATCAGGACTTGCGCATCATTGACAATGCAACAGAGCGGAACCGGGCAGCAATTATCGCCGTCAATAAATGGGACTTGATTGAGAAGGATGATAAGACTGCGCGGGCGTTTGAGAAAGCACTGAAAGAAAAACTGCGCATCTACGATTTCATTCCGATCATCTTTATCTCTGCCTTGACGAAGCAACGCGTGTACAAAGTGATTGAATTGGCTAAGCAAGTTGACGCTGAACAGAACAAACGGATTTCAACGAGCGAGCTCAACGACATACTCGGTGCGGACATCAAAACATTTCCGCCTCGCAGCAAATCCGGTAAAGAAATCAAGATAAAATACATTACACAAGTGAAGTCCAAGCCGCCGGTGTTTGCATTTTTCTGCAATGAACCGAAGTTGATTGATGACAACTACCAACGCTATCTTCAAAACAAGATTCGTGAGCATTTCACATTCGAAGGTGTTCCGATTCTTTTATCGTTCAAACAAAAGTAAATGCCCAAGCGAATACTCGTCATAGGAGGTGTAGCCGCAGGACCCAGCGCAGCAAGCAAGGCGAAGCGCACGAATCCTGAATATGATGTTGTTCTGTTTGAACAAGGCGAGGACGTTTCGTACGGCATTTGCGAGATTCCCTACTATATTGGCGGCGACATTCAAGCTGATAAGCTCGTTGTCAATACCCCGGAACAATTGCGTGAAAGAAAAGGTCTTGATGTTCGGGTCCTGCATCGTGTCGAAGAACTGCTGCCTACCAAAAGAAAGATTGTTGTGCGAGATTTAGTGAGCGCTAAGACGTTTGAAGAACCGTACGACAGACTGATTATCGCTACAGGCTCACGTCCGAAGAAGTTGAATGTTCAAGGTGAAGATGCTCGCAACGTCTTTACAGTAAAATCGCTCGACGACGGATTTAGGATTTACAAATACATCGAAGCGGAACAACCGAAACACGCCGTTATCATCGGCGGCGGCTATATTGGAATGGAGATGGCTGATGCGTTGCGTGCGAGAAATCTTGATGTGACGATGCTTCATCTGTACGGCTTACCGATGAATGGATTGGAGAGACAAGTTCGTGAGCACGTGCGTGAAGAATTGGAGAAGCATCAAGTGCAATTTATCGGTGATGCAAACACGGAAGGTTTTGTTGTTGACAAACAGCAGCGCGTAACGCACGTTGTAACGAAGAATGGAACATATGAAGCTGACCTTGTGATTCTTGCTCTCGGTGTTGTCCCCAACAGTGAGATGGCAAAGAAGGCCGGAATTCGAGTGGGAGCAAGCGGAGGTATCCTCACCGACCAACGTCAGCAAACAAATCTCGATAACCTTTATGCTGCCGGTGATTGTTGTGAAGTCAAGAACCTTGTCAACAATAAGTCCATGTTTATTCCGCTTGCCACAATTGCGAGTAAGCAAGGCTGGGTTGCGGGAGAAAATGCTGCCGGCGGCAAGGCGAAATTCAGCGGAGCAATTCGTGCTATCGCTGTGAAAGTGTTTTGTCTTGAAGTTGCAAGAATTGGGTTGAGCTCAGAAGAGGCACAAGCTTCCGGCTTTACTGTGGTGACAGAAACAATCGTTGCTCCATGCAAGGTTGCGATGATGCCTGGCAGCGAGAAGCTATGGATTACAGCGATTGCGGACAAACGCTCGAAACGATTGCTTGGTGTGAACATGATTGGCAAAGACGGCGTCGTGCTTCGGGCAAACACATTTGCTGTTGCAATCCAACACAAGATGACGATTGATGAAATACAGCAATGGGATTTGGCATACTCGCCGCCGTTTACGCCGTTGTGGGATCCGGTACTTGTTGCCGCGAATGCAATGGCGAAGAAGCTACGCTAATGACCATTGATCGTTGGACGTTGACCATTGATCGTTCTTTCCACTGCAACGAAATTGTCAATGGTCAGCCCTGAGCGCAGCCGAAGGGTCAATGTTCAATTGACAATTGAACATTGGTCGTTGGCAATTGACAATTCTAACGGTCAATGGTCAACGTTCAATTGCCAATTATCAACGTGAATACTCAGGCAAGGACAGCAAATGAAAAACCTTACGATCATTGACCATCCGCTTATCAAACGAGACCTCTCGATTCTTCGAGACAAGAAAACGAACAACCATCTTTTTCGCACGACGCTGCGGCGTATCTCGTCAGTGATGGCGTTTCAAGTGACGCACGATTTGAAGGTGAAGGCGGGAACAGTCGAAACTCCGCTTGAGAAAACGATAGGCTACACACTTGCGGAAGAAATTATTATCGTTCCTGTGCTGCGCGCAGGACTTGGACTTGTTGACGGCTTCTTAGATTTTCTTCCGGAAGCAAAAGTCGGTCATGTTGGTTTATATCGTAATGAAGAAACGCTGAAGCCGGTTGATTACTATTCAAAATTTCCTCGCACTCTCAACAAGAGCCTGGTGCTGCTTCTCGACCCGATGCTTGCAACGGGAGGGAGCGGCGCTGCTGCAATTACATTCTTGAAAAACAAAGGTGCCGAGCGTATTCGCTTCGTCAGTCTGCTTGCAGCACCTGAAGGAGTGAGGAAGATTGCAAACGCGCACTCCGATGTGAAGATGTTTACTGCGGTGCTTGATCGCCAGTTGAATTCACAGGGCTACATTCTTCCGGGTCTTGGCGACGCCGGCGATAGAATTTTTGGGACGGATTGATCAGCTGGTGTTACGCAAGTGAAGATGTCTTCTCTTGCGGCAAATAGCCCTCACCTTCTTGATTTTTGTTAGTGAAGATTCTGCCGAAGGCATCCTCCGAAGGAGTCCTTCGGACCTTCGGAGTGTGAATTCGTGGGCGATAATTGTTACGGTTCACTTCCCCAAATATCCACGCCTGCTCGCCGACGCCTTCGGCTTAGGCGAGCCTGCT
>JGI1356J14229_10004879_pt1 | contig 9900 bp, 9 predicted proteins | sample Subgrocontami58m_FD_14229 | JGI IMG/M metagenome (IMG submission 14229) | reverse complement strand
GGAGCCTGTGTAGGCACGGGCTTCAGCCCGTGCAGGACGGCGGGCGGGCTGAAGCCCGCCGCTGTACGTCTTTCGCGCTCAGGAGCAGCAGGTGACGATTCCCATGACCCACATCTACGTTGACGCCGACGCCTGCCCGGTGAAGCAGGAGGTCTGCAAGGTGGCGAAGCGCTACGGGATTGAGGTCACGTTCGTGGCGAACAGCCCGATGCGCATCGGGCGCGAGGACGGGCACAGGATGGTGGTGGTGGACGGCAGCCGCAAGCTCGACGCGGCGGACGATTGGATTGCCGAACATGTCGCGGAGGGAGACATCGTGGTCGGCGCCGATATCCCGCTGGCGGCGCGCTGCCTGGCTAAAGGGGCGGTGGCGCTCGACCTGCGCGGCGGGGCCTTCACGGAGGAGGGGATCGGCCACGCGCTGGCGGGGCGCGAACTGATGGCGCACCTGCGCGCCATGGATGCCGTCACCGGCGGCCCGCCCCCCTTCGCGCCGCGCGACCGCTCCCGGTTCCTGCAACGTTTGGACGAGACAATCCACGCCGTGCGCAAGAAGAAGCCCCGGGAAACATGAAACCTTCCGAAGGCTCGTTTGGCCCTTTGAAGTTCGTTGCATTGGAGCCGCGCGGGCATGGGCTGAGGACCTGTTCGGGAAGGAGGGTATGCCTCTGCCAGAAGGCGACACACGAGTGCATCGAATGAAAATCGCCGGGCTGCTGGGGGGCTGCATACTCTCCCTGGTGATCGGGTTGGCGGCGATATGTCACACGTGGTCAAGCCCGTTGGGAGTATGCTCTGGAATCTTTGCATCCGGCGGCTACCATTTGTTGAACGGGAAGACACTCTACACAGACGTGTGGGATCATAAGCCCCCGATAGTGTTCTTACTTAATGAGGGGGCCCAGTATCTTGTTGGACCCGTAGCATGGTCTGCCAGGGTTCTTGACGCTTCCTTTGTAGTGCTTGGCTGCATCCTCATGTTCTTCATAGCCAATAAGGTGCTCAAGCATACTTGGTTGGCTATCCTCATCACCGCATTGTTCGCGGTTCATTTTACGGCCCCGGTTATCTACGAGGACGGCAACATCGCGGAGGGGTACGCTTCCGTGTTCGTTCTGGGGGGCATACTGGCTACCCTGGAAGCCATGGAGGCCCCTAAGGCAGACTACCGCTGGGACAGCCTCGCCGGGGCGCTGTTCGCTTTGGCGACCTGGACCAAGGAGCCGTTCATTCTAATGGCGTTGCCCTGCTTTGTGCTCTTGGCTATTCGCCGAGGCAAGATATCTGCCTCTATGTTCTTCGGAGGCGGCTGCTTCATCGGCCTTGTGTTCCTGGGCTGGTTACTGTGGCACAACAACCTTGGCGATTGGCTTGATAGCCTGAGTTTCGGCTTCAGACAGGCACAGGTTCAATTCTCGGGCACATGGTTTGATCGGCTGCTCATCAACATCGACCCCAGTTATGAAAAGGTACTGAGCCTTTCGATAGCCGGTCAGGCACTTCTGTGTCTCTGTGTAGCTGCGGTACCCGTCCTTCTGTTCCTTAAGGATCCCAAGGCGTATCTGCCCATGTTAGCCCTGGGGCTATTCGGGACGGCGTATGTCGGAACATGCATTTCGTTGCGTGCTACGGGGAACTACTATGTCCAGCTCGTGCCGGCATATTCTCTCTGCATGCTGTGCGGGGTATATCTTCTGATGAAGTCACGTGAGCATTGCCGGGCACCGGCGGCCGCGGCTCTCGGCCTCCTGGTGATCATAGTCGCCTGCGAATCGTCTGCCTGGGAGAGACCACAAGCCAAGCCATATTCGGATCCGATGGCTGCTCGTATACAGCAGCTTCCGCAGGGTGGTCTGTGGGTAGAGTGCGAGAACCTATGCAGGTATTATGTGGTGACACGAAGATTGTCCCCCACAAGATACTTCTTCTTCGGGCAGCACTTGCTTATCGACACAGCGAAGACTACCCGTCAGCAGAAGATTGACCAACTGACATCGGAACTCGAAACGAACCCCCCAGTAGGGATTGTCTTGTTTTGCGATCAGTTTGAGTTGCTCGATCGTATTGGGTTGAAGTCATGGGTACTTGGTCGCTACAAGTTGGACATGACCAACTCCAAGGGAGTTCAACTTTGGGTTTTGCGAGACATTGTGAGCTAGGGTGATAGGGACTGCCTTGGGTATGGCAGACGAACGACGCACAGGTGACTTGATTCTCGTTCGGGGCGAGTATGCTCTGGTGCAGGATGGCAGCAGCGGCGAAGTGCACGCTATCGTAGGGCCATCTCAGAGCAGTATTGGCGAGACGGACTCGCCGATCATCGCCGATCTGCGCGGCGGGAAGTTCGTTCCGGCGTGCCGCGCGAGGGGTCCCTTCGCCATGCGGCGGGAGGGCTCCTCGCAATGACGGCGACTTGCGCGCCCCTGCACACGCTGCAAACGCGCCAATTCTCAATCAACAATCATCACTTTATCAATCATCAATTCCTACTTCTTCCCCCAGATCTGCGGATTCTGGCGGTGCGCTTCCTGAATCACGGCGATCTGCTGGCGCACCTGCGCGGGCGTGACGGTTAGCGACCCGCCCTCCGTCATGTGCTTGTGAAGCATGCGGTAGAATGCGACGCCCAGCGTGCGGAAAAGATCCTTCTTCTCTTCGGGCACCTGCCACTTCCCGGTGTGCCACTTCAGTTCTTCGCCGCAGTAAGCCGGAGTCCAGTCGGGCTTGTGGATCGGCACGGTGGTAAGGCGCTGCTTCGGGGCCTCCGCGGGCTTGAAATAGCGCCACTCCATATCCGCCATGCCGCCCTTCAGGCCGCCCTGGGTTCCGAAGACGTGATACGTGAAAAGCGGATAGGCGCAGCAGGAGGAGATCTCCAGGTCAATCAGCGGGCGCTTCTCGGCGCGCAGGAGGAGTTTCACGTGCCCTTCCGCGTTGCCGAGGAAGTGGGCGCGGTCCATGAAACAGAAGACCTGGGGGGTCTGATCGGTCGGCACGCCAAGCAGTCGCAACGCCTGGTCGAGCGGATGGGGGCCGGTGTTCATCAGGTTGCCGCCGTTCCAGGAGGTGAGGGTCTGCCAGTCCCATCGGCGGGAGAAACCGTTGAAAGCGATGGAGATCTGCACGATGCGCCCCAGCACGCCCGAGGCAATGACCTCGCGCACCTGCTCGAAGTAGGGGGCGAAGCGGGACTGTTGGTAGATGGCGAAGAGCTTCCGGGCCTTCTTCGCCGCCGCCATGAGCTGGTCCACTTCGCGGACTGTCCGCGCCAGCGGCTTCTCGGTCAGGACGTTGTGGCCGGCCTTGAACAGCGCCAGCGAGACCGGCACGTGCAGGTGGCTGGGGGTGGCGTTGACCACCAGGTCCAGGTCGCGCCGCTTCAGCAGCGGTTCGTAGTCTTCATACACGTCGCACTTCAACTCCGTGACGGCCCGCGCGCGGCGGATCTTCAGCGGGTCCACCACCGCGACGATTTCATACAGCTCCGGCAGGTCGCGCAGATGCGCGGAATGTATGGAATACCCGCTGCGCCCCTGACCGATGATGGCGATTCGCAGTTTCTTCAAAGCCTCTCCTCTCGATTCACAAACTTTCTATGGCCACAGCAATCTGCACTCGACTTGCGGAACACGCCTTCCGTAATCCGGCTGCGTCAATATAGCCAGAAGCGCCGGAGGATTCAATGCTGGTACGGCGATACTGAATACTGATCATGCTCTGAAGAAACCATCGAGGCATCTGCGTTGTGGCCACAGGTAGGGGCGTAGCATGTTACGCCCCTACAACGGATGGCGGTTCCACACCCACAGCGCAACTGCCTCCCATCCTGCTCCACTTGTCAGGCCGCGAAGCGGCCGTGGGCTAATGTCCATCACCCCCTTAGGGGGTTCACGGGATGGTTTCTACAGAGCATCTTCAGTTCTCAGTTTTCGCCGTTCATCATACTTGACACGCCCTCCTCCTCCGTGCAAAGTAGCTCTTCAAGGGAAGGAATCAGACGCTCATTATGGAGGCGATTCCCGATGGCCAACGCCTCGTTCGCCGCGCGCCGCCGGCGGTTGCTGAAGATACTGCGCCGGGAGAAGCTCGACGCCCTGCTGGTGACCAATGGCCGGAATGTATACTACCTGAGCGGGTTTCGCGGAGAAGATAGCGCCTTGCTCGTGGGCGGCGGGGGGGCGCATCTGATTACAGATTCGCGGTTTACGGAACAGGCCGGGCAGGAAGCACGCGGCGTCCGTATCATCACCCGGCGCAAAGGGATCATGCGTGCCGCCGCCGAAGCGGCGCGCCGGGCGGGGGTGGGACGGCTGGGGATCGAGAGCGCCGCGATGACCGTCGCCGAGCTGGAGGAGTTGCGCCGCTGGACCGGCAAGACGCAGGTGACGCCCGCGCGGGGGCTGGTCGAACGGTTGCGCGTCATCAAGGATGCCACGGAGCTGGCCGCCATTGCGCGCGCCATCGCCATCTCCGAGGAGGCGTTCCGGCTGACGGTTCAGCGGCTTGCCCCCGGTGTCAGCGAACTGGAGATTGCCCGCCAGCTCGACCGGACGATGGAGGAGTTGGGCGCCGACCAGCCCGGTTTCGAGACGATCGTCGCGTTCGGCGAACGCCCGAGTCTGCCTCACGCGCGCCCGTCGCAGCGCAAGCTGAAGCGGGGGGAGGCGGTCCTCTTCGACTGGGGCGCGCGGTTTCAGATGTACCACGCTGACTTGACACGTATGGCCTTCTTGGATAGAATCCCCCCGATGTATCGGCGTCTGCACTCCGTGGTGCTGGCCGCCCAACGCCGGGCGGTGAGGCAGGTCAGATCGGGCCGGACGGCGGGCGCGATAGATGCCGTGGCCCGCGACTACCTCACGGCGCACCGGCACGGCAAGCACTTCGGCCATAGCCTGGGACACGGGGTCGGTCTGGACGTGCATGAAGCCCCAACGCTCGCGCGCGGCCAGAAAACATTGCTCCGGCCCGGCATGGTCGTCACAGTCGAACCGGGGGTCTATCTGCCCGGCGAAGGCGGAGTGCGCATCGAGGACATGCTGCGGGTCACGCGGAACGGCCACGTCAGCCTGACCTCCCTGCCGAGGTCGGTCGAGGCGTTCCTGATCGCTTAGTGTCACTTCAATCATTACTGAAAGACATGGAAGTATGATTTCCACAAACGACATGCGTCCGGGGCAGGCGATCATGTATGAAGGGCGCATCTGCGTCATTGTCGAATATGACCGCGTGAAGCCGGGCAAAGGCCCCACCTTCGTCCGCGTCAAGCTCAAGGACACCAATACGGGGCAGATGCTTGACAAGACCTGGCGCGGGGAGCAGAAAGTCGAGTTGGTCATCCTCCAGTCCCGCCCGAACACCTTCCTGTACAAGCAGGGAGGGATGTACCACTTCATGGACACCGAGACGTACGACCAGGTGGTCCTGGGCGAGAACCAGGTTCCGCCGGAGGTCGCCAAGTGGCTCAAGGAGAACATGGAGGTGCAGTTGACCCTCCATAACGAGAAGCCGTTGAAGGTGGAGATTCCGCCGTTCGTGGAGCTGAAGGTGACGGAGAGTTCCCCCGGGCTCAAAGGGGACACCGTCAGCGGCGCCAGCAAACCGGTCACGGTCGAAACCGGCGCCGTCATCCAGGTCCCCCTCTTCGTCAACCTGGGGGACGTGTTGAAGGTGGACACGCGCACCGGGACGTACGTCACGCGGGTGTGACCCCGGCCGGCCGCCTGCTTTTTGAGGTCGCCAGAAACCCATGGACCTGCAAGAAGTCCTGAAGCTGCTCGAATTGATGGAGGCGCACGGGCTCGACGAGGTGGAGGTGGAGCAAGAAGGCACGCGCATCCGCCTCAAGAAGTCCTGTCCCGTCATCGCCCCGACCCCGGTCATCGTTCAGGCGCCGCACGTCGCGCCGGCGCCCGCCGCGGCGGCGGCCGCGCCCGTGGCCGCTCCGGTCGAAGACAAGAGCCTTACCCGCATCCTCTCCCCCATGGTCGGCACCTTCTACCGCGCCGCTTCTCCGGATGGCGAGCCGTTCGTCAGCGTCGGCACGGCCGTCGGGGCCGAACAGGTGGTCTGCATCATCGAAGCGATGAAGGTGATGAACGAAATCAAGGCCGACACGGAAGGCGAGATCGTTGAGGTCCTGGTGGAGAACGGCGAATCGGTCGAGTACGGTCAGCCGCTGTTCACGGTCCGCCGCTCCGGCGCGGCGAAGTAGAGGCCCATGTTCTCCAGAATCCTGGTAGCCAACCGCGGCGAAATTGCGCTGCGCATCATCCGCGCCTGCAAGGACCTCGGCATCGAGACCGTCGTGGTCTACTCCGAGGCGGACAAGGACGCCCTTTACCTGCGGCAGGCCGATTACGCCATCTGCATCGGCCCGGCCGCCGGCGCCGAGAGCTACCTGAACATTCCCCGCATCATCAGCGCCGCCGAGATCACCGACGTGCAGGCGATCCACCCCGGCTGCGGCTTCCTGGCAGAGAACGCCCACTTCGCCGAGGTCTGCGAGAGCAGCAATATCCGTTTCATCGGCCCGCCCCCCAAAGTCATCAACCTCTGCGGGAACAAGTCCGAGGCGATCAAGGTCGCCAAGAGCTGCAAGATTCCGACCACTCCCGGCAGCGACAGGGTGCTGGAGACGGCCGAGGAGGCCGTCGAGTGCGCCAAGAAGATCGGCTACCCGGTCATCATCAAGGCGGCGGGGGGCGGGGGAGGGCGCGGCATGCGCGTCTGCCACAACGACATCAGCCTGCGCAATGCCTTCTTCCTGGCCCAGCGCGAGGCGGAAAGCGCCTTCAAGGACAAGTCCGTTTATCTGGAAAAGTACATCGAGGGGGCGCGGCACATCGAGGTGCAGATCCTCTGCGACGGGGAGACATACCTGCACCTGGGGCTGCGCGATTGCAGCGTGCAGCGCCGGCACCAGAAGCTCATCGAGGAATCCCCTCCGCCGGGTCTGCCCAGCCGCGTGTGCGACGCCATCTGCAAGGCTGCGCTCAAGTACGCCGAGTCGGTCAAGTACGTCAACGCGGGGACGGTGGAGTTCCTCGTGGACAAGCGCGGGCGCTTCTACTTCATGGAGATCAATGCGCGGCTCCAGGTGGAGCACCCCGTCACCGAACTGGTCACCGGCGTGGACTTGGTGCATCAGCAGATCCGCATCGCCAGCGGCGACAACCTGCGCCTCAAACAAGGGCGCATCGAGACCAACGGCACGGCCATCGAATGCCGCATCAACGCCGAGGACCCGGACGACGGCTTCAAGCCTTCGCCGGGGCTGATCACGCGTTACTGCGCCCCCGGCGGCCCTGGCGTCCGGCTCGACTCGCACGTCTACGCCGGCTACACCGTCTCCCCGTACTACGACCCGCTCATCGGCAAGCTGCTCGTGCACGCGCGGAGGCGCTCCGACGCCATCGCTACGATGCGCCGCGCCCTCGACGAGTTCGTCATTGACGGGGTCAAGACCACCATCCCCCTCTACCGCTCCATCTTCGGCAACACCGAATTTGTCCAGGGCGGCGTGGATACCAGCTTTGTCGAATCGTTCTACGGCGGCAAGGCCTAGTAGACGGATTCAACTTCCAACATTCAACTTTCAACGTCCAACGTTCAAGTGACGGCAACAACCACGGATTGCATACCGCGCTTGTTTGTTGTCGGCTGTTTGTTGTGCGTTGAATGTTGGACGTTGATCGTTGAAAGTTGAACGTTGAATTCGTTAAGGGGAGGAAAGAAGATGGCTCCTGCGGTGGAAACGGCCGTCGAGCAGATCGCGGCGTGCGGCTTGTACTGCGCCGCCTGCGGGGCGCATCGCAAGGGGCGCTGCCTCGGCTGCGCGGGGAACGTCAAGGCGACATGGTGCAAGGTGCGCTCCTGCTGCGCCGCCAAGAGCATCGCCTCCTGCGCCGAGTGTTCGGAGCATCCCGATCCGCGCGACTGCCGGAAGTTCCATAACCCCATCAGCCGGCTCATCGGCTTCGTCCTGCGAAGCGACCGCCGCGCCTGCGTCCTGCGCCTGCGCGAGATTGGCCCCGCCGCGTACGCCGCCGAGATGGCGGCCAAGGGCGCGCAGAGCATACGACGGTAGCTCGGCCCGGTGGACGGAACGGATTCAACATTCAACATCCAACGTTCAACGTCCAACGTTCAACGCACAACGGACAACACACGACGAACAGATGCTGCGCGCAGGCCGCCGTTGTTGTCGTCACTTGAACGTTGAAAGTTGAACGTTGGATCAGGTGCGCAGTGCGCACCGCGTTGAATGTTGAATCCGTTGAATTCGCGCATTGACGGCCCCCCCTCGCTTTTGGTAAAAGAACGCTCTGCCTATTCCCGGCGCGGTCGTTGGCGGCCGGGGCTCACTGGGCTTGCCCCGGGAGTGGTCGGACAGGGAGGCGGTCGCTCCACCCGAGATCATGGGCGTCTATGTGCGGTCGAACTCGTCCCACAAATTTGTTTTGAGGGAACAGGCCGATAGATGAAGCACTGGGTTGCGTCGCTACTGGTCCTGTTGAGCTTCGGCCTGCCGTTGTGCGCCGCTGAGACGGACCTCGGGGATGTCGAGCAGATTCTCCAGGTCGCGCCCAGCCGCAACATGGGTTCGCCCTACCGGAAAGCGCTCGATGAGTACGTGGCGAAGCGCTTCAAGGATACGGGCTTCACCAGCGGACAGATTACCTTTCCCACTGCCGCATTCATACCCGGCGAAACCGAGCTCACCCTCCCCGGCGGAGCGACCCTCCCGCTGCACAGCCTTTTGCCCAACAGCGTTCACCCCGGCAACCTGCCCAATAGCCGCTGGAGCGGCACGCTGGTGGACTTGCGCAAGGGAACGGCGGACGACCTCGCGGTAGTCAGTCCGATGAACGCGGCGGTCCTTCTGGACATGAACAGCCGCCGCGCCTGGGTGACGGCGCTGGAACTCGGCGCGCAGGTCCTCATCTTCATTGGCGGGCAGGAAAACGGGCGCGACGCCGCCGGCGTCGTCTATCCCACGCCGATCAGCGTGCCGCGCTTCTACCTGGCCGAGCAGGACGCTGCGACGTTGCGAGCCGCTTTGGGTGGGGCGCGCAGCGCCGAAGTGACGCTGGCGCAAAAGCGCCCCAACCGATGGGAAGCGATTGAAGCGGTCAGCGACTGGGTGATCGTGCCCGGCGTCGGGGCGAACGCCGACAAGGTGGTGCAGCTGCAGGCGTATAAGGACGCCTCCAGCGTCGCCCCGGACCTGAGTCCGGGGGCGGAGAGCGCCTGCAGCCTGGCGCTGCTGCTGCGCCTGCTGGACTACTACAAGGCCAATCCGCCCGATGTCACCCTGGTTTTCAGCGCCGTCAGCGACCACTGCAACTACTTGCGCGGCGAGCAGTTCTTCCTGTCCGCCGTCTATCCCTACCCGCCCACCCTGAGCGACGAACTCGACTCGCGCGAGCGCGACCTGCGCGAGGCCAAGTTCTTCGCCTCGGTGTACAGCCCCGAGAGCCGCACCCCCGAGAAGATCGCCCTCTTGCGCGCCGCCAAGTCCGACGAGAGCGGTCGCACGCTCTTCTTGAAAGACCCGCTGCTGCGCCGGTTCGAGTACGAGCGCAACCGGGCGCGCCACAGCATCGCGCTGGCCGACGACCAGTTGCGCCGAACGGACCTGCCCCCCGAGCAGATTGCGAAGATCAAGGAAGAGCGCGCCGGGCTGGCCGTGGTGAGGGACGACTACATTGCCATGGCCTCCGTCCTTCAGCGCTGGGGCGGCACGATTACTTTTGAGAACATGGGGGAGGGGGAGACGCTGGCGCGCCGGCAGAAGCTGTTCCGCGCCAACATGGCCGGCCTGGAAACGCGCTATTTGGACCAATTCAACGACGCCGACCACGCGATCAGCGCCATCCAGGAGAACGGCCGGCTCGC
>JGI1356J14229_10004878_pt1 | contig 9902 bp, 6 predicted proteins | sample Subgrocontami58m_FD_14229 | JGI IMG/M metagenome (IMG submission 14229) | reverse complement strand
CGACGGCGACGCGCGGCGGCTGCTCAACATGGTCGAGCAGATCGAGATTGCCGCCGCGACGCGCGGTGTGCGGCAAATCGACGAAGCGCTGGTGCGCGACACCCTCACGCAGGGTCTCAAGCGCTTTGACAAAGGCGGCGACCAGTTCTACGACCAGATCTCGGCGCTCCATAAATCGGTGCGCGGCTCCTCTCCCGACGCNACNCTNTACTGGATGTGCCGCATGCTCGATGGCGGGGCGGATCCGCTGTACGTCGGCCGCCGGCTGGTGCGCGCGGCGATCGAAGACATCGGGCTCGCCGATCCGCGTGCACTGCGGATCGCACTCGATGCCTGCGAAACCTTTGAGCGCCTGGGGAGTCCGGAAGGGGAACTCGCGCTTGCGGAGGCCGCGCTCTATCTTGCGATCGCGCCGAAAAGCAATGCCGCCTACAGCGCTTACGGCGCCGCGCGCGCACTGATCCGCGACGACAAATCGCGTCCGGTGCCCGAGCACCTGCGCAATGCGCCGACCCGCCTGATGAAGGAGCTCGGTTACGGCCGCGATTACCGCTACGCGCACGCTGAGCCGGACGCGTATGCCGCGGGCGAGAATTATTTTCCGGAGGGCATGTCGCCGCCGCGCCTGTACGAGCCTACCGAACGCGGGCTCGAGGCGAAGATCAAAGCGCGGCTCGACGAGCTGCGCGCGCTCGACGCGCAGGCGCGCCGCAAAAAATAGCGGCGGCCGGGGCGCTGGCCGCGCGAGACGATCTCCGCGATAATAGCTGCAGGACGTAGGATGGGTTGAGGCCGTCAAGGCCGATACCCATCATAGACGAATGCACGATGGGTATCGCTGCGCTCAACCCATCCTACCAACGGAGTAACCGAACCGATGCTCGATATTCAATTATTACGCAGCGACTTGCAAGGCGTCGCCAGGCGCATGGCTGATCGCGGGTTTACGCTCGACGTCGCTGAATTCGAACGCCTGGAGGCAAGCCGCAAGACGGTGCAAATGCAGACCCAGCAACTGCAGGCGAACCGCAACCAGCTCTCGAAACAGGTCGGCCAGGCTAAATCAAGAGGAGAGGACGCTTCAGCGCTGATGGCCGAAGTCACTGCGCAGGCGGACAAGCTGAAAGCGCTCGAGTGCGAGCTCGACGGCATCCAGGGCCAGCTCAATGATTTCCTGACGGGGATTCCGAATCTTGCCCATGCAAGCGTGCCGGCCGGCGGCTCGCCCGAAGAAAACCGGGAAATTCAGCAATGGGGCACTCCGCGCGAGTTCGGTTTCGCGGTCAAGGATCACGTCGACATCGGCGCAGGCCTCAAAGTGCTCGATTTCGACGTGGCAGCCAAGATCGCGAGTTCGCGTTTTGCGCTGATGAAAGGGCAGCTCGCGCGGCTGCATCGCGCAATCGCCCAGTACATGCTCGACGTGCATACGCAGGAACACGGCTACACTGAAGTTTACGCGCCGTACCTCGTCAACGCTGCAAGCATGTTCGGGACCGGGCAGTTGCCGAAATTCGAAGCGGATCTGTTTAGCGTGCCGCGCAGCGACGGCGAGAAGATGTACCTGATCCCGACTGCCGAAGTGCCGGTCACCAACATCGTGCGCGATACGATCGTCGCGCTCGCCGATCTGCCGTTGAAGTTCGTCTGTCACACCCCGTGCTTTCGCTCGGAGGCCGGATCGTACGGCAAGGACACGCGCGGCATGATCCGCCAGCACCAGTTCGACAAGGTCGAGCTGGTGCAGATCGTGCATCCGTCGCAATCCTACGATCGGCTCGAAGAATTGACCGGGCATGCCGAAGCCATACTGAAGCGCCTCGAGCTGCCGTACCGGGTCGTCATGCTGTGCACCGGCGATATGGGATTTTCATCGGCCAAGACCTACGACATCGAGGTCTGGCTGCCGGCGCAGAACACTTACCGTGAGATTTCGTCGTGCAGCAACTTCGAGGCGTTCCAGGCGCGCCGCATGCAGGCGCGTTTTCGCAACGAAAAGGGCAAACCCGAGCTCGTGCATACGCTCAACGGCTCCGGTCTCGCCGTTGGTCGCACGCTGGTCGCAATCATGGAAAACTATCAACGCGCAGACGGCGGCGTGGAGATTCCGGCCGTCCTGCAGCCCTACATGGGCGGACTGAAGGCCATCGAGCCTGCGCGTTGACACCACGCCCACGAATCGCGACCCCCGTACCACGGTTTTTACGAGTCTGCTAAAATACGCGCCTCCGGAGAGGTGCCAGAGCGGTTGAACGGGCCGGTCTCGAAAACCGGAATACGCGCAAGCGTATCGTGGGTTCGAATCCCACCCTCTCCGCCAGTCCGCATACCTGACTGCTGTATTCAGCCGCAGGTCTGGCTTCAGCGCTTCCACCATGCAGGCAGGGAATTTACGGCAGAGCAGGGTTCGCGGTAGACTGCACCTGCTTAAGACTCTGTTCGTATTCAGGATAAGAAGCGCAATGAACGAAACCAAAGCCGATATGTACGGAAGCTATCTCGCGGTGTTCAGTTTCGCCGTTGTCATGGTCGTTCTGCCGTTGTTTTTCGATTCGAGGGTGGGTTCAGTGCTGTGGGCGTTGGTGGCATGGCAGATATACAAGCGCGACAAGTCGACTCTTGTCAGTACCCTGACGCTGCTTTTCTGGTTCATCGTTATTGGCGTCATCGTCAGTATGGCCTGGCTGCTCCTGGGGCCCCCCAATTTGAACCTGAGGCAGTTTGTGGAAGCGGAAGGTCCTCTCCTGGCGATTTCGGCAGGGTTGCTCTGGTGGATGCACTCCTTTTTTGAGAAATCGCCTACGGCGGCAGATATTTTTAATCCTGTGGTGGCGCAGGCGCCCGCGAGCCCTGGCATCGCAGCGGTTGAAAATCCTGCTCCACCGCCTGCTGCCAACGTAGTTGCGGCCCAGGTTCCCGCGGGTGCGGAAATCGCAACCGTTGAAACCGCTGCCCCGAGGCGAACAGCGGGAAATGTTTTTGGCCGCGTATTTTCCCGCGCGAGACAGGTGGCATCCTGGCGGCGGCGTCCCCGGCAGCGTGCGTCCGCAGGCGATCCCCCCGCATCATTGAGTGAGACCGCGCCCACGCCTCCTTTGAGTGAGACCGCGCCCACGCCTCCTTTGAGTGAGACCGCGCCCGCGCCTCCCGCGGTTCCAAAGCAAAACGCAGCGTTGGTCGAAAGCAAAGCTGCTGAAACTGCATTCTTGCCTCCCGCGGTTTCAAAACAGGTTGTGGCTGTGCCGGGCATTAGAGCCGAGCCAAGTGTTTCCCCGACAACGGTTGCTCCGGAAAGCCAAGATACGATTCCGCCACGCACGATTATCGATGACGAACGTATCTACGCCAAGGTAGCCAACGAGCTGGAAACAGGCGGCATGGCCAAGGGCCTCTGGACTCGCCTATACGCGGAGTGCGACGGGGATGAAAAGCGCACCAAAGTACTCTATATCAGGCAGCGGGCCGAACGGCTTATTGCTGCTGAGCGCGCGCGGCGACTCAAATAGTATCGGTGAATGCGGCGGCTGATTTGCGTGCTCGTTGAACCGTAACGCGACTCGCGGCGCGCTTTTTCGCGCAATCGCGACTCGCGATCGACAGGAGAAGACATCAAATGCGGCTTTATCGGTTCGGCAAACTCGGCAGCCTGGATGCGCTGCAACTGCAGGAGGCGGAGGTTCCCCGGCCGGGGCCCGGCCAGGTGGTCGTGCGCATCCGCGCCTGCTCGCTCAATCACCGCGACCTCAATATCGTGTCCGGCAACTACACCAGCGTTGCGATCAGGCCGGAAGCAATTCCGCTTTCCGATGGGGCGGGTGAGGTTACCGCAGTCGGTCAGGATGTCACGCGCTGGAAAGTGGGCGACCGGGTCGCGCCGATCTTCACTCAACGCTGGCTGGGCGGGGAATTGGTGCCCGAATACCTGCCCTCGGCGCTGGGCGGGCCGACTGATGGCGTGCTCGCCGAATACGTCGTGCTGAGCGCCGAAGGACTGGTGCGGATTCCTTCGCATTTGAGCTTTGAACAGGCGGCAACGTTGCCGTGTGCCGCGGTCACCGCGTGGCACGCGGCGCTGGTGAAGGGGAAGCTCAAGCCGGGTGACACGGTGGTTACCCTCGGCACCGGCGGAGTATCGCTGTTCAGCGCGCAGTTCGCGTTGATGACCGGCGCGCGCGTCATTGCCACCACTGGCAGCGATGACAAGGCCGCAAGGCTGCGCGAGCTTGGCGTGAGCGAAGTGATCAATTACCGTACGACGCCTGACTGGGACGTGCGCGTACGCGAACTCACCGGCGGGCGCGGCGCGGACCTCGTGGTCGAGGTCGGAGGCCCCGGATCGGTCGCCCGCTCGATCGCTGCCATCCGCTACTGCGGTCACGTCAGCGTGGTCGGCAATCTCGCCGGCAAAGCGACCATCGACCCCGGCGCCCTTTTTGCCAAGCGTGCCTCGATGTGCGGCATCCAGGTCGGCAGCCGCGACATGTTCGAGGCGATGAATCGGGCGATCGAAGTCGCCAGGCTCGAGCCGCTGATCGACCGCGTGTTCGATTTCATGGAAGCCCGCGCCGCCTACGAATACCTGGCGGGCGGCAAGCATTTCGGCAAGGTGGTGATCCGGGTGTCGTAGCTGAAAGTAAAACACCATGAAGTCGCAGTTCTTTGAAGTCGATGGCGTGCGGGTGTCGCGGCTGGAGGATTTGCGGCTCGTGACCGGGAGCGGCGAATACGCCTCCGACTGGAATATGCCCGGGCAGTTGTATGGATATTTCCTGCGATCCGATCGCGCGCATGCCCGCATCGTTGCGCTTCACGTGAAGGCCGCCCGCGAGCATCCAGGCGTGCACGCGATACTCACCGGCGAAGATGCCGTGCGTGCCGGTTACGTGCAGCCGGTCAGCTTTTTCAACCTGACCGGAAAAAACGGCATGCGCGCGCGCGTGCCGCAATGGCCGGTTCTCGCTCACGGCCGAGTACGGTTTGTCGGCGAACCGGTGGCGTTCGTCGTTGCCGAGTCAGTCCACGTTGCGCAGGATGTGGGTGCGCTGATAGAGATCGATTACGAAGAGCTGCCAGTCGTTATCGACAGTGAAGAAGCGCTTGCGCCGGCGGCGCCGCAGCTCCATGAAAACGTGCCGGGCAACATGCCCTTCGAATGCGAGGCGGGAGACGCGGCTGCGGTCGCAGCGCAGTTTGCCGCGGCGTCACATGTGACCCGCCTGCGGCTCACGAGCACGCGGGTCGTGCCAAGCCCCATGGAGCCACGCGCATGCCTCGCCGCATTCGATGAGCGCACCGGGCGCTATACCGTGCACGCCTGCGTGCAGGGCGCGAACATGCTGCGCATGCAACTGGCGGCGTATACCAAGGTGCCGGAGGACAGGATCGAGGTCATCGCGCGCGACGTGGGCGGGGGGTTTGGCTGTCGCAGCATGGGATATCCGGAATACTGCGCGGCGATGATGGCAGCAAGGGCAACGGGGCGGCCGGTGAAATGGATCTCGACTCGCTCAGAGGCTTTTCTGTCGGACAACCACGGCCGCGCCAGCGTGATCGATGGCGAGCTTGCGCTCGATGCGAACGGGAAATTTCTCGCGCTGCGATTCGACTGGATCGCAGACGTCGGTGCGTACATGACTCCGCCCGGAGCCGTGGCGACGATACGCAATCCGATCAACTGCCTGACGGGAGCCTACCGGATACCGGCGCTGTACGGCCGCTGGCGGGTCGCGCTGACGAACGCTGCGCCCATCGGCAATTATCGCGGCGCCGGGCGACCCGATATCGCGTACGCAGTCGAACGGCTGGTGGACGAGGCGGCGGCCGAATTGCGCATCGACCGAGTCGAGTTGCGCAGGCGCAACTTCATACCGCTGGAGGCGTTTCCGTATAAAGCGCCTACCGGTTCGGTCTACGAAATCGCCGACTTTTCCGGAATGCTGAAAAAAGCGCTCGCGCTGGCAGACTGGAGCGGGTATCCCGTGCGCCAGGCGGCATCCGGGAAAGCAGGCAAACTGCGCGGCCGCGGCATTGCGACGGTGATTGAAAACACGAATGCCGGGATGCTCAACCGCGACCAGATTGCGTTGGAAGTGGATCGGGAAGGGCGCGTTACCGTGCACTCAGTCCCGCATTCGCAGGGGCAAGGCCACGAGACGACGCTCGCCATGCTGGTGGCGAAAGCGCTTGAAATTCCCGCCGAGCGCGTCACGGTGCGCCAGGGCATCGACGCGCCGCCGCTCGTGGGCAACCACACCGGAGGTTCACGCAATACCGTCGGCCCCGGCTCGATCTGTTACCTGACCGCGCTCAAATTGATCGAAGTGGGGAAGGATCGTGTGGCGGAACGGTTGGGGGTCGAGCCATCGCAAATTCGTTACGCCGCGGGGGAATTTCGCTGCAGCGAACCCGAGCAAGTCATCGCGCTCGGCGAACTGGCCGCCAAGGAAAAGCTCGACATCGTGGGCGAAGGCTCGTTCGGTTCGACCTTTCCGAACGACTGCCACATCGCCGAGGTCGAGATCGATCCGGATACGGGGCGGACCACGGTCGCGTCCTATGTGACCGTCGATGATTTCGGAGTGGTTGTCAACGATGCCATCGTTGAAGGACAACTTCATGGCGCGGTCATGCAGGGCGCCGGCCAGGTTTTCGGCGAGCACGCGGTATACGAGCGGGACAGCGGACAACTCCTGACCGGCAGCTTCCTCGACTACTACCTGCCGCGCGCGGGTCTGATACGCGATATCCGTATGGAAGAGCATCCCACGGCGTCGCGCGTAAGTCCGCTGGGCGTAAAAGGCATGGGGGAAGCCGGGTGCACGGCTTCTTTGCCGGCGTTGACCAACGCGGTCATGGACGCGTTGCGTCCACTCGGCATCGCGCACCTCGACATGCCGCTGACACCGGCCAAGATCTGGTCTGCGATACATCGCAGCAGAGAAAGTTGATTTCAACAAACCGCTTCGCGAAAGAATCTATGGGCGTGGAACAGCAACTGGTTCGCCATCTGGTCGGGTGCCGTTTTGAGGACATTCCGCCGGCGACGATCGAGAAACAAAAAGCACTTTTCGCCGATACTCTGGGTGTGGCGGTTGGGGGCATACGGGCATCCGGCGTCCAGGCCATGATCGAGGTCATTCTCGAAACCGGCGGGCGGCCCGAGTCGACGCTGCTTGGCCAGCAAGACAAAGTGCCGTCTTTCCTCGCCGCGATGGGTAATTCCTTCATGGCCCATGCGCTCGATTTCGACGACATGCACGAGGACGCCGGCATCCACGCCAATGTCTGCGTAGTCCCCGCGGCGCTTGCGGTCGCGGAGAAGTTGGGCGGAGTGCGGGGCGATGCGCTGCTGACGGCAGTCATCTGCGGAGTGGATCTCGCCTGCCGCATGGGTGTATCGATACCGCTGTTGCGGGGCTGGCACGCAACCGCGACGTTGGGGGTTTTCGGCGCCGCCGCCGCGGCGTGCAAAATACTCACTCTCGATGAGGCAAAGACCGCGAGCGCTCTCGGTATCGCGTACAGCCAGGCAGCGGGCAACCGGCAGGCCCGGCTCGAGGGCACCATGACCAAGAGAGTCCAGGTAGCGCTGGCGGCAAAATCCGGCGTTCTGGCGGCGTTGCTTGCGCAAAAGGGCTTGACCGGTCCGATGCGTATCATCGAGGGCGATTGGGGAATGCTGAACCTCTATGCTGACCGCGACCAGAAGGAACGCAGAAATAGTGCGTCAGCGGCGCTGGTGAAAGATCTCGGCAAACGTTTCATGGGGGATGAGCTGAGCGTCAAGCCGTATCCGTGCTGCAAAGCCACCCATACTGTTATCCACAATGTGCTGGCGTTGCAGAAGACGCACCAGTTGCGAGCGGAAGACGTGGAGGAGGTCACGGTATCGGTATCGAACGGCGCTTACCAGACCGTCGGGCGTCCGTTCGAGATCAGGACCGAACCCCAGGTCGATGCGCAGTTCAGCATTGCCTATACCGTTGCATCCGCGCTGCTGGCCGGCAAAGTGGGGCTCGACGATTTCAGGGAAGAAACGATAAGGGATCCGCGTCGCATGGCGCTCGCGAAGCGCGTGAAGGTGGTGGTGGACCCGGCGCTTCGGGAGCCGTCAACCACCGTGGTGAATCTCGCGTCCACGGTCGAGATCAAGGCGAGGAACGGGAATTACGTTGCGACGGCGGCCACGGCTAAAGGCCATGCTGATAACCCGCTGACCGCGGACGAGCAGTTCTCCAAGTTCCTTGAATGCTTCCGCTTCGGTCTGCGTGAATCCGCTTCCACCGGGCGGGTGCGCAGCATCTTCGATACCTTGATGAGCATGGAAAAGATCGAGGATGCGGAACAGATAACCCGACTTCTGGAATGCGAAAAATGATCCTTGGGCAGATCGTCGTCGAACGCATCGTGGAATCGATCTGCACCGAGTTCGATCCATTGAGCTTTTTCCCGGGAACCACGCCGGATGATTGGGCGCAGCACCGGGAATGGATGTTGCAGCAGCCCCAGGCGCTGGAACCGGTCACCGGCAACCTCGTCCTGTCGATCCAGGCGTTTCTGGTGCGCACGCGCCATCACACGATACTCATCGATACCTGCGTAGGGAACCACAAACCCCGTCCACTCCGTCCGTTCTGGAACCTGCAAAGGCTCAATACGTTTCTGCCGCGTCTCGCCGCCACGGGCGTGTCCCCGGGCGTGTCCCCGGAGAGCGTCGATTACGTGATGTGCACGCACCTGCACGGGGACCACGTCGGGTGGAACACGCAGCTGCGCGACGGCCGCTGGGTGCCGACGTTCGCCAATGCGCGCTACATTTTCGGCCTCCAGGAATGGGAGTCGCTGCAGGCGCTGCACCGCACGGTCCCGCAACCGCACCTCGTCGACAGCGTCCTGCCCGTCATCGAGGCAGGTCAGGCGCAACTCGTCAGTAACGACTTCGCGCTCGACGACGAGGTATGGCTNGAGCTTACNCCGGGGCACACGCCGGGCCACGTCAGCATCCATCTGGCTTCNCAGGGTGCCGAAGCGGTCATCACCGGCGANTGNNTNCACAGCCCGGTGCAGTGCCTTGAACCCGCATGGATCATGCGGGCGGACNCCGACCNTGANCTGGCGAANACNACGCGGNTGAATTTCCTGGAACGCTACAGCGACAGCAAGGTGCTGGTATGCGCGAGCCATTTCCCGCAGCCGTCGTTCGGCCGCGTGGNCCGGCTCGACAAAGCCTTCGCGTTCACTTACGACGCAGCATAGTCTGCCTGCCCNTCACAACTTGAACTTTTCNCGAACCCGCTGCAGCAGCTCCGGGCTGCTGCGCAGAGAAGGCGGGAACTCGTCCTTCCAGTGGTAGGGCTTGCAGGCACAGACCAGCGCTTTCGAGGCGGTGATTTCTCCACGCGCCCGCTTTTCCGGAGACAACAGCGGGTCGGAGCGCATTCCCCAACAGCCGTCGATGACGTTGATGGCTGTCGCGGGGTCGCAGCGCGTGCCCAGCGCCCACAGCACCTCGCCGATGTTGGATGGATCGATGTCCTCGTCCACGACGATGACCCAGCGGTTCAGCCGGTCATTGGCGCTGCTGGCCGCGATCGCCACTTGCATGGCATGCCCCGGGTACATCTGTTTGATCGAGACGATGATCATGATCCCGCTTCTGGCTTCGCTCGAGATCCACACCCCCTGGACACCGGGAACCTGGTTGTCCAGCCTGTCCCAGACCAGCGCCGAGCCGATAATGCAGGCGCCGTTGTAGAACTCGTGAGCGCCGACATTGATGGGAGCGCCGAAGAGGATCGGGTTGTTCCGGTGCATGATGGACTTCACTTCGAAGATCGGCTCGGGCAGCGCATCGCCGGCGAAGTAGCCGGCCCACTCGCCCATCGGGCCTTCGATTCTCGTTT
>JGI1356J14229_10004864_pt1 | contig 9925 bp, 9 predicted proteins | sample Subgrocontami58m_FD_14229 | JGI IMG/M metagenome (IMG submission 14229) | reverse complement strand
AACGTCATATCCGACGTCTACAAAAACTTACCGACATCGAATCTCGCATATATCCCCTATGATAGAAATCATCCCTGCTATTCTTGCACAATCAAAACAAGAATTTGAACATAAACTCCGCTTGGTTGAATCTCTCGCTCCAATCATTCAAGTCGATATTCTAGATGGCAGCCTTTATGATCACGTCAGTTGGTTTGACGCACGTCATGTAGGAGCCCTCGACACACAGGCACAATTCGAACTCCACCTCATGGTCGAAAATCCTCTTCCCATTATCGAGGAATGGAAAAAATTTGTGCCTGGGACTAAACGCGTCATTGTTCACCATGAACTTGATCGCCCAGTAGGTACCATTCTCGCTCATGCCAAAGATTATCTTCATCTTGAAACGGCTGTCGCGTTCAATCCGGAGACTCCGATCGAAGAAGCTCAAACTCTTCTTCCACATGTGAATCAAGCCACCATCCTTGGTGTCCACCCAGGATCTTCTGGTCAACCTTTTGAAGGAGGTTATATTCTCGAAAAAATCCGCCATCTTCATCACCTTTACCCGCAAATTGCGATTGAAATTGACGGTGGGGTCACTGAAGCTCTTATTCCCACTCTCAAAGAAGCCGGAATCACCCGTTTTGCCACAGCGTCCCTCATTTTCTCTCAACCTGATCCAGTGCGAACCCTCAAACATCTTCAATCCATCCACTGAAATCCACACCCTCGCTCCCCGCTTACAAAAACCCATGCTATACTATCCTTATCTTTATCATTATTTTCACATGCTCTATGAAAAAAGGACTTGCCTATCTGAGTATCTTGGTTGCGGTGTTTGGGATTTGCACCCTTTCCCCAGCCAAAGCATCTTCTGTTGTTTCTATTGATGATCTTCAGGCTGGTGATCTCTTTCGTGGTGAAAGCTTTTCGGCTATATATTATTACAGTGTTGATGGGTTCCGCTATGTGTTCCCAAACGACAAAATCTATTTCACTTGGTACGAAAATTTTGATGATGTGAAGTGGGTTTCTGACGCTGATCTTGCCATGGTTCAACTTGGTGGAAATGTCACGTATAAACCTGGAGTAAAAATGATCAAAATCACCAGTAGCCCCACAACCTATGCCATTGGTTCCAATGGAACCTTACACTGGGTCAAGACAGCCGAGATTGCCGAGGCGCTCTACGGATCCACTTGGAACAGACAAATTGATGATCTCCCAGATGGGTTCTATGGTAACTACACCGTGGGAACAAGTATTGATACGGCCTCAAGTTTTGATCCTGATGCCGAGCAGGCTGATGCCTATAGCATTGATAAGGACAAAGGTTTTGAAGAAGCAACAGAAATCGATATTACCTATGAAGGCTATAGCGATACTTCGATCACGATTGATGCGGGTACAGCTGTTCGATGGAATAATGTGGATGCAGAAGCAGGAAATCACTCTGCTTCCGACGAGGATAAAGAATGGGGTAGTGGTACCATCAGCGCCGGCCGATCCTGGGCAAGATACTTTGATGAGCCAGGAACTTACGAATATTACGATCGTTACGATGAAAGCAAAACAGGAACGATCATTGTCGAATAAGTCAAAAAAAGCAGAGGGCACAAACCTCTGCTTTTTGGTTTCGAATCCCACCATTTTTCTGCTACACTGTGGGTATCGTATGCCCATGTACCAAGGAGAATTAAGACTTCGAAAATCTCTTTTTCTTTCAGAACGTAAATGCCACACGTTACAAAAAATGGCCTGCACTATCCGCGAGGATATTATTGATATGCTTGTCGAGGCCGGATCCGGACATACGGCAGGATCATTGGGAATGGCAGATATTTTTACTGCGTTCTATTTTNATGTTCTTGTTCATCGTTACAAACAACCAGATTGGAATAATCGTGACCGATTATTTTTAAGCAATGGCCATATTGTTCCCGCTCAATACGCAGCGCTTGCACGCGCTGGTTATTTTTCCAAATCTCTTCTCATGACCTTGCGCAAGTTTGGTTCTCACCTTCAAGGACATCCGGAATACGGATCCCTTCCAGGAATTGAACAAACTTCCGGGCCTTTGGGATCTGCTTCCTCACAAGCTGTGGGCGCGGCTTATGTGGCACTTATGGATCAGGCACCGTGGCGCGTCTATTGCCTTATGTCTGACGGTGAACTTGAAGAAGGACAAACATGGGAAGCTATGCTTTTTGCTTCCAAATATCATTTGCACAACTGTACCTTTGTGATTGATCGCAATAATATCCAAATTGATGGGAGGACAGAAGATGTCATGCCGCTTGAACCTCTTCAAGCAAAATTTGAAGCCTTTGGCCTTCATGTGATCCGTTGTGATGGTAATGATATTCGACAAGTGGTGAATGCTCTTTCTCATGCACAACAGATTACTGAACAACCTACTGTTATTATTGCGGACACAATTCCTGGTTGCGGTGTAAATTTTATGGAGCATGATTTTACTTGGCATGGAAAAACACCAAAACCGGGAGCTGAATCTCAAAACGCCATCAAACAAATTCATTCCCTCTCTAGTATTATTACTAGGGAATCTTAACTTTTTTATGCCTAAACATCTTTTGCGTTGGATCCTGATTCCTTTGGGAATCGTGATTATCCTGATCGCTTTTGTTATTTTTACCGCCATCATGGTGCGCCTCTCTCTTATTTCAACAGGGAATGTGAGCTCTTCCTATCAAACAGAATCCTTTGGAGTGTTTGCTGAAACTGCTGGTTTATCTGCTACACGGTCATTCGATGATAGTCAATCCATAATTGCCTATGATTCTCTTACAACGGCTACGGAAACGAGCCAAAAAATTATCAAAACCGGTTCGCTGACGCTCATTGTTGATAAAGTGGATGAGGCTATAACACAAACAACCGAACTAACATCAGCACTCAAAGGGTTTGTCCAATCTTCCTATGTCCATGAATCGGAAAATGGAACCAAGACAGGATCGATCAATATCCGCATCCCCTCTGCTTCCTTTGAAGCGGCCATCCAATCTCTCAAAGACATGGCAACGTTTGTATCAGAAGAATCCACGACTGGTACGGATGTCACCGAGGAATACACCGACTACATGGCGCGACTCTCAACTGCCCAAGCGCAAGAAGCTGCTTATCTCCTTATATTGAATCGTGCCACAACCGTGGAAGAAATTTTGAAAGTCCAAGAGGCTTTGGGAGAAATCCGTTCCGAAATCGAGGTCTTGCAAGGACGCATCAACTATCTTGATGATCGCACCACGTATTCCACCATCTCGGTTTCACTTTCCGAAGAAACTCTTATCACTCTTCCTTCTAAAGAATTCCGTCCGTGGACGACCATCAAGCAAGCGGCTCAAGCCTTTGTGGTTTTGGGTCAAAACCTCATTAACTTCAGTATCTGGTTTGTGATTGTGGGCGGAGGTCTTCTTCTCCCTGTTCTGATTTTGGCTTGGATTATTTGGAAACTCGTTCGTCACTATCATCACAAAAAAATAAAACGCTAGATTGTTTGCCTTATGCCCTTTGCTCCCAAACCTGGAATCCTTTCACAAACACATCTCTCCCGCCATCTTTTTGATGACAAGCGTCTTACGTTTGCTTCTACCCGCGTGGGATATGGACAGGGATTGGTAGAGGCAGGGCGCAAAAACTCTTTAATCGTCGTGCTTTGTTGTGATGTCACACAGTCGACACATAGCGCGGAGTTTAAAAAAACATATCCTGATCGTTTCATCCAATTAGGTGTTTCCGAGCAGTCTGCCGCATCTATTGCCGCGGGCATGGCGCTGTGCGGAAAAAAACCGTTTGTCTCCGCCTATGCTGCTTTTTCTCCTGGACGCAATTGGGAACAAATCCGCACCTGTATCTGTCTGCAGCATCTTCCTGTTGTGATAGTCGGATCTCATGCAGGTGTAGGCGTCGGGCCAGATGGTGCCACTCATCAAATGACCGAGGATATTGCCTTGATGCGCTCGCTTCCTGGGATGACCGTGGTGGTTCCTGCAGATCAGATCGAAGCAAAAAAAGCGACCTTGGCAATCGCAAAATTATTCTCCCCTTCTTATCTGCGTCTGGCGCGAGAATCCTCTCCCATCTTTACCACAACCAAAACTCCTTTCCGTATTGGGAGAGCTGAAGTGTATAGACAAGGAACTGATGTCACTCTTATTGCCGCAGGACCGATTCTTTATGAAGCGCTTGTGGCAGCTCATGATCTGGCAAAACAAGGGATTCAGGTGCGCGTCATTAACTGTCACACCATCAAACCACTGGATACAAAAACCATTCTTGCGGCAGCAAAACAAACAGGAGCCTTTGTGACCTGTGAAGATGGACAAGTCGCTGGAGGGTTGGGTGGTGCGGTCGCCGAATATCTTACAGCCTCTTGTCCTATCCCACTTGAACGCATCGGCATCCAAGATCACTTTGGCACAAGTGGAGAGGCGCCGGAATTACAAACAGCTTATGGACTGACGGCTCCTTTTATTGTCCTTGCTGCTAAACGCGCTCTTGATCGCAAGTTTGGAAAAAAAGTTTCTCTCATTCCCGAATATCTGATCTTAGCTCAAAAAAAAGAAACCGAACTTAAGCGTGTTATTTCAAAGGAAGCTCTTGCCCGTACTCCAAAAAAATGGGGCGGGAGCAAACCTGATTCCACACTTTTATCTCGACATTCTTCCTAATTTTATGCTCGATATCATCACCATCGGCGGAGCCACACGCGACACCTTCCTTGTTTCAGATGCATTTGTGGCCATTCATTCCAAAACCTTTCCTTCTGGCACAGGCGAGTGTTTGAACTTGGGCGATAAAATAGAACTGGATGATCTGGTGCTTACAACCGGAGGTGGGGCAAGTAATGCAGCTGTCACTTTTGCTCGTCTTGGATTTAAAACTGCAGCCTGTTGCCAAGTGGGAGAAGATGCTCCTGGACGAGATGTGATCGAAACATTGCAAACAGAAGGAGTGCGCACCTCTCTTGTAAAAAAAATTGCAGGAGGACGAACGGGATCATCCATCATCCTTACGATGAAAAATGGCGAACGCACTATTCTTGTCCATCGAGGAGTCTCGGCTGCATTCAAACCTTCCTCTCTCCCCTGGCGTCAACTACGATCCAAATGGATCTACCTCACGTCTTTGGGAGGAAATTTTTCCTTGGCCAAACAAATTATTGAACACGCAGTCAAACACAAAATCAAAATCGCCTGGAATCCGGGAAATCAAGAATTAGAAAAAGGGTTACATGCATTTAGTACGGTGCTCCCTTTGGTAGATGTGTTTAATGTGAACAAAGAAGAAGCACAACTTCTTACCAAGGCAACAAAACTTTCCATAATGTTCCGTCTTTTGCGACGAGAAGAAAAAATCACCTTAATCACCGATGGACCCAAGGGGGCGTATGCCGATGATGGTCATTGTTTCCTCTTTGCTCCTGCCTCCCGTATAAAACCCATCTCACAAACAGGTGCGGGAGATGCGTTTGGATCTGGATGTGTGGCCGCCCTTGTCCAAAACAAACCTTTGGAAACCGCTTTGGCTTTAGGGATGGCTAATGCGGAGTCTGTGATCCAACATTATGGCGCCAAGATTGGGATCCTTCATGCATGGCCCTCCATAAAATCTCTCAAAAAATTCCGTGTCAAAACCAAAAAAACTCTATGAACTACCGTGTTTTTATCACTCGTCGTATCCCTGATATTGGTCTAAAACTTCTTTTGAAGAACAAACGCCTTCATCTTGATGTTTACGAAAAAGATCAGGTCATCCCGCAAAAAGAATTGCTTAAGCGCATCAAAGGAGTGGATATTCTTTTATGTTTCCTCACTGATCGTATTGACGCTAAGGTGATAGATGCGGCAGGTCCTTCTTTAAAAATCATCGTCAATTATGCCGTAGGTTTTAATAATATTGATATTGAAGCAGCGACGAAACGTAAAATCGTAGTAGCTAATACTTCTTCTCCCTATGTTTCCGAATCTGTGGCCGAACATACAATCGCCCTTTTGCTTGCCCTCACGCATCGTATTGTGGAATCCGATAGTTTTACGCGCGCAGGAAACTATAAGGGCTGGGATCCCAATCTTCTCCTTGGAACTGATGTGTATGGAAAAACCTTAGGGATCATCGGGTGTGGAGCCATTGGAGAAGCTGTGGTGCATCGAATGCATGATGGATTTTTCATGAAGATTCTCTACCATGATATCAAACGCAATCCTGCGCTTGAAAAAGAAACTGGAGCGAAATTCGTCAGCATGAATGAACTTTTGAAACGTTCTGACTTTGTCTCACTTCATGTCCCTCTCCTTCCTTCTACTCATCACTTGATCAGCACCAAAGAATTGGCGCTCATGAAAAAAACTGCTTTCCTTATCAACACCGCACGTGGTCCGATTGTAGATGAACGAGAACTTTTGAAAGCTTTGGCACGTAAGCAAATCGCTGGTGCAGGGCTTGATGTGTACGAATGCGAACCCATGATTGATTGTGATCCTCGTGATCATTTGGAGCTACGAAAAATGAAAAATGTTGTTCTTACTCCGCATACAGCCTCTTCCACCATAGAAGCGCGCGAGGCTATGGCCAAGGTTGCGGTCGAAAACATTTTGATATTCCTGAAAGGCAAACGCCCGCCATGCCAGGTTAATGAGGTCTCGTAGGATTTATCTTTCTGGAACGAAAAAGAGCTCCCTAAGAGGGGGCTCTTTGCGTAAACGCGTTTTGCCAAACTTGCTCTCGGAAAGCAGGATCAAACAAGACGCCGTAAATCCATTCGTACTTGATGAGGTATCGGCGAGTCTCTGATGGAAGCTTTTTACAAGACGGCTCTCGCCATGTGTCTCCACATTCCTTAATCGCTTCATACACCCGCCTCACATTAGCATTGTATCCGCCCGCCAAAATGAGCCGACCTTCCTTGGGATGTTCAATTACGAAATGACGATATTCATCGCTCATAGGCCAAAGCTCGGCATCTGCATGGATAATCATGGCCTTGAGGGCCATAGTGTGATCCAAACGTCCAAACTCCTTATCTTCGGGAAGTCCGGCACGGGCATAACGATCTTGTAGACGATCGTAAGTTCCGGACATAATCTGCCCGATCCCTGTGGCACCCACGCGACTGCGCGTGTACCAGAAGGATCGATCACGGTTGGCACCGATAATGGTCAAGGTCCGATTGAGCATGGCCAATCGCGCTGCATCATCCCCGTTCACAAACTCAAGGTCATGAAGCATCTGTTCGGTCAAAATAAGTGCCATCACATGATCGAGCGTGCCCACATCAGTGACAAGCTTGCCTGTGAGAAAATCTGACTCCAGTTGCCTGGCATGCAAATCGTAGTAAGCGGCCAAAGCCATATCGCTCAAATACTCAATGGCAGCTCCTCGTAGTTCTGGTGTATCAAGACGGGAGCTATAGGGAATATAAACAGCACCCTGGGTCTGCTCATCTTTGGCACGGACGGCAGTGCGGATTGCAACAACCGTCCATCCTGGAGGAGACTCCACATGAAAGGAAGGATTGACCCCGCCCTGGCATCCGTCTTTGCGCTCGCAGGTGACCTTGAAATTGTGAGAAGCCTCTTCTCCTTGATAGAGAGAGAAAACTTTTACCTCTCCTTGTGCGTCCGCTGCAGCGATCAGATAATCTCCGAAACACTTGCGCCAACCAGCTCCTGTACCTCCACACCGATCTCTTTGAAGACGTGTAGAGTTGAGAATCAAATATCCGGTCTTGATCGCTCCTCCCAGATTCTCTGGCACATCACTTTGCAAAGGGGAGCCAGGAGGGAGATGAGCAGTATAGGAAAGAAAGTTTACAAACTCGGCGGGAAGCAGAGCTTGTGGAGGAAGTGGGGTGGTCTCGAGCGTTTCATCTTCCGGATCACGGGCCGGCTCTTCGGCTGAAGGGATCACGGTTACTTCGACTTGAGGGTCAGCTTGTGCGGTTGCTTCGGGCTTTGTTTCCGAGGATCCAACACAGAGACGCGAAAATCGAGAAATCTTCTGTTCTTCTTCGCATCCCATAGTGGTGGCAAAGAGGACAAACAACATGAGTTTGAAAAGAACGTTTAACATGTCCTGTCTCCGTGGGAAGAAAGACGGCTTAAGTTAGCAGAAAACCCACCTCGCGTCAAGGCGAGTGCGTTGACTTTTTGGCTAAAAAATGGTGAATTATAGGCCTTTGTTCTTTCCAAACACACTCTTTCAGGAGGTCATAAGCTATGACAAAAAACAGTCTTGTTATCCAACGCATTGAAGATGGTGATGAAAAGCTAAGTGAAAAACCAAAAAAAATGATGGATAATGTATGGGCATCAATGATATTTATGATGCTTGGTTCCCTTTCCCTCTTCTTTGTATGCTATGTGTTTTATCTGTTGATATTCGATCCAGTTGATCCCCCTGGTAACGCAAAACTCTTTTGGCTCTTGGGTATTTTCCCCATTGTGGCTATGACGATCAATAGCCTATTGGGTCAAAAAATAAACGGGATAAAAGAGAATCTCCCTGTTCAGCCAAGTCTTCTTTTCTCCCGCTACGATATTTTTGCCTACTCGGTGGGTTTGATCCAAGACCGTGTCAATACGATGATCTCTCGTTGGAATAGGTACTGCGAGTTGCGAGATGTGGAGTATATGGAACCTCTCCTCAACGAAGCACAGATGCACGAGTCTTTATTGAATCTGCGAGAAGAAACCGCAAGACATGTACAAGCAGCTGTGATTCTTTTGCAGATGGAGAGAGAAGGCGACTTCAAGCCACAACTGGCTGCGCCTGATGACTCGCTTGTGACCTCTTTGGAACATGTGCGGGAGCTCGAAGATCAAATTCGCCGATCGTTAGATGGTGTCGAGCACCGCCTTCATGATCCTCTTGCTGTGGCGGCAAACGTGGCTGCCCTCGAAGAGGAAATTGGTCAGGATTTCGGGGTGGTGTCTCCAAAGCTCAAGGCCGCACGGGCCATGGGGCACAAGCTTGCAAACGGATCCTAAGGGTCCACACGAAGAAGCCATACCAGGCTTCTTTTTCGTTTTTCTCTGTTATCACTTTAGGATCCTCACACTCTTACTAGCGGGGAGCTCCTGTTGGATCAAAAATCAATTGATTCTAAAAGTTCATTGAGTGAACTTTCCCGGTTTTTGAATGCGGTAATCACAAACACATTTCCTTCACGCTCAAATACAACTTCTGTCTTTTCCGTTCCGCAAGGAGGGATATTCTCTATGATTTCACCGGATTTCTTTGCCGCCATTATGCCGTCAACTGTTATTTGTATGGTGTCGCCGCTGATTCTAAATTCAAGATCGTTGAGTTCTTGTTCTAAAGTGGCTGTACTGATAAAAATATCAACTGCCGGACAACTTTCGCCGATTGCAGTCATACGAATTAAATCACTTTCATCACCGGTAGCTCCACCCCTGCTTTTTAACTCGGCGACACTGTATTCTTCAGGATCATACTTGAAAGAGAATCCATATTGATCATTTTTGTATTCTGTTTCGGAGATGATTTCTGTTGGTATTGTTACGTTATTTGTTTCAACTTCCAAAATGCCTTCATCAGAAGTAGGCGACAAAGAAATCGTGTACCAATATATCCCTCCACCGACTATCAATGTTGTGATTACCGTCGTTACGATAATTGTTGTAGTTTTGTTCATATTTTTTAATGGTTAATAGAGCAAAGCAAATTTTTGCGTAACGTTCGCGTATATGCGATCGTTTTAATGTCGCATACACGCTGTTAGGCGCTGTTTCAAAATTTTTGTAGGTGTTTGAGCAATGTTTTGTGGAGGATTTCGTTTGATGCCAAGACACTCGCGCTTTTTTGGTTCCAGCTATCGCCTTGAAGAGTGGTCATTGTTCCACCCGCTTCCTCCAGAATAATTTTTGCCGCTGGTAGCGAATATGGGTCGTTGAAAACG
>JGI1356J14229_10004863_pt1 | contig 9925 bp, 8 predicted proteins | sample Subgrocontami58m_FD_14229 | JGI IMG/M metagenome (IMG submission 14229) | reverse complement strand
TCGGATCGCCCTCGCGCGCGCGGGCATACTGGCGCGCCGCGAGCCGCAACTCGCCCGCCTGCGCGGCCAGTCGCGCATGGAGCAGCAGCGCGCGCGGGGAAGGGTGGGGCGACTTCATGAGGTCCTCGATGATCACCAGCGCTGCGCCCTGCTTGCCCTGCTGGAAAAATGCGCTCGCGAGCCCGACCTTCGCGTTAATCTCGCCCGGCGTCAGCGCCAGCGCGCGCTTGAAGAGCGCCTCCGCTTCGTTGAAGCCGCCGTTGCGCAACACGATATCCGCCGCGTGCAGCAACAGCGGCCCGTTGTCCGGGGAAAGCCGCAGCGCCTCGCGGAGTGCCGCAGGCACGAGCGGGGAATCGAGCGCGTCCGACATTCCGCGCAATCAATCGACTGGACCGCAGCGCGCCGAGCTATTTCGCGCCGGGTTTTGCCGCGGTCGCCGGCGGCGCATCCGCCGCTCGCGTCGGCAATCCCGCTGCGGTCCAATCCTTCAGCCCGCCGACGTTCGCCGCCTTAACGCCTTGCTCGTTCAGCGCCTTCGCCACCGCGCCGGCCCGGCCGCCGCTGCGGCAGTAAACGAGAATCTGCTTCCCCTTGTTCTGCTCGAGGAACGCCTTCCACTGCTTCTGCTCCGCGTCGAAATCGCTCTTCGGCAGCAGCACCGCCGGCGCGGCAACGCCACTGTCCTTCCACTCGGCGGGCTCGCGGCAGTCCACCAGCACGGCCTTGCCCTCGGCGACGAGTTTCGCCGCGTCCGTCGCCGGGATTTTCGGGGCATCGGCGGCGAATGCGCATGCCGCGCAGCTGGCGAGGAGGGCAAGAAGGCGGGGTAGGTTCATGAACCGAAAGAATCCCGTTCGAGCCCGAAGTAAAGGTCGCGCTCGCGGCCGGGCCGCCCGATTTCTGGCCGGCCGGCGTGGGTGGGGCATCGTCCACCTTCGCGCGAATCAAGCCGCGCCCTGGGCCGCGGCCCGCCCGCGTCCTCACCGCGCGAGATCGTACAACGCGTATCCGGCAAACAGATTCGGCAGCGCGGCACAGGGATCGTGCCAGTTGCCGGCGAGATGCGCCCGGCGGGCAACGCGAATGCCCTTCGCCTCGCAGAAGTGCTCGAAGTCCGCGATCGTCACCGGATTCGCCGGCCGGCTCTCGAACCACTCGGTGGTGTAGACTTCATTCCGAATCTTGCGGCCCTGCACCAGCGTGTTGATCCGGTTTTTCCAGAACCCGTGGTTGACGAAGCCGACCGTGAGGGCGCGGCCCACGCGCAGCGCCTCGAGAATCACCGTCGTCGGATCTGCGAGTTCGTGCACCGTGCGCGAACAAATCACGCGATCGAAATGCTTCTCCGGAAAGGCCCGCATGAAGTCGGTCATGTCCCCCTGGTACGCGGAGACCCCGCGCCGGACGCAGCTGGTGATCTTGCCGAAGTCCATGTCCACGCCGACCGCCGAGACCTGCTTGGTCTGCACCAGGTAATCGAGCAGTGCGCCGGAGCCGCAGCCGAGATCAAGCACGCGCGTGCCCGGCTCGACCCAGTCGCCGATGATTTCCATGTCGACCGTCCGTTTGACGACCTGGGTCATGCGGGTAGCGCGGTCAACCTGACCGCGCCGGCTGGCAATCCGCGCCGGCATCCGGAGCAGAGCACGGGCAGGTTGCCCGTGCTACGATGGAATCGCGGAGCGGATGTTTGGGTCTTCATGCCTGTATTCCGTGGGCTTTTGACTCAGATCGAGAAATCGAACACGAACGGCTGATCGCGCTCGAGGAACCCGCGGACCAGCCGGTACAGCTCTTCCGACTCGAGCAGGAACGAATCGTGGCCGAGGTCGGTGTCCAGTTCGGCGTAGCTCGCGCGCCTGCCGGCTCGCAGCAACGCCAGCGCAAGCTGCCGGTTTTGCTCCGGCGGAAACAGCCAGTCGCTCGCGAACCCCACCACCAGCATTTCGCCTTCGACGCCGGCGAACGCCTTTTCGAGCGAACCGTAGGCGTGCGCGAGGTCGAATTGGTCGAGCGCGCGCGTGATGTAGAGATAGGAGTTCGCGTCAAAACGATTGATGAAGCTCTGGCCCTGGTGGCGCAGGTAACCCTCCACCTCGAACTGCACGTCGAAGGTGTAGGCGTCGGTGTGCGCGCTCTCCTTTTTCCGCCGGCCGAACTTGCGGTCCATGCTGGCGTCCGAGACGTACGTGATGTGCGCCATCATCCGGGCGATCGCCAGGCCGACCCGCGGGCCACCGTCCTTCGGATAATCGCCGTGGTTCCAGGCGGGGTCCTGCATGATCGCCTGGCGGCCGACTTCGTTGAACGCGATGGCCTGGGCGCTTTCGCGGCCGGTGGTCGCCATCGCGAGCACGCGCCGGACGAAGTGCGGGTACTCGATGGCGAACAACAGCGCCAGCATGCCGCCCATCGACCCGCCGATCACGCCTTGCAGTTCGGTGACGCCGAGATGATCGAGCAGGAGCTTCTGCGCCTGCACCATGTCGCGAATGGTCACGAACGGAAAGAGGGTGCCGTAGGGGCGTCCCGTATCCGGGTTGATCGACGAGGGGCCGGTCGACCCCTGGCAACCGCCGAGCACGTTGGCGCACACGACGAAAAACCGCCGCGTGTCGACCGCCTTGCCCGGGCCGATGAGATTATTCCACCAGCCGGGTTTGCGATCGGCCGGCGAGTGCCAGCCCGCGCAATGGTGATCGCCGCTCAGCGCGTGGCAGATCACGATGACGTTGTCGCGCGTGGCACTGAGCGTGCCGTACGTCTCGTAACGCAACGTGAACCCGGGGATCACTTGCCCGCTCTTGAACGTAAACGGCTTGGGGTAGATGAAATCGTGCGGTGTCACGAGCCCGACGTCCCCCGGCGCAAGATAGCGCGGCGGGGCATCAGGCGCGGCGGCCGGGGCGATTTCGACGTCGTCCGTCATACTGGAGCCCCGACGCAACCACTGCGGCCGCCGCGACGCAAGTAACTGACTGGGTTATGACGTGCTGGTTTGAAGGACCAGGTACCAGGTACCAAGTGACAAGTAACAAGTGACAAGTGACAAGAAGCGGTCGCCCTGCCTCTTGGCACTTGTCACTTGCTACTTGTTACTTTCCTACACCACCGCCTCGTCCATCTCTTCGTTCGAAAAAACCGTCTGCACATCGTCGAGTTCTTCCAGCGCTTCCTGCAGCTTCAGCAGGGAGGCGGCGATGTTTTTGTCGGTCACGGGAACCGTCGTCGTCGGAATGTAGGCGATTTCCGCGTTCTCCGGGTTGATCCCCTTCTGCTCGAGCGCCTGCGCGACTTTGTCGAAAAGCTGCACGCTGCAGCGGATTTCGAAACCCTGCTCGCTCGCCAGCACGTCGTCGGCTCCGGTCTCGAGCGCGATTTCCATCAACGCATCCTCCGTCGCCCGGCCTTGCGCCACCAGGAACTGGCCGGCGTGCAGGAATTGAAACGCGACCGCGCCGGAGCTCGCCAGGTTGCCGCCGTGCCGGGCAAACGCCGACCGCACGTCCTGCGCGGCACGCTGCTTGTTGTCGGTGGTCACCTTCACGATGAACGCGACCCCGCCCGGGCCGTAGCCTTCGTACGTGATTTCCTCATACACGACGCCCGGCAGCTCGCCCGTGCCCTTCTTGATCGCCCGGTCGACGTTTTCCGCCGGCATGTTGGCGTCGCGCGCCTTCAGCACGAGCGTGCGCAGCCGTGCGTTGGCCTCGGGGTCCCCGCCGCCCGCCTTGGCCGCGAGCGTGATGTCGCGTGAGAGCCGCGAGAAAACCTTGCCCCGGCGGGAGTCCGTCACCGCTTTGAGCCGCTTGACCTTCGACCACTTGTTGTGACCAGCCATGATGACACATTGGACCTGGAGGGCCGCCTCTGCGCGGGCCGGGACGACACGGAGGTCGTCCCTCCAGGATCCGCCTATTTCTTCTTCGGCGTCACGTTCTTCACCGGCTTTTTCCACGCGGCCGCCGTCGCGACAGCCGCGGTGCCCGCGCCAGCCGGCCCCGCTTCGCTCGGGTCCTTCATCTTGTTGATCACGAGCTGCTGCCCGATCGTGAAGAGGCCGTTGACAAACGAATACAGCGAAAGCGCGCAGGAGAAGTTATAGCAGAACAGCGTGAAGATATACGGCATGAACTTCATCATCTTCATCTGCGCATTGTCGACGGAAGGCGAGGGCGTGAGGTGCATCTGCACGACCATCGTCGCCCCCATCAGGATCGGCATGATGTTCACCGGCAGCAGCCCGAAGAGCACCGCAATCGTGTCCGTATCGGAAAGGCTCGGCGCCCACAGGAACGGCTGGAAGCGCAGCTCGGCCGCGCTGCCGAGCATCGTGAAGAAGCCCATGAAGAACGGGATTGTGATCAGGACGGGGAAGCAGCCGCCCACCGGATTGATCTTCCGGCTCTTGAACAGCTCCATCGTCGCCTGCTGCTGCTTCTGCGGGTTGTCCTTGTACTTTTCCCGAATCGCCTGGAGCTCCGGCTGAATCTTCGCCATGCGTTTCGCCGAGCGCGAAGCGGACAGCGTCAGCGGAACGAAAATCGTCTTCAGCGTCAGTGTCGTCAGGATGATCGCCATCCCCCAGTTGTGCGTGAACCCGTGGATCCACGTCATGAGGGTGAGCAGGATCTGGCTGAAGAACTTGAAGAAGCCGAAGTCCATCACCTTGTCCTCGTCGGCCTTGAACATGTTGGGATTGGCCAGCCGCCGGTATTCCTTCGGCCCCACGTACAGCGCGCCNGCCAGCTTGGCTTCGTGTTTCGACGCGAGCGCCGGTACCTCGAACTGTGCGGCGCCCATGACGCCATAGGCGCGCGCATCCTCGTCCGGCAGCGTGCTGATGAGCTTCACCCGCCGCGTCACCATGCCGCTCGCCGGCTGGGCGGGCGTGAGGATGCTGGTGAAGAACTGGTTCTTCACCGCGGCCCACACGATCGGTCCCGGGCTGCTGATGGCCGGCGTGGCGCCGTGCGCGCCGAGCCCGAGCAATCCGCTGCCCGACTCGAGCTTCGCGCGCGCGATGAACTCGCGATCGCTGCCCGTGGAGTACCCGGTGGCAAGTTGCAGCCCGGGATCGTTCGCGTTGGCCGGCGCGGCCGTGCCCAACGCCAACGACACGCGCATCGGCTGCGCGGCGGCATCGCCGACGTTGCGCAACGTCGTCTCGTAGTGAATCTGATACGGGTCGGTCTTGTCGGAGCCGTCGGGCGCGATGGTGTAGCGGCGGGTCACCTCGATTCGCGGGTTCTCCAGCATCGCGCGATACACCACCTCGGTCGCGGTTTGCGCAACGCGTTCGAACCTCGCTTTGCGGTCGAGTCCGGGGAAGTCGACGAACGCGAGAATCGGATCGGTGTGCAGTGCGTTGAAGACAAACGGCGCATCCGAACGCAGCTGCTCGGGATAAATCAGCCGCCCCTTCTCGTCGCGCTTGATCAACGCGACTTCACGCAACGCGCCGCCGGAATCGGTGAAGCGCGCTTCGATGTAGCCGTTCGTCAGTTTCGTGACGGTGGCGTCGGCCGCATCGCGGTTGACGGCGGCGAAGGCCGCCTGCACCGCGCCAGCGGGAGGAGGCGGTGGTTGCGCGGGCGAAGGAATCGTTGGCGGGTCCGAATGGGGCGCGTCGGCCGGCGCCTTTTCCGTTCCCGCCGAACGTGCGGTCGACGGCGGCGCGGAACGCGGCCCGAAAAACAAGATCGCGAAGGCCCCAACTAGCAGGAGCGCGCCGATGGTGAAATTCTTTTTGTCCATTACACGGGAACGGGAATACGGGTCTACGGGACGACAGGACTACCGGACTTCAGGACCACAAGGCGTTGGGACAGCCGCCGCGCGGTTTGACGGAGCTGCTGCGCAGCAGAAGGGTCGGCTCGTCCGGTGGTCCCGTCGTCCTGTGGTCCTGTGGTCTCTCAATGGCACCGGATCAAAACCGCCGGGATGAAGCGGCGTGCATTTGACCAGTCTGACCAGCGCGAGGCCGAGTCCGACGAGTGCCCCGTGTTCGCGAATCGCCTCCGCCGCGTAATGCGAGCACGTGGGCGAAAACCGGCAGCCGCAGCGGCCCAGCGTCAGCACCGGCAAGGCAGGTGACACCGTGCGCTGGTAAACGCGAATCAGCAAGAGGAGCGCGCGCGCCGGGATGCCGGTGATCGTCGCCAGCCGATTGTTGTAGCGGTGGTCCATGACCGCCGCCACGGAAATTGGCCAAACTCCAGGGCGGCGGTCGATGACCGCAGCCGATGGCGCCACCCCATGCGCGTCAAAACGGCGGTCATAGACCGCCGCTACAGGTTCGGAGGCGCGGAAAGGCAATGTCATGACGATGCTGCCTTCGTGATTTGCCCGCACGCCTCGGCGAATTTTCGCTCCAGTTCGCGCATCGGCACAGTCGTGGCCGCGGCCCGCGCAATCAGCAGGAGATCACAGCGCGGCGGCAGCTGCTGTTGCTGCTGGCGAAAAACTTCGCGCAACCGGCGCTTCGCGCGGTTCCGTTGCACGGCGCCGCCGACGGCGTTCGTGGAAGCGATGACGCAGACTCGCGGAGCCTTCTGCGGTGCCTCCGTCGCCCGCGGTTTCCACCATACGGTGAACACACGGCAATCCACCCGCCGGCCTTGTTCGCGCACGGCGCGAATTTCGCCAGGGCGTCGCAAATGCTGCTCGGGACGGAAACGCACGGATAATGGACAACCGACGACCGACCTCCGACCGCCGACCTCGAACCGCCGCTCCTCGCGTTTGCCTCGACTCCCGGCGTCCGTGGCCCGTCGTCAGTCGTCTTTAATCACACGACCGTCAGCCGCTTGCGGCCTTTGGCGCGGCGCGCCTTGATGACTTTGCGACCGCCCCTGGTCGCCATCCGGGCGCGATAACCAATCTTGCGGGCGCGCTTTTTGCGGTGCGGACGGAATGTGGGTTTCATGATGTTGAGAAAAAAAGAGGGTCAGACGTGCCGCACGGTGTCGGTGGTGTCAAGGGTGGCTTGACGAGCCCAGTTCGGGGCATCCGTAGCGCGGTCAACCTGACCGCGCATCAGCCGGTAATTTGACCCGAAACGGCGCGGTCAGACTTGTGCGCCTATGGCGCATTGACCGCGCTNCGGCTACGACGGGCGACCTGCGCGGTTTGGCTGCGCTGCCGTGCCATCCCNCTAAAAGCCCGCCGCCTGCCCGTCCTTGCGGCTCTCGCTCGCGCCAAAGTACACGCGGTTCTTCGCGTCCCATCGGATGGCCTGGTAACCGCCAAACCCGCCCAAATCGACGCGCACGTCGTGGCCCCGGCGCTTCAGTTCCGCGACGGTGCTCCACGGGACGCCGGTCTCGAGATTCACGAAGCCGCCGGCCGCCATCTTTGGCGTGTCGTAATCGGTCGAGCCTTCGTGCTGCCACCGCGCGGCGTCCCCGGCCTCCTGCACGTTCATCCCGAAGTCGATCAGATTCACCACAATCTGCACGTGGCCCTGCGGCTGCATCGCGCCGCCCATCACGCCGAAACTGAGCCAGGGTTCGCCGTCCTTCATGATGAAGGCCGGGATGATCGTGTGAAACGGCCGCTTGCCCGGCGCGTAAACGTTCGCGTGTCCCGGCTCCAGCGTGAACATCTCGCCGCGATCCTGAAACCCGAAGCCGAGCCCCGGCACCACGATGCCGCTGCCCATGCCGCGATAGTTGCTCTGGATCAACGAGACCATGTTTCCCTCGGCATCCGCCGTCGTGAGGTAGATGGTGTCGCCCTCCTGCAACGCCGGGTTGCCCGCATCGTAGGTCTTCGCGGCGCGTTCCATTTTGATCAGCGAGCGCCGCTGCGCTGCGTAGGATTTCGCGAGCAGCGCCTTGACCGGGACTTTCGCGAAGGCCGGGTCGCCGTAGAATTTCGCGCGATCCTCGAACGCCAGCTTCTTCGCCTCGATCATGACGTGGAGCGCGTCGGCCGAGTTGAAGCCCATCGCGCGCAAATCGTATCCCTCCAGGATATTCAACATCTGCAGCGCCGCGATGCCCTGGCCGTTTGGCGGCAACTCGTAGACGTCGTAGCCGCGATAGTTCACCGAGACGGGCTCGACCCAGTCCGACGTGTGCGACTCGAAGTCGGCTTTCCGCAGCCAGCCGCCGTTGGCGGCGAAGAACGCGTCCATCTTTTGCGCGATTTCGCCGCGGTAAAACACGTCGCGGCCCCGCTCTGCGATCAGCGTCAGCGTGCTCGCCAGATCCGGGTTCTTGAAAATCTCTCCTTTCGCCGGCGCATGCCCATTCGGGGCGAACGTCGCCTTGAAGCCGCCGGGCTGCGCGCCGAGAATCGGCACGCTGCGTCCCCAGTAAAAGGCGATGAGTTCGCTCACGGGGAAGCCCTCCCGCGCGTAGCGAATCGCCGGCGCGAGCACTTGCGCCATCGGCAGCTTGCCGAATCTGCCGTGCAGCGTGAACCAGCCGTCGACGCAGCCCGGCACGGAGATCGGCAGCATTCCGTACTTCGGAATCGTGCTGACCTTCAGTCGCTCGAGTTCCGCCTTCAGCTGCTCGTAGCTCAGCCCGCGCGGCGACCGGCCGGAGGCATTTAGCCCGTGGAGCTTTTTGGTTTTCGCATCGTACACGATCGCGAAAAGGTCGCCGCCCATCCCGCTCCCCGTCGGCTCCATCAGCCCGAGCGCGGCGTCCGCCGCGATCGCGGCATCGACCGCCGATCCGCCGGACTTCAATACCTCGAGCGCGATCTGCGTCGCCAGCGGCTGGCTCGTGCACGCCATGCCGTGCTGCGCAATGACTTCGGAGCGCGTGGCGAAAGATCGTCCGGTGACGCGGTCCATTTGAGCGAGGGTTGGTGAAACAGCAGCGAAGAGGCCGGCGAAAAGCGCGGCGATCGGAGCGACGGTTTTCATCCGGCGAGCGTTATGCAGCGCACCCCGTCCGTCAACGGGCGTTGCCGGATTCCACCCGACCCGGGCATCGGCGATTTTCGGTGGAACGCGCTGCGCTCGTGATTTTCCCGTTTCAACACCGCGGTGTCTCCCGCGCAGACGATTACGATCAAGTAGGTGCGCGCCCGAAACCAGCTCATTTCAAAACCTCCTGGAGCGAACGAACGTCTTGGGTAGCGCGGTCAATCTGACCGCGTTCGGCTCACCGGAGAGGCTCGAGCACGGTCAGGTTGACCGTGCTACGGCTGCGTTCGCCAGCGAGGAAGGCGGAATGGCGGGGTGTTTGGAATCGTCGCTCACTGCGACAACGGCACCTGCCGGTCGCTGCGCAGAGTCCCCAGTGCGGGTACGCGTAATTCTCCAGCACCCAGAGCCGTCCGCGCTCATCGATCGTGAACGCGATCGGCTGGTGCACCGCGGGCTCGCCCGCGAATGGCGTCGCGTGGAAACCCGGCGGCAGCGCCATCGCCTTGGCGGCCTCCTCGGGCGTCAGGCCCTTGGTCGTGGCGACGGGAAACGCGCCATCCTGGGCGAAGCCGGCGACCGCGGCGAAAAGACCCAGCAGGAAAACGGAATACGCGACGCACAGAAGTGGGGGACCATCATAAGAAGGCTCAGTACGTTCAGCCCGGAAGGAGCCAGGAATCCAGCCGGATCTCTCCGACCGCGGCGGATCGCGCCGCTCCGGACGATTGTGACCGGTTGGGAACTACTCAAAAAGTAGGAGTTTTCGATGGAGTCCTACTTTTTCCATTTGACCAACTCAGGGGCCGTGGTTTTCGTTTTGGCATGGCGTCGGAATCCGAAACCGTGTGGTTTACGACCAAGGGGCAGGTGGTAATCCCCCGCCGTCTGCGCAAGGAGTTTCACATTGAGGAAGGCACGCGGGCCGTGGTGACGGCGACTCCGGAGGGCATCCTGATCAAGCCGGTGACGAGTTGGGCCATCGAGCGCGGCTTTGGGCTGCTGAAGCGGAAAGCGGGCAAGTCGTTCGCCGAGGAG
>JGI1356J14229_10004846_pt1 | contig 9947 bp, 5 predicted proteins | sample Subgrocontami58m_FD_14229 | JGI IMG/M metagenome (IMG submission 14229) | reverse complement strand
CACCTCGGCGTTCGCCCAACGCTCTTCGAGCGCCTCATAGTCATGTGAGTGCGGCATGTTCGAGGCGGCAAAAATAATCTCTTCTCCGCCGCCTCGCAATTTCACTCGAAACGCAACCGAGGGGTTTGAAAAGACGAGCCGCAATCCATATTCCCGGCGTAATCGCTCTGCGACAATTTCCATGTGGAGCATCCCGAGGAATCCGACGCGATACCCTCGACCAAGCGCTCCTGCGTTGGGGAGGGGTTCAAAAAAGAGTGAGGCATCATTCAATTTCAGTTTGCCGAGCGATTCCCGAAGAACCGAATAATCATCTTGGTTCTCCGGAAAAATGGAGGCAAATACGACAGGTGATGGTTCGCGATATCCCAGCAGAGGCCGAATCATATTTCCTGATTCCTGCCTAGCCCGCTGTTCGCCCTCAGCGGACGGCCAGGGATTCCCTCCCCGTCCGGCAAATGAGCTGGTTCCCTGCCCGTCCGGCAGGCGGGTTGTTTCTTGTTTCTTGTTTCTTGTTTCTTTTGTGATCGTATCTCCAACCCGAACTGCATCTGGAGTCTTAATACCGGTTGCGAGATACCCAATTTCGCCGGGCCCGAGAGACGCGACTGGGATGCGATCCGGTGAGAGTACTCCCACTTCAATGACTTCACTCTTTTCACCACTCGCGAAAAATCGAATCACATCATGCGAGCGCACTTCACCGTCCACGACCCGAATATGGGCAATCACGCCCTGATACGAATCATAGAGCGAATCAAAAATAAGAGCCCTCAACTCATTTTTTCCTTCTGATTGTGGAGGTGGGACGCGGCTCACCACATCATCAAGAAGTTCACGAACACCGGTCCCCTGCTTTGCGGATATTGTATGGACACGGCTTGGATCAATACCGAGGAGAGAGGCGAGCTCCGCGACTGTTCGCTCAACATCGGCTGACGGAAGATCAATCTTGTTCACCGCGGGAATAATGGTAAGTCGAGCTTCCTCCGCAAAACGAAAATTCTGAACGGTTTGGGCTTGAATTCCTTGGGTTGCATCAACGAGCAGAATCGCCCCTTCCACTGCCGCAAGCGATCGTGATACTTCATACGAAAAATCAACATGCCCTGGTGTGTCGATGAGGTTCAACGTGTAGGACTGCCCCCCGGTAATATATTGCATCCTCACAGGCTGCATTTTAATGGTGATGCCTCTCTCGCGCTCAAGCTCCATCTGATCCAAAAACTGCTCGCGCATTTTTCGATGCTCAATCGTTCCGGTTAATTCAAGCAAACGATCCGCAAGCGTTGATTTGCCGTGATCGATATGGGCGATAATGACGAAGTTTCGCAAATGTCGAGAATCCATACCACAGACCTCAATAATTATTCATTAACAATTTACATACGATCGTTTGAAGAATGTTGATGACTATCTTTTGGTGATTGTTCCGGACTGACGCACACTAAAAATATGCACATGGGGTTGAAGCGACAGTGAATCAATAAGAGTAATGAAATCACGAGGAAGTGGATGCTCCCCATACCACACGCTCTTCTGAAGTTGTTGAAATCCGATACCGATAAGTTCCATACGTATCGTATCGCGCTTGCGACGCTCCTTCTCTGGAATGTCAAAAATAACAAGTCGTCCGATTCCATCGGATTCAATTTTTCGAACCTCGCTCTTTTGATTCATATAGATTTTGCCGCGCGTGGTCAGTTGCCAGAAACTTTGATGGTGTCTACCGGTTCGCACGACTAATCCTTGATTCTGGAGCCGGGATAAAAGAGATGCAAATGTTTCCCGTTGAAACCGATATGTTGCATCAAGCCCAAGTAACGAGCGCCAAAGTCGTGCCTCAGGATAGCGAGCAGGAAAAAAACTCGAGAGCGCCACTTTCCCCGCATCCGCGATACGCTCTAGAATAAGCTTGCTTAATGTGGGATACGAACGGGGGTGAGATGTTTGAGAAGGTTTCACGAATGCCATACATTTTATATTAACATTTCACACACGATCGTAAAGGAAATGTTAATGAACTAAATAAATGGTATTTACCCCAGGGCAAAGCCCTGGATCCCGTTTCTAAGCGGTAACCCACGCGGCAGAGCCGCGGGGTATTACGAAAATGAACATGGAGCTCCGCGCGGCAAGACCGCGCGGTATCTCCATTTCACCCCCTCCTTTTCGCGCTTAATGAGCGCTATATATATATATATATATATATCACAAGCACTTTGCCATCTCATGGTTACTTCTATACAACGACGCAACTGCGCAAAAGGAGGGGGTTTATTGTTTGTTACCATTCATCCGCGCTACAAGTAGCGCGGTATTCTGGACAAACAATAAAAAAACTTGAAATAACTAGGATGAACGGACAACTTCAATAAATCCCCACACCTTCCCGCGGGAAGGATTTGAAGCCGCCATTCATCCCTGCGGCAAGACCGCAGGGTATTCTGAAAGGTGTGGGGATAAATGAATCGCCCTATGCCTACTTTCCACTCTCGCCGTCGAGTTTCTCGGCATCAAACACCTGCGGAGTTTTTCTCGGCGAGACAAGGTGTTGTCGAAAACTCTCGAACAACCCTTGAATTTCGGCATTTCCCTGAAGCAAAAGTATGCCGCCGTAGACAAGAAATCCAACCACGCCCGCCACAAATCCTTGCGCAAAAATTCCGAGAAGCGTGTTCGTTGAGATGATGGCAGGAAACGGCAAAAGTGATGCATACGCCGCAACGGCAGCAACGAGAGAAGCGCCAAGCATGCCGGCTATCGGCACGAATTCAACGAAGAGGGGTACACTGAAACGCTTTCGAAAGACACGGGAGAGTGAGTGTAATAGCAGTGTGAGATTCAGAAGCGACCCTAACGAAAATCCGAGTGCGATCGCAAGAATGCGGGGCTCCTCGAGATCACCGATGCGAAGTAATTGCGCGACGTGCGAGAGTACGGAGGGATGATACGTGAACCAGAGCGTAAATCCAAGTGCGAAGGCAATGGTCGCGAACGACCCTACGATATCCCACAATAAGGGTGATCGCGTATTCCCGAGCGCATAAAACGCGCGAAGTACGAGCGGCAGAAGACTTTCGGAGATGATGGCTATTGCCAGAATTGCAAATGTTGCCGCAACAAGTCTCGTATCCTGCCAATCAAAAGCGCCACTCCCGAGAATCACGCGAACGAGATGGGCTCGGAGCACAATCGCAAGTGCTACAATAGGGATTGCCCAAAAAAGAATATTCCGAATCCCAAGAACAATGTGTTCGCGAAATGACTCCCCCTGTCCCGAGAGTGAAGCATCCGAGAGTCTTGGAAACATCGCAAGCGCGTAGGAAACTCCGAATAAACCAACCGGAACATAGAGAAGGTTTGATGCAAACTTAAACACACTGATAGATCCTGCGGCGAAGAATGAGGCGAGGGCGAGAAGGAGGATTGTGGTAACTTGGCTCATGGAAAGAGCGATGACCCGTGGTAAGGAGGTGCGAATCACTGTCCGAAATCCGGCATCCCCCAAATTGAACGATGGCCTAAACCGAAAGTGAATACTCCTCATTGCGGGAAGCTGAACCAATATTTGAAGCATACCTCCGAGGAGAACGCCTATCGCAAGGCCCTGAGGGCCGAGCCAGGGCAAAAACAGAACAACCCCGATAATAATACCGATATTGTAGGAAATCGCAGGTAGAGCAAAAGCAAAAAAACGATGATTCGCCTGAAGCACAGAGGAAAGAATCCCGGCAATCCCGAGAAAGAGTGCTCCCGACATCATGTAGCGTGCAAGTGATACCGTGAGTGCGAACTTCGCACCCAAAAACCCAGGGGCGATGATGGCAATGAGCCAAGGAGCAAGAAGGATCGCCGCTCCGATCAGAACAACACCACACACACTTAAAACCACGATCAAATTCCCGATGAAACGCTCCGCATCAAGCCGACTCCTGCGTTCATACGAAAGAAACACTGGCAAAACAGCGGCGGAGGCAGCACCCACCAAAAAAATCATGTAGAGAAAATCCGGAATCTGGAATGCGGCATAATACGCATCAAGCGTGTCACCCGCTCCAAAATGAGCCGCGAGCAAACGATCACGGAAAAGCCCGAGAAGCTTTGCGACTAACGCCGCGCCCCCCATAATAAGCGCTGCTGCGTGAAACGAGGGAACTTCTCGGTTGAGAAAACCGAAATTCATTTGTTTGTCTCCAGGATACCCGCCCCGACCATGGTCGGGGCGGGGAGGAATGGAGCGACAAACAAATGCACCCCCTCCTTTTCCGCAACTGCGTTGTTACATACTAGTAGCAACATAAGATGAAAAAATGCTGGTGATATATACAGGTTCATGAAACGCAAAAAGAGGGGGACGAACAGGAGCTCCGCACCGCTCTCGGGTGCGGAGCTCCTCGCTCATTCGTGGGAGAGACATTTCGAACGATCGAGATTTACGGCGTAGGTCGCTCGAGGGGCTTTGAGCCCTCACCTTTTTCTTTCACCGGTGCTTCAGTCCGCTTCTCCGGTGCCTGAAGTGGCGGCACAATGCCATCAAGTGCGGGCTTACCTCTCTCAATGTTGGCAATAATTTTCTCTACCTCCTCGTTATCGGGATTCAAAGCTAAAATCTTTTGGAACTGCGAGAGCGATGCCGAGCGATCTCCTTTTCGATCCCAAATCAATCCAAGAAAATAGCGGGCATTCGAGTAGTTGTCGTTCAACGCCACCGCACGGTTAAATGCGTCTTTGGCGCCATCGAAATTACCTCCAGTATAGTAGAGCACTCCAAGTTGGAACGCAACTCCGACATCATTCGGCGCAAGTACCAATGTTGCTTCAGTCCTCTTCACCGCCTCCGCAAGATTATTCTCGCGGATCGCAACTTGAGCCAAGAGGTAATGAGCCTGAGCGTAATCCGGTTTCAGGTTCGCGGATTCCTGAAGGGCATCCCGCGCCTGCGTCATCGCATCGTTCCGTGCGGCTTCAATCTTTGATCGCTCTTCACCCGACGTGGTTTGACTCACCTGCAGATTCAAGAGGTCTCCCACGGTAAGATGCATTCGTCCGAGCGCGAATGCGAGCGCCGGATTCGGCGGATCAAATTCGCGCGCTTTTCGGTAGCTCTCGAGGGCGGCCGTATCAGCTCCCGCAACAAAGGGTATGACCACTTCGTAGAGCTGACCCAATACAAACCAATTTTGCGGATTGTCTCCCGCAAGAACGGTTGATCGCTGGCCGGCGCTAACAGCCTTTGAGAATTCGTCGCGGAATTGAGTTGCAATGTCTGCGCTCGGGTTCGCTTGTGCTTGCTGAATAAGACGCGATATGGCAACAAATCCTACTTGGGCTTTTCCCTGATAATACGAACTTTCGGTGGGGTTCAACGAAACTGCGCGATCAAGAAATATTTTTGCGGTATCAACATTTCCGAACTGATTCATGACGGTGGCCGCCCGGAGAAAATAGGCTTCAGCCACGTACTGCGCAGAAAGGCCCCAGATCGCAACAAGGGAGAGTGCCGCGGCAAATACCACCACAAGCGCGGTCACAAAATTGAGCAGTGCTGAATCAACGATAATGGTTCTCCGTCCTACTGCCTTCCACCATGGCAAGCGCGTTTCTCCATCAGCCCCGGGCGCAAGCGGCTCCTTCAACGCGGCTCCCACTAAACCGAGAGCCGCAAACAGCAAAAATGTTGCCGTAAAATTCCCGGCATAGAGAAACCACATCAGCAACACGAAGAAGACAACCCCGCCCCATGCCAAAAGCAAAGGATCCGGATCATCACTCCGAAGTGCGGCGCGTCCAAGTATCATCACCACGAGAACAATGAAAGCAAGATATCCGACTATACCAAGAGCTCCCACGGTTGCAGGTAGGGTCGAGACGAGAGAGTAGCCGTGATTGAAACGAGCCGTCCAGAAATCGGTTTGATTGAGTCCAGGATCGCGAAAACGATTGAAGGCGGAGACGAAATTCGAGGGGCCAAACCCAACAACTGGTTGCACCGCGAGCACTGCGCGATCGATCGCAAGAGTCGCCAAGAGTGAGGGTGATACTTCAACCGGAGGCTGATAAATTTGACCTGCAAGCGGTGTTGATTTGAAGGCAAGAAACACGCTCGCGACTAACACCATACAACCGAAGGCGACTGCGGTCGAAGTAAATGCCTGCTCCTTCTCTCCTTCGCGATTCCATGATTTCGTAAAGTGAAACGCAAGCATGACCGCAGTGATGATGGCAATCGCAATCCAGAGAATTTGAAAACCAATGAGAATCAAACAAAGAAAAAGGATAATGCCGCAGGCAAGGGCAACCCGGTAAATCCATGTGCCGAGCAACGCCCTTCCGCCAGGTGTCACCCTCCCGAGTACAATGCCAAGCGACAGGAGAAATCCGCAACCAAGCACATAGGCGAGCGCATTCACTGTTCCGATTGGGTTTATCGTGAGCCACGCAGGCACTGTACCGAAGCTGTTGCCGATAAATGCAGCAAGGGCGTAAAGCCCAAGTAGGCCGAACGAAGAAAGCAACACAGCGCTCATGCGTTCAACTTCATCTCGCTTAAGAACTGCGGCGGCGACCCAAGCAATCACGATGAAAGCGAGGACGCTTGCGGTCTTCTCGCCCGTTGCGTCATTCCCCCAAAAACTTCCCCACGCCGACGCTGAAAGTACATTTGACGCGATCAACGAAAGTGCGAGTGCAAGGAACCCGATGTTCCAGGGATTTCGCTTGTAGGCAATACGCTTGGTCGTAAAAATATTGAGGAGCCAAGCCACAGCAAGTATAACCGCCGCAATCTCCACAAATCCGACTTTCGCGAGAAGTGCATCCTGCGTATAGGGCAATGAGAGAAGTGGCGTAAAAAAGAGCAAAAGGTAAAGCACAATATGTACTACCCTACCCGACCACCACGAGACTTGACCATCGCCAGCGGCAACGCCTGAAACAATGGGCATATCTACGGCCGCGGCCCCTTCCTGATTCCTTCGTAAGAATGAGAACATAGAATATATGATGAATTATGGATTAATTATATATGACCAAAACTTAAATTTCAAAATTCACAAATGATCTCGAGAATAAAAGTGTTTGCGCTCGTGCGACGAATTATCGAGGTTGAACCTCCATAAATTAAAACCATACGGGTTCTATTGTTACCTCATCAATTGATCCTCCCCACTTTTCGTACTCGCTCGCTTTTAACAGTCGCTCTGTTTCCTTCAGATACTCTTTCGGGCCTCCCAAAAATTCAAGAAGGAAATCGCGGGAAGTTACCGAAGGAAAATTCTTCTTGCCGATATAATCAGGAAAACTACTCCATCTGTAATTCTCAAGATATTTCATCCCCCGCTTCCAATTTATCGAGGTTGAACCTCCATAAATTAATTCTAGAGGGTTGGTATGGATGTAATGCGGGAGATGGAGAAAATGGGCTTCATTTTCTACCCTCACCGCTTTAAACCTACCCTGAAATAAGGGTCCCACTCTTTCGTATTTTTTATTGAAATACATGGCATAACCAGTCCCTAATTTCTGCATGAATTTTACAATCCCGTTTTTCCGCTTTTGACGCACCATAAGATGGAAATGATTCGGCATAAGAGTAAACACAAGAATTTCAACCAGTAACTTTCGCGGTTCCCGTTCCCTCTTTCGAATATATTGAGGTTCAACCTCCATAGATTTTGTGTTCGCATTGAAATGATAAAGCACGTTCTGAGCCGGGGATTCGTCGTTTAGCTCAAAGAGATCATGGGTAAAACGCAAATAATCCTTTTCTTGAAGAAACGTTTTTCGCTTTTCCACTCCCCTGTTATAGATGTGATATATTTGATTTTCTGCGAACTGCGGTCTTTTCATAGTGGGATATTATGGAGGTATTATCGAGGTTGAACCTCCATAATATTGAGGTTCAACCTCGATAAATTGCAACCTTGATACTTAGAAATTAATTAATTTACTTTTTGGGTTGATTCATATGTATTGTACATATGGCTTCGGCCTCACCCCCGCAAGGGGGAGAATGTTTGGAAAGCCGCCGAGAGCCTGTCTCTGACGGCTTTTTGTAATTTTAAGTTCCCGTATTGCGCCTTGCTATCTGAACTGATACTATAAAAAGAATCATGAAAAAGACTCTTAAAATATACGAATTTTCGACTATCATAGAAAAAGATGAGGCGGGGCATTTTTTTGCCTATGTCCCTTCGCTTCAGGGATGCTATACACAGGGAAAAAATCTTGAAGAGGCGATGAAAAATATCAAAGAAGTCATTGAGCTCCACTTGGAAGACCGGAAAAAGAGGTCCGAAACTATTCCGCAACGAAAACCGGTGAGTATTGCCTCGATAGAAGTTGCAGTTTGACGCAAGAGTATTTATGCCTCGGTTGCCAAAACCGAAAGAAGTGATCCGCGCCGCACACCGGCGCGGTTTTTCTTTTTCGCGCCAAAAAGGAAGCCATGCAATATATCGTTCTGACGACAGAAAACGAATTACCGTGCCTATCCACGGAAACAAAGAATTGGGCCCCGCACTCTTCAAACAAATTCTAAAGGACCTGGACGTATCTCCAAAAAAGTTTTGGGAATTAACCTGATAGTATTGTTTCCTGAATTGAGTCATTTGGATATTGTTTAGAATTTCGATATTAGGATTTCGAAATTCATTCTTTGTTACGGTGTTGGCGCCGGTTCTGCTTGCGGTGAGCTTGTCGAATCCGGGGCAGGCGTGGGTTCTGGCGAAGGAGTAACTTCCGGTTCCGGTGCAGGATCAGGTGGAGGGGTATCGGAGGCGGGCGGTGGGGTTGCCGGAACAAATGCGGAACAATCTGAATCTGCAAGGTCTACGAATCCATCGCCGTCATTATCAATGCCGTCAGAACAAAGTGCCTCTGTGTCCTCTGTTTGCGGTGCGCTCGGCGGTGGCTCACTACTCACTGCTTGCCCCGAATCGGATTGAGGGGCCTGTCCCGAATCACTTGTCCCGAGCGGTGTCGAGGGAGATTGAGGGATTCCCTGCTCACTGTTCTGCTCCTCACACAATCCCGCGCTTATCGCAATCGCCCCGCCATCCAACACAATGCAAGACGGCTGACCGGTCGTCTTATCGTAGAGCGTAATGCCGCTCGGCTTTGCCACACTCCCTACCTCAAGCTCCTGGGTTTTCACTTTCGCCGCAATGATGAGTCCGTTCTCATCAATGCTCCAACTCCCGTTCGCCGAGACAATCGAGCGAACATTCGTGATGTCTTTTCCGTCCATATCAAGTCCGGCAACACCGCCGACTTTCACGCGTCCGCTTACCGGGTCCACCGACCACACATCACCCATGCCGAGTGCTTGCCCTGAATCAGATTGAAGGGCCAAATCCCTAGTGCCTTCGTCAAGTTTTGAATAGCCAAGGTTGATAAAGACAAGGGCCTTGCCAACTTTCACCTCGCTCCCATTCACAATCGTGGTGGTGGCGCTATCAGTCCCATCATAATCTTGAAGCGCGATTCCAATAGCCTCGCCCGAGGTCGTCGCTTTCATGCCAATTCCGGCAAGCGACGAAGAAGTGATGCGGTCCCCGATGTGAATAGGGCCAGACTCGGTGGAGACTTTGACCGGGACGCGGCCGACGAGAGCAACCGGATACGGGTTATCTTCCTTTTTGATGTTATTGCCTACGGACGAAAAATCGGAGTAGTTGTTGACCACCACGCCGAGAACGGTCGACTGATAAGGTTTGGTGGACTTGGTAAGAACCGGGATCTCATAGCCAGGAGTGGAGGTTGAAATAGCGCCCTGACCGTCCTCGAACATCGTGGTGGTCATTCGCTCGCCAGGAACCACAATATCGCCATATTCAATCCCCTCTTCAACTGGATACTTTTCAGCATAGTCACCTGCGGGCGTGCCGGTGCAGTCAACAATATTATCAGGAGTGTCTTGAACCCCGTTTGTCGCGTGGCAAACG
>JGI1356J14229_10004831_pt1 | contig 9974 bp, 7 predicted proteins | sample Subgrocontami58m_FD_14229 | JGI IMG/M metagenome (IMG submission 14229) | reverse complement strand
GTGCAAAGGAGCGGTAATAGGTAGAATTCCAACCCTCGCGGGGAGTAATGACATCCTGCACCGCTTTCGCATAGCAATCAAAAAGACCTTCCTTCTGCACTCGCCGCACCAGTAAATGAGCCAGCAGTGGATTGCAGCGGTAGGCGCCGCCGGTATCAAGCGCCAGCTTGCCTTCAACAAGTTTATTAAGCAGCGACAGCACTGCGGAGGGACTCAGAATTCTTTCCTGGAAACTCCTTATTTCGGCTTTCTGGAGACACTGAGCAAAGTTGCTGCGGGTAACGGGAACGCACATGACAGCCAGCAGGCCAAGCGCGGCGCGCTCTTCCGGATGCAGAGCAGCCATCGCTTTAAGAAGCGGGCTCAATTGTTCAAGAGGGGCAGTAAACATCGATCACCTGCATAAGGGGGAATAGTATTTTTCCATTAAACTAAACGTGAAGTGTCTCATTTTCATTGACAAGTCCCCTTTAGCCAATCCGTCCCAAAAGCCGCAACAAACCATCCAAAATCGTCAGGGGATGGGGTGGGCAGCCGGGGATAAACAGGTCCACCGGCATGATCGTGCCTACGCCGTTATTAACTTGCGCATGGTCAATATAAGGTCCGCCGGAGATGGCACAGGCTCCTACCACGATGACCAGCTTCGGATCGGCCATGGCAACGTAGGTTTTTTCCAGAGCGAGTTTCATATTTTGGGTAACCGGGCCGGTAATCAAAAGTCCGTCGGCATGTCGCGGGGAAGCGACGAACTGGATGCCGAACCGCCCCATATCCCAGCCGATGGTGCTGAGCACATTGACGTCTGCTTCGCAGGCGTTGCACCCCCCGGCGCTGACCTGGCGCAGTTTCAGGGAACGGCCAAAGAGGCTTTGGGATTTTTTATCCAGCGCGTTCGCAAGGACAAGCGCCCCTTGATCCGATGTGACCGTCAGGTTCTGGCGACAGCGGACGGCGAGGCGGTAATCGTTCGTATAGGTAATCGCCTGCTGGGGGCAAACGTTCGTACAACTCGTGCAAAAGAGACATTGCCCTAGGTCGATGCGCACCTGGCACGCAGAAGAAGTAACAGCACCCGTCGGACATGCTTCCACGCAGGCTCGACAACCATCCGGGCAAGGGCCCGGCTTGATCTTCGGGAGGCCGCGAAAACGATCGGGCATGGCGGGCGGCGCCCCAGCGGGGTATTTCATGGTGCGATGCCCCTGGCGCAGGCGGGCAAGAATCACTTTATACATATTGCGTGCCTCATTCGCTTCATAGATCATGCCCACAATAGGACAGGTTGAAACTCTTGTTACACAGCGGGAAATCAGAAATCCCCTGATTGCGCATCGCATACGCCAGCCCCAGCCAGTTGTGAAACGAGGGATCCACGATTTTGTAACGTGAAAACCGGCTCTGCTCATCGGTAAGGGCCACATGACAAACTTCGCCGCGCCAACCCTCGTTGAGAGAAATGGCAAGACAGCTCGGAGACAGGGCATCGAGCCGGGTCAAGGGTTCCCCGGTAGGAATACTCTGAAGCTGCTCGCGAATAAAGGCGAGGGAACGTTGAATTTCGAGCCAGCGCACAAAAGCGCGCCCAAAAACATCCCCGGAGTCATAGGTGGAAACAGGAATTTGCGCCAACCGAAAGAGCCCTGAAGGTTGATCGCACCGGACATCGCGCGTCAAACCCGAGGCGCGGGCCGCAGGGCCGACAATGCCCAGATCAACGGCCATCTGGCGCGGCAAAGGCCCCGTACCTACGAACCGCGCCATTACCGACTGGGTGTCCCAGAGCAGCTCCACGGCAACGGTGGTATCCCTCTCCGCCACCGCAAGCTGGTGCAGCAGTATCGCTACACGCTCCTCATCCATATCGAAAGCGACGCCGCCGGGTTGGAGCAGGCCGCGTCCGAAGCGGTTGCCGCAGAGAAGAGCGGTCATATTAAGAAACTCGCCACGGATGCGGCCGCAGAAGCTGGCGGCGGGCAGAAACCCCACATCCCCCGCGAGCGCCCCTAAATCACCAACATGATTGGCCAGGCGTTCCAGTTCCAGCGCGATGCTGCTTAACGCCTCGGCACGGGCAGTTTTCCGGCAGTTCCCCAACGCTTCGATAATCTGGCAATAGGAAGCGGCATGGGCAATCGTCGTGTCACCGGCCAGGGTTTCGGCATAGGGCAGGGAACGCTTGGTCGGCCCCCCCAGCATTGCCTGCTCTATGCCGCGGTGTTGGAATCCCAAGGCGATTTCCAAATGGAAAACCTGTTCGCCATGACATTGGAAACGGAAGTGACCAGGCTCAATGACGCCGGCGTGTACCGGACCCACAGCAACTTCGTGTGCTTGTTCGCCTTCCACGCGATAAAAATCGCCGACGGCAGGTAAAACTGTTTGCTTCTGATCCCGTCCCCAGGCATCGCGGGCGGTCCACGCATGGTGGTACCGCAGGGGTTTCAACCAGGGGTGCCCCAGCGGGATCAGCCCGAATTGTTCGGCAATTTCACGTTCAAACAGGTGCACCTGCGGGCAACGCGGGGTAAGGGAGGGGAAGCTGTCTCCCTTGACCTCTGTGCGCCCCACAAAAAGCTGATTCTGTTCGTCATCGGCCAGTACCACGTACAGGGTGGTCGTCTCCAGAGGGGGGCTTGCAACACCAAATAGCGAGACTACCCGCAGGCTTGCCGTGACGCTGTCCAGAATGGTCTGCATGAAATCATCCATTGCGAGCACCGGGATTGCTTCCAATAAGACGGTATGGCAACTCTTTATGGGCGCAAGATTGAGAGGGGTTCGAATCATGGTCGGCTTCCTAAAAATTGGACGGCATCATTAAGCAATGTACGAAGGGGGTGGGGAATATACAAGCCCAGCAACAAAACCAGGGACATGAACGCCAAAGGCGGCGCCGCAGTTAGGAAGCCGTCGTGGTAGGGGGTATTATGGACCTCAAGCGGCGCACGGCCCTGTAGAACATTCAAGACGGTTTGCCCCATGCCGATGAAGACCAGCAGCAGGAAAAGCAAAAATAGCCCCGCAACCCAGAATTGCCCGCCGTCAAACGCGCCGTTTAAAATAGCAAATTCGCTGATGAACGGGCCAAAGGGAGGAGAGCCCGTGATGGCCAGAAAACCGGCCAAAAACAAAGCCCCGGACAACGGCAGGCGCCGCATGGCCCCTCTCACTTGCTCGGTGTTTTTACTGGCGTAGGCACGGTGGATGTTGGCCGCAGAAAGAAAAAGCACCCCTTTGGTCACGCCGTTGGTCACGGTGTGCAGCATGGTTCCGAATAAAGCCGGTCCTCCGATCCCCAATCCCACCATGAGGATGCCCATGTGTTCCACACTGGAATAGGCCAGCATCCGTTTGAAATCCCTCTGCCCTATCATGAATAAACCGGCTACAGCCATGGAAAGCAACCCCATGAGCAACAGCAGCGGCGCCAGGTAAGGGCCTTCGCCGGCGGCCATGCAGATATGATAGATACGTAAAAAAGCGAGAAAGGCGCAACTGGTGACGCCCCCCGCGAAGATCGCTCCGACAACGCCCGGCGCTTCGCCGTAGGCATCAGGCTTCCAGGTGTGCATCGGGGCCAACCCCATCTTGGTGCCGTAGCCTACAAGCAGGAGGACAAAGGCAGCACGCAGCCATGGTTTTGAAAGGAGGGGTGCATTATGCAGCAGCTCTTCAAAGGTGAGTGTAGGGGCGAGCCCCGACGGCACGGAAGCATAAGCCAGGAAGAATGTCCCCAAAAGGGCCAGGGCAATTCCCACCGAACCGACTAGCAGATACTTCCAAGTGGCTTCAATGCTACGTTTGGAGCGATTGAAGTAAATCAAGGGGGCGGTCGAAAGCGTGGTGGCTTCGATGGCAACCCACATCAAGCCCAGGTGATGCGCCCATGTAACCAGGCTCATAATGCCCAGGAAGATCAACAGACAGGCAGCAAAGATACGATTGGAACGTTCCTGACGGTATTTCAAATAGCCAACACAGTAGAATGAACAAAATAGAAAGAGCGTGCTGACAACAAGCAAGACTAATTTGCCGGGCGGATCCAGCACCAACCACCTACCGCTTACCGCCAGGTCAGGACGTGCAAGCACCCACAGCGTCAGGGCTGTATGCACCGTGGCGGTTACGGGCAGCAGCCACGGGCGCCAGCGGTTGGAAGGGACGGCCGTCGCGAGGGCGGCCATGATTAGGGGAAAACAGATCAGCGCTCCGGCCATAGTCATTCCTCCCTCAGGGAAACCAGCCAACGGGTATCCATGGAGGAAAAGGCCTGATTGATATGGTTGGTGATAATGGAGATCACAAAAATACCGACGAAAAGGTCCAAAAACATCCCCATCTCCACAATGAACGGAATAGCCTGCACCAGGAGCATCCCGAAAATGAAGATGCCGTTTTCCAGAACCAGATAACCGAGAACTTGCGAAAGCGCCTTAAAGCGGGTGGTCAGCAGGATGAAGCCAACCAGAATCGTGGAGATGGAGGCAGGCACAATCAATGTATCGATCTGTTGGCCGGCCAGGGGTAATTGTTTGGAAAAGAGCAACACGAAACCGGTGGCAAAAGCGCCGAGCAGTACGGAAGGCAAAAGCCCGATCATGGGCTCCACTTCGCGCTTGATCTGGGCAGCACGTAAGGAGCGGATCATAATCGCGGGAATAGCCATCCCCTTGAGGATGATGGCGGCTGTAGCCGCCAATACCACCGGCAGTGATAATCGGCCATGCAGGAGCAAGGGGATCACGCCCAAAAGCGCTCCCTGGGTGGCCACGATATGAATTACCGAAAGAATGCGGCTGGTACCCAAGGCAAATAAATTTAGTACCAGCACGATCACAAGCAGGGCATTGAGCATTTCCAGCACGTTTGTTACCTCACCAACAAAATAAAACCGGCCCCGCATAGTAGGAGCGCCCCGGTTAAAAGATAGGGAACCCGCTTCATCTGGAGCCGCGCCATGAGGGATTCCAGAATGCCGATCAGGACCGCCACCCCGAACGTTTCCACCACAAAGAGCAGCCAATCCAAATACATGTAGCCACTCTGAAAAGGGGCCACTAAGTGCAAAAGCAAGGCACTTAAGATGAAAAGCTTGAGTGCGGAAGCGTAAAGGATCACACCGAGCAGGGGGCCGCTGTGATCCAGCGACATGGCCTCGTGGATCATGGTTAATTCCAGATGGGTGTTCGGATCGTCGATGGGAATGCGGCAGGTTTCGGCCAGCAACACGACGAACAATCCGAGGGCAACCAGCACCAGTGGCGCCTCGGCCGGGGCCGGAAAAACGGTTATGGGTCCATGCAGCATATGGTTCAGCGTCAGCGAGCCCGTTTTTTTCGCCAGAACCAGCAGGGCAAAGAAGAGCGCCGGTTCGGAAAGGCAGGCGAATGTCACTTCACGCGCCGCCCCCATGCCTTCAAATGCCGAACCGGTGTCCAAAGCCGCAGCCGTGGTGAAGAACCGCGCCAGTCCGAATAAATAGGCGAAAAGGATCAAATCGCCGGCAAAAGCGATCGGCGCATTGAAGGGACCGAAAGGAATCAGGAGACCGGCCAGCATCACGGCGGCCAGGGTAATAACCGGTCCGGCCGGAAAAATCCACGTCGTGGTTCTACTCAGCACCATGCCTTTGCGCATGAGCTTGAACAGGTCGTAGTAGAGCTGGAGATATGGCGCACCGACCCGGCCTGCAGCCAGGGCTTTCGTTTTATTGATTACACCCAGCAGCAGCGGCGGCAGCAGTAAAAGCAACATCAGATGGATTAGCGTTTCAATCAACCCCATCCCCAACATAATCAAATCCTTTTTCTCAACGCGTAATCAAGAACGTAAATATCTCTCTGAAAGGCAGCAAGGTGCCCAACATCAAGATTACGGTAATCAGTATGTAGAGGATATAGTGCTGCGTCAGTCCTTGCTGAAACCGGCGAAACCAGCCGAAACATTGCTCAAGAACATGGAAGCCGGGAATAATGAAGCGATCCAGGACAACTTCGTCAACATGGCTTTGCAGCGTCGCAGGATCAGGGAAGGACCCTTGGAGCTGCGGTTGCTGACCTCGTGGCCGGAGTATCCAGCCAAACATGGCCACAATCGTTCGTGCAAAGGAGGAAGCCGTATACTGCATCCGTGAAGTTGGACAGGCATAGCCGCAGTCCCAGGTGATAACAGAACGCCGGACCCGGTCTTTCATAAATAAGGCTAACCAAAGCGACAGGATGCACAACAGCAGCAATGCCGACATTGCACCGATGATTTCCAGCGGGGCAAGGGAGGTCAGGCTTAGTTGCCTTACATCCACCTCCCCTGCAATATTGGCAATCACCGCATCGAGAATCGGGGCGACTAACATCGGTACCAGGCCAATAAGCACACAGACGGCGGCCAGGACAATCATCGGACCGCGCATGGAAAAGGGAACCTCCTGGGCCTGGACGGCGGCTTTCGTACGCGCCGTTCCCAAAAATATCGTGCCGTAAACCTTAACAAAACAAGCTACGGCCAGTGCTCCGACCATGGCCAAAAGCGGTGCACCGACCATGGCCAGCGCACCGCTCGTTCCCCTCGTCATCCCAGCCTGGAGGAGCCCCAGGAAAACCAGCCATTCACTCACGAAACCATTCAAGGGCGGCAGGCCGCAGATGGCTACGGCCCCCACAAGGAACAGGGGCGCGGTCCAGGGCATGGACTTGGCCAGACCGCCCAGACGGTCAATTTCTCGCGTACCCGTCGCGTGAACTACCGCGCCAGCCCCCAAAAAGAGCAGTGACTTAAAGAAACTGTGGTTCCACACATGCAGCAGGCATCCGGCCATGCCTAACACCACCCATTCCGGCCGCCCCAGGGAGCGTCCCATCATGGCCAGTCCCATGCCCATCAGAATGATGCCGATATTCTCTACGCTGTGATACGCCAGCAGCCGTTTAAGATCATGCTGCCCCAGAGCAAAGACCACGCCCAGTAACCCGCTTGCCACGCCAAGAACAAGAAGCGCTCCTCCCCAAAACACCGGTGGATCCGGCAGCAGAGAAAGTATCCTCAATATGCCGTAGATACCCATTTTCAATACGACACCAGAGAGCATCGCCGATACATGACTGGGCGCTTGCGTATGCGCTCCGGGCAACCAGAAATGCAGGGGCATAAAGCCGGCCTTTAAACCGAACCCGAGCAAGGCAATAAAGAAAAGTCCGTTCATCACGCCCAAACTAAGTGCATCACCGGCAGGGGGTTGCAATGTATAGGAACCCGTCGCCCAGCGCCAAAATACGAAAAAACCGAAAAGCGTCAAAGTGCCGATGTGCGCCGCCACAAGATAAGTCAAGCCTGCCCTGCGGCACTCGCGACGTTGGTCTTCGAGGCTGATCAAAAAAAAAGCTGACAGCGCCATAACTTCCCACCCCAGCAGGAAAGCCATGGCATGCTTGCTTAGCACCAGCAAAGCCATGCCGGCTACAAGACCGCCCCAAAATAAGTGGAGTCGCTTGCTGTCGCGTGGGTGCCTGCGCTGAGGCCAGTAACCTAGACTGTAAATCGAACCGAGCCCGCCCATCAAAAAGATGGGAACGAGGAAAAAGGCGCTCAATGCATCGATGCCAAGCAAAGAATTTCCCATCGCCGGCCAAGGGAAGTTGGCGGTTGCATACACGGGAACGCGGAGAGCGCCAAAGGCTCCGATCAAACCCGCAAGCGCTCCTATGCTCATCAAACTTGCGGCGATGCGCTGGCTCCAGAGGGAGGTGCGGGACATGACCAGGCCCGGCAAACCACTGACAGCCGTCAATGTTAAGGCGAAGATGAGCAGGTCAAGCGACATCATATACATATCCGTTCATGGCACACCTGTTCAGTCGTACCTAGACAATCTTATCCTTGCCGAAATCGTGTTTGGAAACAGGAATGGCAGCCTCAGCGACAATCAGGGCATTCGTTAATTCCTCGCGCGAGGCGCGTCGTTGCACCGCTCCCTGAAAATCTTGATTGCGCAGCACAAAACCCAGCCGGGACAGCAGATGCAGATGAGCCCGCACGGAAGGACTGATCAGGGTAAATAAAGTATTGACGGGCTGTCCGTCAAGCGCCCGGAAATCAATAGGGTGTTCGAGGAAGCAAAGCGTGACTGTCGGTTTGGATACATGCAACACCACGGGATTGCGGACGTGGGGAATCGCGATGCCGTTCCCAATGCCGGTTGATCCCAGGGTTTCACGAGCCAGCAAGACTTGATACAGGAATTCACGATCCACTTCTTCCGGGAGATTAAGGACGTCCACCACCGCCCTCAGTACGGCCGGTTGGTCCAAGCCTCCGATGCGGTAAGCCACCCCTCCGGCTTTTAAAGCATCGGAAAGACTCGGCAGGGAAACCATGCTTTCATCGCCCTCGATAAAGATATTGGGAGAGACCTGAATGCGCCGTGAGGTAGCCCATTCCAGCAATTCTGCCCGATTGAACCGGAATTGTTCATTGATCCGGTAAGCAGGTATGGTCTCTTGCTTAATCCAGCGGTAAATCGTTTTTTCGGAAACATTCAGGACGCTTGCCGCATCTTTGACTGATAATTGCATTTCCGACCCTCCGTAATATACTTGCCCATGAATGGACAATGGTGGACAATATAAAATTATATCCACAAATGTCAAGTCATTTTCACCATTTTCCCAGACAAAAAAGCCAAAGGAACTTGCCCTAATAAAATATTGCCATCATTTTAGCTTGATATGCCGACGTCCATTTCATATACTCGGCCCGCAAAATCGTGGGACCCGGTTAGTTTTGCCTAACTCGCAAAAAATCCAAGAGCTTGCCTGGTCGGGCAAACAAAAAAGTGTTCCGTGAGGGGGAAATAATGATGGGAGGCAGCGCAGGCGAATTGTCAGGGCAAGCGCACCGCAAATTCATTTGCATGGCCGCCACCTTCTCCCTGGGCGTTTTCAACGACAACTTTTATAAACAGGCCGCCATGCTCCTGGCTGTCAGCGCCGGCCGCCCCGAAATGCAGGGCTATGCCCTGGTAATTTTTACCCTGCCCTTCGTGCTTCTTGCGGCTCCGGCCGGCTGGATGGCCGATCGCTTTTCCAAAGGCCAGGTGGTCATCGGGGCAAAATGCGGTGAACTTATCGCCATGCTTTGCGGCGCCGTCGGCATCTGCACGGGCCATTGGTCCCTGATCTTTATCATGCTCGCCGTGATGGGCGCCCAAGCCACCTTCTTAAGCCCTGCCTTGAATGGGTCCATCCCAGAACTTTATCCAGAAGGCTACATCATGCGGGCCAATGCTCTGCTGCGGGTGACGGTGACCCTGGCCATCCTGGGCGGCGTTGCCATGGGCGGTCTGGCCCTTGACATCAGCGGTGTGAGCTGGCGAGGGTTTCCCCAGGGAAGGCTGACCGTGGCCGGTGTGGTAATCGTGACGGCCCTCCTGGGCTTGCTCATCAGTGGCGGTGTGCCCCGTCAGCCAGCGGCCGACCCAAGGGCCGCTTTTCCCTGGGGAGGGCCGCTAAGCACCATACAGAAGCTCTGGGCCACGCGCCGCGATCCGCTGCTGGCCTTGATGATCGGGGCCAGCGTCTTCATCTGGACCCTGGGCTCCCTGCAGATTTTGCTTATAAACCCCTTGGGCTTGTTGCAATTCGGCCTGAGCAAGACCATGACCAGTCTTCTGATTGTGGCGCAGATGACCGGCATCGGGTTTGGCGGTCTTTTGAGCAGCTACCTGTGGCCAGGGCGACAGTGGCGCCAGGCCCTGGGTCCTGCGGCAATGTTTTTTTCCTTATTGATGATGTTCGTAACGGGCGTCCCCTATTTACCAGCTTCGCTACGCCTGTTATCACTCTTTATCCTGATTGCCGCCATCGGCATCGCAGGCGGCCTCTTCCTGATTCCGGTGGAAAGTTTCATCCAGATCAGGCCTGCCCCGGCGGAAAAAGGCGCCATCCTGGCGGTGAATAATTTTGCGGTGTTTACGGGCG
>JGI1356J14229_10004784_pt1 | contig 10030 bp, 17 predicted proteins | sample Subgrocontami58m_FD_14229 | JGI IMG/M metagenome (IMG submission 14229) | reverse complement strand
TGGGAGACTTCCTATTATTATTATCGGGGCCCCGTCTAATTGGCCTTACAGATGCTAAAAAGGCCCTTCTCTCTAGAGATAATTTTTTCCCCCACATAGGGTGATTTTTCCCCTTAACATTCTTTCTGCCCAACTGAAGTCCCGGATTTATTTTTCCAACTAAATAATTGGAATTACATTGCTTAGAACAAAATTTGGTTCCGTATCTTTTATAACGAGAAAATTTAATCAAATACTCTTTCCCGCAAGCGATACATTCTCCCTCATGGGGGTTCCCATTTCTTTGATACCAACATTTCTTGGAGCAGTACTTTGCGTTTAGTTTTCGATACGGAGAAACTTTAAACCTAGTTCCACAAACTAAACAAACTAATTCAGACTTTCTATTTAGCGCCAGGCCAACCTTAATATTCCTTTCTTTAGACCAAACCCTACCAACATTAATTTTATGTCCCCTAGTAAATGGCATATATCTCTTCTATTATATCATACCCCTGGATAATATTGGGCAATCATTTGTTGTATGGTTTCCCGTAAACTAACTTGGGGACTCCATCCCAAAGCTCTCATATCACTATTATCCACCTTCCAGTCTTTAGTGTCATACTTTCTTAAGGTGCCTACCCTTTTTAGATTGGCGCGTGAACCCACATAACCCTCTACAATGGCCAAAACCTCTTCATTGCTGGTGGCAGTGCCACTAGAGACGTTAAATATCCTTCCTTTTGTGTCCGGCATCTGCGCCAAAAGCGCAATGGCACTAATTACATCTGAAATATTAATATAATCATGAGTTGATTCACTCACGAAGGGCATCTCCGTGCCATTTAAACAACTATCTATAAGTTTTGGGATTAAATGTTCTTTTTGTTCTCCCACACCGGTGGTTGAACTCGGACGAACAACAACAGGCCGGCCATCCAAAACGCAAAGCTCCTCGCTTGCCCGTTTGGCCAAAGAGTAATATGTTTGTTCTGATAAAAGCACAGAAGATGAAGAGATATGAATAAAGGCTCTCACTCCGTCTGCCGACCCAAGCATTCTAACCAAGTTAAAAAGATTGGCCTTGTAAATCTGTTCGGCATCCTTATGCCAATACATATTTCCATAGGTCTGACAATTAACCACATAATCTACCCCCGTTGGCAAGTTTCCGTCCCTGTCTCCTCTAATTACTTCCTGCGAAGAGCGTTCCAGACGTCCCAATAGCTTGCTCCCTAGAAACCCGTGTGATCCCGAAATGTACCATCGTTCCATAACTTACCTCCCTTCTGAAGGCCACGCCTCCGCACAACCCGCACTGAATATACATATTTTGTCCACCTATAACTGTAGTGCTGTTCTCATCAAATCTTCTAACCGCAATTCTTCCGTCTGGTAAGACTTGAGCCAGATTCATTTTCAACCCCCGCTCTTGGCAAGCAGGACAAGATATGAGAAGTTTAATGTTCATAGTATTTTCTGGCGATTGCTAACTTTTCTGGTGTGCCACAATCNAAATATTCACAATTCACATCNATCGGGTGATCNGNTTCCANACCAGGATAATAAANAGTCGTCCCCATNTGNCGCTTTGTNNTCTCGCTGATACATCTACCAGAAAAACCNCGGNCAGCAACNTCAGATAAATCTATATCTGTGGGGGTNTCACCATTCATTGTTACTAATAACTCGTTTGGGAAGATGGCTCGTACTAAAGACATAGTTGCAAACTCCCCCATCGGCACCGGCTCATAAAGATATAGGAATCTCTGACCAAAATACTTCATTACCACTTCCGGAAATGAGTGTAAATTAACCACGATCCTCCATATCCCGTGTTTGTTCATGTGATCAGCAATGTGTCCCAAGATCGGTTTTCCCGCCACCTCGACCATACACTTGGGCCTGTCTTTGGTTTCCTTTTTTAGGCGGGTACCATGACCCGCACATAAAATAAGACCTAGCATAATATGCGGCAATCCAAACCGTTAAAATCAATATCAAAATCCACCCATTTGATCCCTAAATTATCTATCAAGTTCTGTCTTTTGTCTGGATCGACAATAAAAATGCAATATCCACCACCGCCAGCACCCAATAATTTTCCGCCCCACGCTCCGAGTTTTTTTGCTTTATCATATATTTGATCAAATTCCGACGTAGATACTCCATTATTTGATCTCTTCTTACATGCCCAGGACTTGTCCAACAATTTCCCCACCACTTCTATGTCTCCAGATCCAATCGGTTGAATAGCATCCATAGCCAGTCCCTTAATCTTGTCTAATTCCACCCTCTGACTCAGAGTTATAATTCTTAATCCCTCCTGAATGGTGGGTGACTTCCGATTCGAACCAGTGTAGAACATAACCAAGCTAGGAAATATTTTACTCATGAAATTATCGCGAAGAGGTACGACCTCCACCCCGTTGGTGAATCGCATGGCATTTATCCCTCCGAAGGCGGCCACATACTGGTCTTGTTTTCCCCCAAATAGGCCAACGGCGTTTACTTCAATATCCCATGCTTTTTCAGCAATGTCTCTCCTGGTCATTCCCAAGTTCTTATATTTGTTTACAGCCCCCACCAAAGCTACCGCGGCTGAAGCAGAAGAACCCAACCCAGATTCAATAATCCCATCAAAACTACAAAACAACCCACTTGGTAATGGAGTATCCATAAAACTAAATATATTTTTATAGAATTCATACGATGCTCCCTCAGGAATAGTATGGCCTATTATTGAGTCATTAATTTCTACTTTCTGACGGATATTAATAGCCATATTTATGCAAAACCCGCCATATTTTTGAGCATATTCCCCCACGTCTGTACCTCCACCAAAAATTGAAATTCTGCATGGAGTTGAGCTAATTATGCGCACAATTGCCCCCTTATCCTTTCCCTGAAGTTTCCATTCTTAATTTCATCTTCCGTAAGTCGAAGGAGATTATAGCCACATTTGCTCAAATAGGCGTTCTCGGATTTGTCCTTTTTCACTATTCGATCCAAACCATGCCAATAAGTTCCATCACACTCAATTACCAGATTAGATTTGAGAATATATATATCCACGCAAAATTTATCATTTATTATTTTTTGGCTTTCAAAAATAAGACCCATCTCGGTCAATTCATTTAATACGACTTTTTCTATAGAGGTCGGGGATTTTATTTGTTCATTTTTAACTCTACACATTAGGCATCTTCTCGCATAATAACTAGCAAGTTTTATTCCGCAGTCCAGACAATTTGGTTTCCCCCCTTTCCAAGATGGCGAGTTGTTTCCCAGGAATCTACCTTTCTTATGAATTCTCGAGCATGTTTTACTACAGAATTTGCCTCGGCCTCGTTTTATTGAGAATGGCTTAACATGAAAAGTCCGATCACATTGCAAACAATGGACATTGGATTTTCCTTTTCTAAAATTCTTAGTTGCACAGGAATTGCAATAAGTTGCCTTATATGATCCAAGTTGGATACAACAATCTTTACATTTAGGTTTTCCGCCCCTCCAATTCCAGTGCTTTTCTCCAGATTGATAATTTGGGTGTAACTTACTCCACGAAACGTTCCCTTTCACGAATTGGCCTTTTTCATTTCGACTGATCATGGAAACATCTCTCTTTCTACTAATCTAACAACATCGTGCATCAATTTTAACTGAAATTCTTGAATCTCTGCAGTGTTCTTACCCTCTCTGGAAAAATCTATAATCTCCATGTGTTTCTCCCGAGCTTTTTCTATCGCCAATAGACAGTTCCTAGAATTTCCACTGGTACTAAATACGACCAAAACATCTCCAGGTTCTCCCAGGGCCTGAATCTGCCGCGAAAAAATAGTGTCATACTCACAATCGTTAGACCAAGCAGTAAGAAAAGATGTATCTGTAGTTAGAGCTATCGCTGGAATTGGATCACGTTCATATTCAAACTTTCCCATGAGTTCCGCGGCCATGTGTTGTGCTTGCGCTGCCGACCCCCCATTTCCACACAACAGACATTTATTTCCGTTTTTAAAGCATTTAATTAACTCTGAAGCTATTTTATCAGCCGTCTTAAAGACCATGCAAAAATTATATCACAATCATAAAGTGCTTTGGATAACTGGTTGCTGGGCCAAACCTTAAACGTAGTATGGTTTGGATTGAAGGGAGTATCTACGCCCTCCTCGCCAATATACCCAGCAATCAATCATCCAAATGTAAAAGAGCAAGTTCGGGGGGCTTACTGGTTTTCCTCCCCGGACTCTTCGATTGTCCCTACAATCCATAAAGTATCTTCTGTGGGTTCGATGTCAACTGATTTTCCACCAGCGACATAAGTAATAGTTTCCCCGTCTTTTCCCACAGCACCTCGATCATCGCTGATACTAAGTCCAACGGTCTTGTCTAAGTAGGGAGTCAACTTTTCAATTAGTTCTTTTACTGTCATTTATCTTTTCACCTCCTTTGCCAATTCCCTTTTTAGCTTGGGAAAGTTTTTAATTATCTTCTTGGCGTAGAGAATTTGTTCCTGCAAACAACAAAGTTTGCACCATGCTTGTGACATTCCGTGCGTCATTGCTAGAACCCCGCCTTCACCTATCCACGACTCGGTGGCGGGCCGTTTACCACAATGCTGGCAAGTCACACCGCTCCTCCCTTTTCATAAAATACCATCGCCTCTTCCAGCGTAGCAAACCAGCTTTGAGTCTGAACTGTTTTGTCTTTGCCTGGGGTCACCNCCGTCACGCACCACTGGCCGGAACGCTTGACAAATTTAGGGAATTTGACTTTCATATCTTCTCCTTATGGATATGGCGACTCAAACTCTTTCTCAAACCTCTCTAGTGCTTTACTTATGTAAGTTGGGGTGGTCATAAGAACGCAATCTCGTAATTATAAAAATACTCTGTACCGCCATATCTATTTCTGACCCATACATAATTTTTTTCTGTTCCAACTACCTCCGCCCTATCTCCTATCTTAAAGGTTCCCCCATAGTCCTCATCAAGATATTGTATTTTAATCATTTCTTTTTTGATGGGGTTATTCATTTTATTTGTTTCAGTTTAGAGAGAAATTTTAATATTTCATTATAGGTTGGCTGGCTGTCCCAAACCTTAGATTTAAGTTCATTTACCATTTTCTTTTTTACTCTGGTTTCGGTTTGGAGAATCTTATGCCTCACAAAACCTATTCCTTGTTCAGCCGTGTGCTTTGTCATTCCATTGTTGACTAAAAAATTATAGTAATCTCTCTCCCAATCATCGGTTTTTGCGGTTGGGGTTTTCATAGAATTATAGACTTTACTTCCTTCACCCTTTATGGCGAATATTGTTTCTCTCTTTTTCATTTCCCCTCCTTTGTTTCTGGGGTGGTAATAACAAACATTAACGACTCACTATTAGCAAATTCACGATAATAACCACCCTGACACAAATCGAAAGATTTACCATAGTGTTCCTTATCTCTAAATGTCCCCCATTTGGCCATAGCTTCCAATTTATCGCCTGGGGCAATCATCTTTAGGGCTTGCTTCTCATGCTCAGTCTCAGGGGTCAACATTACCTGTTTCGCACCATCTAGTAATAAAACTGCTATTTTCATTTTATTAGTTTTCCTGGTTTGTATCTAATGGTTTATATTTTTTTACGAGCCAGATAATTAAAAATAAGAAGAAAATTAAAAAGAACACTATTCCCAGAATTGTCGCCAAATCTGGTCCTAACCAATAAACGAAAAAGTTTTGTATCATATTGTTTCCTCCTTGAATTTAAAGCAGATACCATATTCGACGTTGTCTTCATCCAGAATATCCTGGCTCGCCCGGCAAGCTGACTCCAATTCTTTGAATACTTTATTTTTACCTAACCCTCGACCAAGATCGGCATCTCTCATGCCGACCCGCCAGCCGTTTTTGAGTTGTTCGATGAGGATGTAGTTATTTGCTGACATTTTATCTTAATCCGTGACACGGACGGCTGGAATACCAAGGCTGAAAACCTTGCCTTTGATAGAGGGCATAAGCCACATCAGTATTTCTACGGTAATCAGATAAGTAACTAACGCTATACCCATGAACCGGAGCAATCTGAAAAAGCCCCACGTCGCCCGTCTTTGATACAATCCCTGTCCGATAACTACTTTCGCAGAAGGCCACCTTTTTAGCGAGTTTGCAAGGCCACGGCTTTGAACAAATGTATCTTTGTATTTCTTCCACCTGGCTGCTTCTTTGGTTATTGGAATTAGGAAGTTTGGGTCTATCCTGTCGTGCAGCTCCTCCAACGGCCCCCCTATCTCCAGGTTTCTCATACTTCGGATTTTCTCCCGCGCCGTATATTTGGAGTGTTTGTGGATAGACATATATGGGTTTTACTGAAACAGGGCTAACAAGGCCGTCAGGGCTAAGACTAGACCGAAAAACATAGCCCCCAAGAAAGGCCACCAATAGCCCCACCCAAAGAAACGCTGTGCAGTATGGAATAAGTAGCCCTTTTTCATCTTTCATAGAGTTTCCGCGACCGGGCCATGGGCCGGATCAGAGAAATAATTGGGGTTGGCTCTTAGTTTCTGCTTGATAGATTTGATGATGGTCTTTTCCGAGACTGCTCGGTTTGGGGGAGTGGAGAAGTTTCTATACATCCAGGCCACCCGGCACTCTTGATGTACCGGCCCGCTTGTCATGTCCGTTAAAAACGGCTTGCAATAATCGCAGGGCAAAAGTTCTAGTATTTCTTCCGGTTTCATTTGATAGCTATTCATAATTCTCCTTGTGCTTTTTACAGACTGGACAAATTTGATGTAGACTTCGACCCCATTCATCGTTAGCGTCAATATCCACAAGAGCCGCATATTTAGCTAGTCGGTTGCATACAAAACACTTATCCCCCAGTTTGTTTGTTTTTTGATAATTCATATTTTCAAAATGCCCCTCCGCCATGTAAACGATCCTCCAGAGGGGCAGAAGCCAGCAACTTACAGTTATCCAACCCAATTGGGCTGGTGACAGTTGCTTTGGCTATCACTTGACTAACGATCATTTGCCGAGCAAAACGATCTTCCAACCCCCGAGCAAAACAAGATCGACAGACCAAGTAATAGGGCTTTCCGCAAGAAGAACAAGTTTGTTGTTTCATATAGCCCCCTTACAAAATGAACCATCGGATAATTTCTCTGGGCAAGCCCAAAAAGAATACGGCTTTCCGGTTGACTTGCTTACTCCAGACTTGTGAACTAGGGGGGTGTTGTGCGCGGGGCATACTTGAGAGGAAACGGGGGCTGGTGTCGCTGGTACGGCCACGGGGGGGGCTACAACGGCCGTTTTGGACTCCAAGGCCTCCTTACTGGTCTGCTTGTTCCAAGAGGGTTCATAGCCCGCCATGACCAGTCCGTCTATAAATTTCTTGATGTCCCCGATTTTGTCGGCTACGTGGTTCTCTGCACTTCTTTTTGTCCAACCCACATAGAAGCCTTTGTAATAACTACCTACGTTGATACTTAACGGCGCCTCGGGCAGTGGGGTGGTTTCTTCTAATGCTTCTTGGGCAAGTTTCTTGTTGTTGTCGTCCATGTTGAATTGATGATAAACCAACCGCTAGGTATGTGTCAATAGGGAAGAATGGCCTTGCTTATATCAAACTACATCAGCCAACTTCTTTGTCCTATTTTTCTTTCTTGCCTCTACTCCCAACCGAGAGATTGTTTTCAGATGACCGGGGTGTCGTGTATTGGTCTTTCGCCCCCCCAGTTTCCCCAATTCTCTTGCCATGTCTGATAAGTTCATTTGACAAAAGTATAACATATTACCAATCGCTTGACAATAGTTATCACTCAATGTATAGTAGTGCCAGTCCAACCGCCAGAATTAAGATTGTCCCGATGGACAGAACGGGAGAATCGGTAAAGTTGACTGGTTCAACTCACTGGCGGTTTGTCTTTTTCTGGAGTAAATATCTTTACTGCTTCTTCGTAAGTTGCCATCGGCTCGGATTTAGGAAACTCTTTACCCAATGCTCTTTTTAATACATTTGCTTGGAAGATAATGCCAGCTTTTCTCCCAGGCGACGCGTTTATATACTCTTTTCTTAATAAATAAAGTTTAGTCTGTATATCCATGTCGCTTATAAGGAACGTGGGGTTCCCCCTCCACGGTTAAATGGGTTGTTTAATAATAAACGAAAGCGAACTGCTTTTTATTTAAGGGAGGCATAATGGGACTCTCACCCATTGCTTCTTTAGGCTTTTGAGGACGGCAGGTGTTGTTCGCCCCCTTGTCCTAATTCCCCCTCTCTTACGAGACCACCTGGGTCGGTACATCTTGCATACCTTGGGTAGGTTGTGGCGTTGCTTTCGTCGCCATGTCAGAAAACGGAAGGGTGCTCTCCTCATTCCATTTCTGGGATAGAAATTTATAGGCCTTGAATTTAATGGGGCTATAAATTGCTACTTCACATTGGGGACCACTATTCACTAAGTGTTTAACCAGCCAATATCCATTTACCCATTTTTCTTCATATCGAGATTCGGGGGAGAAAAAAGTAAGAAGAAATTCTTGTCGAGCCTGGTTCTTGTTGGATGTTTTGCTCATAAAAAATACGCGCCTTGTGCGATGCTTAGGACATCGTGGTACTCATCGTACCAAGCGCGTATCTTCTTCCTAAGCATATCACAAATTGGCTAATAGTCAAGATACAACTTATCAAGAGGTCTGTCAACAAGCAAAAAGGCACCCTTGCGAGCGCCTCTAAGCATCAAGACCCTTGCGGGGCAAGACTTTGTGAGTATGGAGGATTACATTGTTCTTGTCAAGGGGGATGAGAGTATATCCCAATTTATCCCACTTGCGGACGTCTTCTTCCTCTCCAGGCCAATAGATTACTTCTTCACGGAATAGCGAAATTATCATTGCGGTAATTAGAGCGGTAATTGTATCTTAGCCACTCCCCCATCGTCAAATTGCCCCCTTTCTGTGCCTAGAGGGGCGACGCCTCTCCGGTGGGGGAGAGTGGGGGACCGATGCGTTAATAGTCCACCGTGTTTAAGAAAATCCACCAAAAAACCCAGGCAGCTAACCCTGGGCCATTGGGACGGTGAGCAACAGAATCGGCCGGGGAGTCAACTAAATGCTCTGATCCGGATGTACGCCCTTGCGAGCCGCGAATGTCGCCACTTTTTTCGTTCTCGGCCGTCACCTCAAGAACTATCTGGAGTACAGTTGAAATATCCAGAATATAAATTCATTATACCTCTTTTACCAAGGCCTCGGCATTTTTTAAAAAATAGGCCATATCGTCCAATTTAATGGGTTTAGGTTCAGCGTTGGGGAAGAACCGGCCCCCATTGTCAGGATAAACAGGAGGAAAGGCCAACCCCTCAATTTCAGAGTTATTGTTGCGGATGGCGTTGGAAATCATAACTAAAGGAGTCACGTTGTAACGGTTTAAGATGGTCACTAATTCAACTGGATTTTCACTCCACCTTCTTCTGGATTTGGCAAACCTGGCGTCTGCAAAAGCTCCTGGGGAGAGTTTGGCCCTGAAGTCAATAAATTTATCTAGTTGTTTGGTGCGTAGGGCGGCGGCATAGGTCGCAGAAATCGCCATGCCCCGAAGTTCCGATACTAAGGGAGTCAATAATTCTTTATTCCCCTGGTTTACTAAAGCCGCATTTACTTCCAGGGCGGCTATTTGAGCGGAGTTTTCTACCAAGTCCCTGTTAGCATAGGTGCAAATAGATTGCCCCTGTTGAGTGTGGGCAATTTCGTGCAAAAAAGTAAATATCGCATCGTCTTTTTCATACCATGAGGAGTGAGGGTTGGCAAAGCGGAGATTGAGTACGGCGTAATTGACACAGTCTGACCGGCCCGCGACGTGGTTGTGGTCGTCCCCATCAGGAAAGAGGGCAAAATCAACTCCTGCCGCTTTGGGCCATCTAGCCCTATCCACTATTCCTTCATACTCAAACATGGGTATCATTTCCACGGCCCATGCCAGTAAGTCTTCTTTGGTCATGGGAGATTTGTATTCAGGGAGTTTATCGTAAAGTTTATCGAACCGTTGCGCCATTT
>JGI1356J14229_10004771_pt1 | contig 10043 bp, 6 predicted proteins | sample Subgrocontami58m_FD_14229 | JGI IMG/M metagenome (IMG submission 14229) | reverse complement strand
AGCAAAAAAGAAATGCACCAAACAAAGAAAAAAACGTTAGAAACCGTCAAGGTTAATAGTAGCGAGGAAGATATCGTTACCTTATTGGGCGAATTTCATAGAAAAAGCAGAAACATCCATGCTTTGAAAAATAAGACTTAGGTCTTGTTTTGTGCTGTCAACCATATGAGAAATCTAGACAAAAAGGTGAATATTGATTATCTCCATTTATACAACTTATTAAGGAGGTCTATCTTTAAATGGATAATTTGAATCAAAAAATTAAGCATCTCGTACAAAAGGGCAAAGAAAAGGGTTACTTAACGTACGAAGAACTGAACGATATGTTGCCCGACGATGCGGATATTTCTCCAGAAAAGATTGATGACATCCTGATGATGCTGGATGAGTTGGGAATAGATCTCATTGATGAAACAGAAATTGAGAGCCGCGATGTTGCTGATGCAGAAGAAGCGCCAGTTTTTCAAGAAGTCGATTTGGAATTCGGCGAAGTTCCGACAATTACAGAAAAGATAGACGATCCTGTTCGCATGTATCTCACCCAAATGGGCGAAATCCCCCTGCTTACACGAGATGAAGAAATCATGCTCGCAAAAAAGATCGAAATTACGAGAAAACGATTTTTAAAGAAGGTATTACATTCCGACCTCTCACTGGCGACCTGTTTAAAGATATTGGAGGATGTGAATAATGGAGAACTTTCGTTTGATCGTACCTTGAAGGTTAATGTAATGGTCGATAATTGCAAGGACGAAATTTTAGAACAGTTTCCCAGGAGTTCTAAAATCCTAAAAACGATTCTCCAGAAAAACAAGGACGATTATCTTCGCGCCAAACGAAAACAAACTTCTGAAAAAGAAAGAATAAAACTGCTTCGAGTAATCAGGAATAGAAGGCGAAAAGGCATCGACCTGCTTGAGGAAATAAATATCCGCACAAAACGAATACAGCCACTGATGAAGAAACTCCAGGAAATCGTTCATGAAATGGAAGAACTGGAAACACAGACCATGGAATGCAAGCCGCGTTCCAGGTCAAATGGTCGCTATAAAGAACTGGAATCTCAATACGAAAAGTTGGAAGGTATGGTTCTGGAATCTTCTCAGAGATTGAAACGACGTGTTGAATCTATTGAAAACATTTACAGAGAACATGAGGGCGCTAAAAGAAAACTTTCCGGGGCAAATCTACGACTCGTGGTAAGTATTGCCAAAAAATACAGGAACCGTGGTTTAAGTTTCCTGGATTTAATTCAAGAAGGTAATACAGGGCTTATGCGCGCAGTGGACAAATACGAGTATCGCCGGGGATACAAATTCAGCACCTATGCTACGTGGTGGATACGCCAGGCAATTACCCGTTCAATTGCCGATCAGGCAAGAACGATACGTATTCCCGTACACATGATCGAAACCATGAGCAAGATACGAAACGTTTCGAAGAAACTTCTGCAGGAAAAAGGCCGTGAACCGACCATTGAGGAGATTGCAAAAGAGGTAAAGATCACCGTGGGAGAGGCACGGCGCGTGCTCAAGATATCCCGGCATCAAATATCGCTGGATCGGCCTGTTGGTGAAAGCGAGGACAGTTCCTTCGGCGATTTTATTGAGGATGAAAAGGCAGAATCCCCCGTGTCAGCTGCAACCCAGGAGATGCTGAAAGACAAGATTGAGAATGTACTGGAAACGTTAACCTATCGTGAAAGAGAAATCATTAAACTTCGATACGGTATCGGCGATGGATACACGTATACGCTTGAAGAGGTAGGCAAGATATTTAAGGTCACACGGGAAAGGGTTCGACAGATTGAGGCAAAGGCGGTACGGAAATTACAACACCCGATTAGAAGTCGAAAACTCGAAGGATTCCTGGACGGAATTGGCGGAGATTGATAGGTAGAGACAGGTTTCAAACCTGTCTCTACTGCACTGCACGTAAAATTATCTGGAAAGAGGAATAAATGAACGAACGGATAGAGGTACTTCGGCGGTTACAGTCAATAGACACAAAGCTGAAAAGACTGGAGGGCGACAAACTCTACAGAAATTACGACGTTCAAAAAAAACAAAATCAGATTCAACAAAAGAAAGCGGAATTGTCAAAAATTAGTGAAGAGACAAAGATCCTCCAGAGAAATATCAACAGTAAGGAACTCGATCTGAAAAGCATAGAGACAGAGATTAATAAATTCCGACAACAGATGAATCAAGTCAAGACCAACAAGGAATACAGTGCATTGAAAAGTGAAATTGGAGGAAAGGAAGCAGACAAGTCTGTCCTGGAAGATGAAATCCTGCGCATGATGGCAACCTATGAGGAAATGCAGCAAAGGTACAAATCCTTTGAAAAAGTAATTGCACAAGAAGAGTCACAACTGAAGGAAGTTCAAAAACAGGTAGAAACTGATATACAAACAATAGAAACTGAAATCGCCGAACTCAAGGAAAAACACAGCAACTATGCATCCAGGGTTGATCAGGATGCCTTACAACATTACAACAGGCTTGTCAGCCACAAGGATGCAGTAGCTATAGTCAGCGTTATTAATCAGGTATGTCAGGGCTGTTTTATGTCCGTAACGGCACAAACACTCAACCAGCTTATGTCAGGCAACGATATTACCTTTTGTCACAGCTGCGGTCGGATTTTATACCTTGAGGATGGTAGTGAAGGATCAACTGAAGATTAAGTAGACGAGGTGGTCGTCGGTCCTGACTGTTCTTACGAATGGAAGGGACGGGAGGAAAGTCCGAGCTCCACAGGGCACAGTGCTCCGTAACGCGGAGTCCCGGTGACGGGAAGGAAAGTGCAACAGAAAATATACCGTTCCATCTTTTTGATGGAATAAGGGTGAAATGGCGGGGTCGTTTCCCCTGGTTAAAAACAGGGAGACAAGTATCGACTTAATGTAAGAGCCCACCGCTCTGATGGTGACATCAGAGGCATGGCAAACCCCACTGGGAGAAAGGCTAAATAGGGAGGGATGAAGTGGCCCGCTTCGTTAGTACCTCTGGGTAAGCCGTTGGATCTCGCTGGCAACAACGAGACTAGATAAATGACCATCCACGACAGAACTCGGCTTATTGTCTGCTTAAGCGAAAATTCCCTCCGATAACTTTGATTACCAATTATCGGAGGGAATTTTTTTTATTTCTTCTAATCCTTTGTAATTTTTGTGCCTGTGATACCTTCCAGTGCTTCTTTCACCTTATCAATAGCCGCAATAATTGCCACCTCTCCGCCCCAATTCAAAAAATTTATTGCCGCCTGAATTTTTGGCCCCATACTCCCGGAAGGGAAATGACCCTCTTTTAAATATCTTTCTGCTTCCTTTACCGTTAGAGTTTTTAATACACGTTCGTTCGGTTGTTTGAAGTTCAAAAAGACATGTTCCACACCGGTAATCATCATGAGACAATCAGCCTTAAGATCCCTTGCAAGGATACTGGAAGCAAGGTCTTTATCGACCACAACATCCACTCCCTCCCAATCCCCATCTTCTTTCATAATAACAGGAATACCACCGCCACCGGCCGCAATGACAATATCACCTGCTGCTAACAGGCTTTTTACGGCACGCTCTTCCACAATTTTTAATGGATTGGGCGAAGCAACGACCCTACGATATCCCCTGTGACTATCCTCTACGATATGCCAGCCTTTTTCTTTACGAAACCGTTCCGCATCTTCTCTGGCAAAAAAAGGCCCTATAGGTTTTGTGGGATTTGAAAAAGCCGTGTCATGCTTATCAACGATAACCTGTGTTAACACGGTAACGACACACCTGTCAAGCCCCTCTTTTCGCAAGCGGTTGGTTAAAGACTGCTGAATCATATACCCAATCGCACCCTCGGTATCTGCTACACAGACACCCAAGGGAAGTTCAGGTACCTGATTCCGACTGGCCTCCACCATAAGTAACATATTGCCCACCTGCGGCCCATTCCCATGAGTAATGACTACTCCATACCCTTGTTTTAAACAGTAGACAATTCCATCCAGGCTCTTGCGTGTGTTCTCAAATTGCTCTGCAATTGTACCTCGCTGTCCTTCCATGATTAGGGCATTCCCTCCTAATGCTATTACAACACAATGCTTCTTCATCATAACTGCTCGAAATCTTTATAAATTAGGCCTTCGGCGAATTGAAACATACAGGTAGGAGCCGTCTCCTGACGGCGACCGGCAATTCCCAACGGTGAGCAAGAGCCACGGTCGCCAACAGGAGTTGGCTCCTACCAAAAACATTGAAATTCCTGAACATTAAATTAGGCTGCCTTCGGCAACGACTTTTAAGCTCCCCTCTAGAAAGAGGGGCTGGGGGTGTGTTATGGCACACTTACACACCCCTTTATCCCGTCTTTTTAGAGGGGAATCACAAAAGATTGAAATTCCTTAACATCAAGGGGAGGGTGATTAGCTTTTTCCTTCACCCCGTTAGATAACAGACATCGAACAGGAGACACAATGAAACTCACAAGTATTTTCAAAGTTACGCCATTCACTACAACACAATATCTAACGGGGTGAACCCCCACCTGGCCTCCCCCATCGTTCGACTGAGCTCACGACGAAGTCAAGGGGAAGGTACTCATTGTTTGAATTTCCTATACATTAAATTTGTTCAGCCGCGTTTCAAGGAGTTCTTTGAGTGTGGGTGTGCTTATCTCTCGTAAGAAATACCGAACACGATCGGTTGGCTTGTCTATGTGAATGATCTTTCTCAAATCAATGGGAGTACCAATAATTACAACATCACATGGTATACGATGAATCGTTTCTTCTAACTCTTCCATTTGAGAATGCCCATAGCCCATCGCAGGCAACAGCTTGCCTATGTGAGGATATTTCCTGAATATTTCAGCAATCGATCCTACAGCATAGGGTTTTGGATCAATGACCTCAACAGCCCCATACTTTTCTGCAGCAAGAATTCCAGCGCCAAAGGCCATCCCGCCGTGTGTCAGGGTTGGTCCATCCTCGACAACCAGCACACGCTTACCTTTTATAAGTTCCGGCTTTTCAACCGTTATTGGTAATGTTGCATCGACGACAGCAGCTTTTGGATTTGATAGTTTTATATGTTCCTTAACAAGATTTATATCAACTGCCTTTGCGGTATCTTCTTTACTAATAACAATAATATCTGCAAGGAGAAAATTCGTTTCTCCTGGGTAATAGGTAAGCTCGTGCCCTGGTCTATGTGGATCAACAATAGTAATATGAATATCAGGCACAAAAAAAGGAATGTCATTGTTACCGCCATCCCACACAATAATATCAGCCTCCTTTTCGGCCTCTGCTAAAACAACCTCATAGTCCACACCTGCATACACAACGGTTTGCTGCTCTATGTGGGGTTCATATTCTTCAATTTCTTCTATCGTACAATCATATTTTTTGAAATCATCTTGCGTAGCAAATCGCTGAATACGCTGTTTAACAAGATCGCCGTAAGGCATGGGATGTCTGATTACAACCACCTTTTTGCCCATTTCCTTGATAATTTCACAGACTTTTCGCGAGGTAGGACTCTTTCCACAGCCGGTTCTCACGGCACAGACAGCCACAATGGGTTTTTTACTCTTAAGCATTGAGTCCCTGGTGCCCAGGAGGGTGAATCGAGCGCCCATTGCATTTACAAGGCTGGCCTTATGCATAACGTATTCATGTGAAACGTCGCTGTAAGAAAATACCACCTCATCGATCTTATGAAATTTTATAAGCGAGGCTAATTTTTGTTCAGACTCAATAGGAATTCCGATAGGATACAGGTTTCCTGCTAACAAAGAAGGATATTGTCTTCCTGCAATATTAGGTATCTGCGTTGCGGTGAAGGCTATTACTTCATATTCAGGATTATCACGAAAGCAAAGATTGAAATTGTGAAAATCCCGTCCTGCAGCCCCCATAATAAGGACCTTCTTTCTGTTTGCCATATGAGCGCTTTTATAGGAACCCTCGATTAGTCTGTATTTTTTAACATCTTTTCATCATAATACACCTTGGACTGCATACCATACCTTATCAGCAATCATTTGTTCAGACATCAATGCACCATCTTTTGTACAATCAATGATTATCCAATCTTTTTTCCCCTGAGCAATTTCCAGAAAAGTTTGTTGCGCATGTCGCATATGGTTTATATCCTCTTCGTGGATATCCTTTTTTTCACCTGCAAGGTAAGCACGCTGTTCTTTCTTTTCGACAAGTCGGTAAGCAGTCTCTACCGGCACATATAACAAGATATTTAAATTAGACCTCGGAACCGCAAATATCTGATGTTCCAGCCTGTCCAGCCACTGAAAAAACTTTTCTTTGTCAGTGGAATGATTAATTTTCCCACCCTGGTGCGCCATATTATCACACACGTAGCGATTCGACACAACAATCTTACCTTCCCTGAGCCAGACGTTTATTTGTTCTTTGCACTCCCAGCGGTCGCCTGCGTAAAGGAGCGCCGCCAGATAGGGACTCACTGAGTCTGCGCTACCAAATTCACCCCGAAGATATTTTATCACCATATCAGCAAAGAAACTCTTGCCATATTGAGGAAAATCAGTTGTAACTACAGGATATCCCTCTTTTAGCAGTCGCTCACAGAGCAGCTTCGTTTGTACCGTCTTCCCGCTGCCATCAACACCGGTAATGACTAGTAACTTTCCACGCATTCAGTATTCTCAATTAGATAAAAATTATTGATTTCGTTGATATTCTTTTCATTACGAACCTTGTCCCCATGCAAATGGGGAGAAGAATATTAGCAGTTCCCCATTTTCATGAGGACAAGTTTACAAATATTGTTCAACATTATTATATTCATCTCACTTTAAATGTAAAACGGAATTTTTAGGGAATCGAAGAAAACATTTGTGGATTATCTTTTGTATTGACCTGGGAAGTAAAATTTGCTAATATCTTTTATCCAACATCATAACTACAATTATGCCTTGCCAGATGCTTACCTTTTTTCCATTACTAAATATTAAAATAATGAGGTAATTCTTCAACTTTAAATAATCCTGTGAAACTTTTGGATGTTGGTCAAATATTCAGTTGATATATTTGCAGGTTGTAAATAATCATACGTATGCAAAAAAGAATTAAATTAACACTGTATAGAATACTAATAGTATCTATAACCCTAACGAGCATGTTAGGATGCACGGCGCTCCCGAGAAAGGTTGTTGTAGAAAAGGCAGAGCCAAAGACAGACCTTGAACTACGTCGCAAATTGGAAGAATGGACAGAACAGTTGCATTCTAACGATCCTACAATACGAAGCTCTGCGGCTGTTTCTCTGTTGGGATTAAACCTTCTCGATGCACAGGAACCGCTCGTAAAAATACTAAAGGATCGCAAAGAAAATGAAGACGTACAGGTCTCCGTTATTAAAGCATTCGGATTTACCAGGGATGATCGTGCAACAGACATCCTGATCGATCTGCTTGATAGTGAATCGATTCCTATACAGACCGCGGCAGCGGAAACACTCGGCACGCTAAAGACAAGGATTTCGATACGAAAGATGTCAGAAGCAATGCTTGATCCTCAACGATCTTTAAATATTAAGATGTTACTGGCAAAGGCACTGGGCAATACCAATAATCGGGAGGCCGTCGAACCCCTGATTAAAATGCTTGCGACCGACGACCGCGGATTGAGAGAAGTAACGAAGAAATCTTTGGAAAAAATTACAAAACAGGCCGATGGTAACGATCCCGCATGGTGGAAGCAATGGTGGGTTCGTAATAAGTCAAAAACGCGGGAGCAATGGCTGGAAGACATCGTATTAAAACAAGAAGAAAACACGAAACAGTTTGAATCAAAATTTGAACATCTGAAACTTGAAATAGCTCAAAAGTCGATTAAACTGCTTGAACTCAGACCTGACAAATCAGATCCCAAACCCTTGGTTGAAGCCATCAAGAGCGAATATCCTGAAGTAAGAATATTCGCTGCAAAAGAACTCGTGAAAATCAAAGACCCGTCTGTAATTGATGTGTTGATTGATGCTACTTCCGACAAACAGGAAGAGGTACGTATTGAGGTAATTCAGACTTTGGGAGAAATTGGAGATGAGAGGGCTGTCAATCCCCTTGTTTATACCCTGGGAGATGAGAGTTTGGTTGTACGGGAAAAAAGCGCTAAAGCCTTGGGTAAACTCGGAAGACCAGAGGCTGGAGAATCTCTTATTTCAGCATTAAACAGTAACACCAACCTGACTATTGTATGTGCTATCGCAGAAGCACTGGGGCAAATTGAGGATGCAAGGGCAGTTGAACCTTTAATTACCTTTTTAAATCATAAAGAATCAATAATAAGAGAATGTACAGCAGCCTCACTTGGAAAGCTCCGGGATAGCCGTGCTGTAGAGTCTTTGATCGCAGCCTTAAATGATAAACAGGAACGTGTTCGCTGGTATGCCGCCGATAGCCTGGGTAAAATCGGCGACCCAATTTGTGTTGATTCGCTCATTAAATTACTCTCCGATACCAGTGCACGGGTGCGAGAATCAGCAGTAACGGCACTAGGACAAATTGGAAATCAGCAGGCGATAGAATCGTTGATAAAAGCGCTTCAGGACGTCGACAAACGAGTAGCAGAACAAGCAGCGGAATCTCTCGTGAATATCAAAAATATGAACTTTGAATCAATGGACACTGTCGCAAACACCTTTTACACCAACAAGGATTACAAAAGAGCTGAAGCTGTCCTTGAAAGACAAATTACAGAATATTCGAAACAGCCCGAACTCCAGGAAAAGATTTTGCAAACCAAGATCAAATTGGCCAAAACATTGTTTGTCTTAAAAGATTGTCAAAAGTCGCTGCCTCTTTACGAAGAACTGGTAAAGCGGTTTCCCAACGACAATTCGATAAAAACAGAACTCATCCAGTGTTTAAAAGAAACGAAACAATATGACCGTGCTTTGGAATGGTTTGTAACCTGGATCAAAGAATCACCTCAGAATAGTCAATTGTGCTGGCAAGGCCGTCTGGAAATCGCCAATGACATGGTTGAACAGGGTAAGTATGATACGGTAAAAAGTCTTATCGATAATTTAATAGCAGAAGATCCAAATCTTGGCGGAAATGAGCTTAAACCACGATTCCAGAAATTAAAAGAATTATGCGCGGTAGAACTCTCCGCCACAAAAACGGTAAGCCAGAATGAGGAATCTGAACACCTCTCCCACCCGGAGAACAAAAAATAATCATGCTTGAGGCAATAATACTACCATGAAAATTCTTGTTATTGGCGCTGGTGCCGTTGGGTTTAATCTGGCAAGGCAGTTATCAAAGGAAGGGCACGATATATCAGTAGTCGAAAAGGACCAAGACTTAGTAAAACGAATTACCGAGAAACTAGACGTCTTTGTGGTATCAGGGAGCGCCAGTTCGCCAGCAATCCTGGAAGAAGCCGGAATAAAAAATGCCGATATGGTATTAGCCGTTACCAATAGTGACGAGATCAATATGGTAGTTTGTATGCTCTCCCACAGTTACGGCGTTAAAACCAAAGTTGCCAGGATAAGAAACCCTGAGTTTACTGATGAACAATCTATCCTTCACCAAAATGAATTCCATATAGACCACATTGTAAACCCGGAAAAGATTACCATTAATTCCATCCTGAATATCATTGGAACACCAGGTTCTATCTATGTAGCCGATTTTACTGCTGGGGACATCCTCCTGAGAGGGTTTAATGTGCCTCCTGATGCCCCAATAGCAGGGAAAAAACTCTCGGAACTCAGGGAAATAGAATCTGCCGATTCCTTCCTCATCGTTGCCATTCAACGGAATGAAGAGATGCTTATTCCAACGGGTGAAACCAAATTGATGCCGAATGACAACATTTTTGTGCTGGTAGCCAAAGAGGCATTACCATACTTCCTCCCGATGGTCAACAGACGTGCAGACGAGGTCGAAAAAGTCATTATTTATGGTGTAAATCGAGCAAGCCTTGAACTGGCAAAAAAACTGGAGGAGCAGAAGATCGGCGTTACGATAATTGAACCTGATAGGGAAAAGACACAG
>JGI1356J14229_10004769_pt1 | contig 10044 bp, 4 predicted proteins | sample Subgrocontami58m_FD_14229 | JGI IMG/M metagenome (IMG submission 14229) | reverse complement strand
CCCGCTAATATTGCGGCTGATCCCAGCCGCCGTCCCGCTAAGTTAGCCCAAATGGTCCGGGAATATACACGGGGCATAACCCTCGCAATACAGAACCTGGAAATTCCCACTATTGCTATGGTAAACGGCCCTGCCGCCGGCGCCGGTTTCGATATCGCATTGGCCTGTGACATACGTATAGGCTGTGAGAACTCCCGTTTCAAAGTGGCCTGGACAGCCCGGGGACTGACAACCGCTTTCGGCACTACATGGCTTTTACCCCGTTTGGTTGGCACAGGCGTTGCTGCCGAGTTAATTTTCTCGGCCCGCATGGTAGAAGCCCAGGAAGCCTTACAGCTACATATATTGAACCGGCTCGTCCCGTCTAAAGATCTCGAACGGGAGACAATGGTTTTTGCCGACCAAATAGCTAAAGGTCCGCCTCTTGCCCTCCGCCAGAACAAAATAAACCTGTATAAAGGTTTGGAAGTTGACTTCGATACAGCGCTAACCCTTCTGGCCTCCGCTCAATCCCAGTTACTTATGAGCGAAGATTTTATGGAAGCGGCTCACGCCTTTCAAGAGAAAAGAGAGGCAGTTTTTAAGGGACAATAAGATTGGCACTGAAATAAGCTGAAGAATTGGAGTTACATGACCGATTCCCTGCTCTCGCCTTACCAGGTATTGGACTTAACGGATGATAAGGGCCACTTTTGCAGCAAAATCCTGGCTGACCTGGGCGCTGATGTCATCAAGGTTGAGCCGCCCAGCGGCGACCCGGCCCGTCGGGCCGGCCCCTTTTACCGTGATATACCAAACCCGGATTATAGCCTGACGTGGTGGGCATATAATACGAACAAACGTAGCATAACCCTGAATATTGAAAGTCCGGTAGATAAAGAGAAATTCAGGCGGTTGGCCAGCCGCGCTCACTTTGTAATCGAATCTTTCCCGCCGGGCTATTTAGATAATATCGGGTTGGGGTACTCTGCCTTGAGAAAACTAAACCCAGGCCTCATCCTTATCTCCATCACACCATTCGGGCAGACTGGCCCCTACAAAGACTTTAAGGCTTCAGATATAGTGCTTATGGCTATGGGCGGACAGATGTTTAGCGCCGGCGACCCCGACCGCCCTCCGGTGCGAATTAGCGTTCCCCAATCATATCTCCTGGCCTGCGCCCACGGGGCGGTGGCTAGCATGATTGCCCTTAACTTCCGCCTCAGGACAGGCCAGGGACAACATGTAGACGTATCGGCTCAAGCAGCGGTTGCCAGACTGTTAGCAATTGAGTATTCTATCTGGGAGTTTAATAAGGAATTGAGCCAGCGGGAAGGAGCCTTGCGTCCTCTGGGCAACGGGCTTAAGTTCAGGTTGGTCTGGCCCTGCAAGGATGGAACGGTAACCTTCCGATTCGGAATTGGCGGTCACCTGAGGGGGGTCCTCCCCCTGGTGTCCTGGATGGTATCCGAGGGCAAGGCAGGTTTACTGGAGAAAGTAAACTGGGAGGCATTAAGGAAACCTACTACCATAACCAAAGAAATTGAGTCGTGGCAGAGTATTTTCGCCGACTTTTTCCTGTGTCACACAAAAACTGAACTCTATGAAGGCGCCCTTCAACGCCATATCCCTCTGTTCCCTGTGTCCAATTTAACAGATATAATCCACGACCATCAACTGGAAGCTCGTAATCACTGGGCAACAGTCGAACACCCAGAACAAGGCACATCATTTACATATCCGGGATCCCCAACCAGGATTTCGCTCACTCCCTGGCAGATTAAGAGCTGTGCGCCGTTACTCGGCGAACATAATAAAGAAGTAATGTCCGCGTTGGATATAAATCCTCCCGGTTCCCAAATAAAGGCCCAAAAGGCGTCCAAGTCCGGTAAACTCAACGAAGTCAACCTACTCAGAGAACAACAAAATAAAGCGTTAGAAGGCCTCAAGGTGTTGGATTTCACCTGGTTTCTGGCAGGTACTCTGGTTACAAAATACCTGGCGGATTTCGGCGCTCAGGTATTAAAAATTGAGTCACCCAGTAATTTTGACCAGACTCGCGCCAGCCCTCCGTTCAAGGATGGTAAACCAGGCTTGAACAGATCAGCCAGTTTCCGTTTCTATAACAGCAGCAAAAAAAGCGTATCCATAAATCTTTCCAATCCCCGAGGTAAGGACATGGTGCTGGAACTGGTAAAATGGGCCGATGTGGTGGTAGAAAATTTTACTCCTGGAGTTATAGCCCGTTTAGGTTTCGACTACGATAAATTAAGCCAGGTAAATCCAAAGCTAATAATGTTAAGTACAACCAACCAGGGTCAATCCGGCCCCCACTCCAAACACCCCGGGTTTGGGTGGAACCTGAGCGGCCTGGGAGGATTTAATCATTTCTCCGGCTGGCCAGACCGGGAAGGCGTGGAGCCTAATGCTGCCTACAACGATTTTGCCACTCCATGGTTTGCTGTAGTAGCTATCCTGGGCGCCCTGGACTACCAAAAGCGGACCGGCAAAGGCCAATATATAGACTTATCTCAGTACGAGGCCGGTCTATCGTATCTTTCTGTTCCAATACTAGATTATACGGTCAATGGCAGGGAAGGGACCCGGCAGGGCAACTATTCCAGCCATGCCTGCCCACATGGGGCTTATCCTTGCCGCGGCGAAGACCGGTGGTGTGTTATATCTGTGCCTACTGATCCGGAGTGGAAAATATTTCGCACAATAACAGGCAATCCAGATTGGGCTAGCGATATCCGGTTCAACAGCTTTGAAAGCAGAAAAAAGCACGAGGCCGAGTTGGACAGTTTGATCAGCGTCTGGACCATTGCGCATTCCGCAGAAGATATAATGGCACAATTACAAAAGGCCGGATTGGCAGCAGGTGTAGTGCAGAATGCACGGGATTTGCTGGAGAAGGACCCACAACTGCAACATAGAGGTTTCTTTCAACGTTTAGATCATCCGGATATGGGTGTGGTCTATCACATGGGTTGGCCTGTTGAATTCTCTCACACGCCTTATCAACTAGGATGTGCTCCTTTATTGGGAGAACATACCGATCTGGTATGCAGGGAGATATTAAAACTCTCAGAAGAAGAGATTAAAGAGTTGAAGGCCGCTGGAGCATTTGATTAATACTCTCACATCCGGAACTCTCCCCACTGCCCTGCCGTATTCGTAGCATTTCAGTCCAGGTTGTATAATTATATCGGATACAGTGGCATTGAGCATATCGATGATGCGCCCTGAGGAGGTAAATAGACATGGTCATGACTAAAGAGGAAAAACTGAGCCAAAGGGTAAGAAGAGAGAAGGAGGATGTTTTAGCTGCCTCCCCGCAGGTTGACATCGAGAGGGTTAAATTCCTTTTAGAGACTTACAAAGAAACGGAGGGGGAGCCTGTTATCCTTCGCAGGGCTAAGTTTTTCAATAAACTGTGTTCCCGGAAAACTATCTTCATTGATAACAATCCCTTTGCCGGTACTGCCACACAGTATAAATACGGCTCTTACCCTTTCCCTGAGTTCGGCTGCCGCTGGATGAAAAAGGTTAAAGAGGTCTACCTCCAGAGGGGCGTTGCGCCTGTAACTCCAGAGGTGAGCGAATGGCTAAACAAAGCCGTGGATTACTGGAAAGATAACAATATATATAACCAGACCCAGAGGATAATTGCTGAAACCAGGAACGTGGATATTGGTCTTCTTCAGAAATGCGGTTTTGGCACAGAGCTTTGCCCCGGTGGATTCGTTGGTACTCTTCCTGACTATCCCACAGTGTTGAGCAAGGGCCTGAGCGGTATAGTCGCCGAGGTAAGAAATGCGATATCAAAGCTCGATATCGGGCTTAAAGAGGACTTCGACAAGCTGCATTTCTACAAGGCTTCTCTGTTGTGTCTCGACGGGATGATAAGCCTCGCCCAAAGATATGCCGCTATGGCTGAGGACATGGCGCAAAGGGAACCAAACCCGGAGCGAAAGCGGCAACTGGAGAAGATTGCTCAATCCTGCCGGTGGGTCCCTGCCAATCCCCCTCGCAGTTTTTACGAGGCCCTCCAGGCTACGTGGTTTACGGAGTTGGGGATATGGCTGGAATCCCCCCAGGTGCTAACCGGCCCGCTGGGAAGATTTGCCGAATACCTTTACCCTTTCTATAAAAAAGACAAAGAGGCCGGTAAAATTACCGAAGATGAAGCTGTTGAGCTTCTCCAATTCCACTTTCTAAAAGTCATGGGATTGGCCCAGATATTACCCCCCCACGGCGCTGGCTTCTCTTCCACAAGGATAGGTATTCAGCTTGGAATAGGCGGGCTTACAGCCGAAGGAGAGGACGCAACAACAGAGCTTGATTATCTGGTTTTGGAAGCCATGGAGCAATTGAAGACTCCCGAGCCTCTTATATACCTCCACTATCACGATAAACTCCCCGATGAACTACTCATCAAGTGTGTTGACCTTATCCGGACAGGCATAGGTATGCCTGCCTTCATAAATGCTCAGAGAACAGTGGAACGCCACCTTCTTCACCATAAAGAAATGACACTGGAAGAGGCCAGGTATGGCGGAGCGTTCGGCTGCGTGCAAAGCATCATGCCCGGCTATATGGACTGCTATTGGGAGGGTGTTTTCAATTGTGCCAAGATGGTGGAGCTTACCCTCAATAATGGCAAGGACCCATTGACCGGTGTGCAAATCGGGCCTCAGACTGGAGAACCGGAAACGTTCAGCGGTTACGACCAGTTTGTTAAAGCCTTAGAAAAGCAACTGGAATATTGTATCCGTCTGATGAGAGATATAGGGCGTGTGGCCTGGAACGTCGAACGGGATTTTCCAGTGCCCTATGCCTCGTCGGTGATGAATGACTGCATTAAAAAGGGTAAGGACGTTATAGAGGGCGGGGCCAGATATAGCGTTTGCAGCGGTGTTACCTTCGGGGGGGCAATAGATTCCGCTAATTCCCTGGCCGTCATTAAGAAGCTGGTGTACGAAGATAAGAAGATTACGATAAAACAGCTAAAAGAGTCTTTAGCATCGGATTTTAACGGATATGAGCAAATCCAGCGTCTATGTCTGGATGCCCCTAAATACGGCAACGACGACCCTTATGTAGATTCCATAACCAAACAAATTTATGAAATTTGCTTCAGGGAACACCAGAAGTTCCCCGACTATCTGGGCAGGCCGACTATGGTCCAAGCCTACTCTGTCACAGCCCACGTAGCTATGGGCAGGTTCACCGGCGCTTTACCATCCGGAAGGAAAGCCAGAATGTTTTTAACCGATGCCAGCGTCTCGGCCACACCGGGGACAGATAAGAATGGCCCCACTGCCCTGATAAGGTCGGCGGCTAAGGTAATAGATACCATAAAATTTGGCTCTAATCACCTCAATATGAAGTTCCATCCCTCTACTCTCAGCGGCCGCGAAGGAGCCAGAAAATTCTTGCAGCTTATAAAGACGTATATGGACCTGGGGGGCTATCATGTCCAGTTTAACTGCGTAAGCTCCGAAACCTTACGTGAAGCTCAACACCATCCTGAAAAATACCGCAACCTGATAGTCAGGGTAGCCGGGTTTAGCGCCTATTTTATCCACTTGGACCCCATGTTGCAGGATGAGCTAATAAAGAGGTCTGAGCTTAAATTGAATTAAATGGGGCAGAATTACCTTTTTTATGTTATAAGCGGGTTTTAAACTTTGTATGGTCGGGGTGGGCCGATTTGAACGGCCGACCACCTGAACCCCATTCAGGTGCGCTACCGGGCTGCGCTACACCCCGACTAGGTGTTATTCTACTATATTCCAGCGGCACTGGCAATAACCAGTTATAGATAAATCGGCCTCATCTTCCTGACTGCCTCGATACGCTCTTCAGCTATGCGGTCGGCTGCCCGGGCCGTGGTAATTTTCTCTTTATGGGCCCTCTGAAATACTTTCTCCGTCGTGCTCCTGATAGCCAGCAGCTTTTCTCTGGCAGCCTCGGGGTCATACGATGTAAGCTCGAAAGAAAGATTAATAATTCCACCGGCATTGGCCACAAAATCCGGGGCATAAAGGATACCCCGGCGCTCCAGCCGCAGCGCGTCGGCCTCCTCCAGAAGCTGGTTGTTGGCGCAACCGCAGACTATGGGGCATTTGAGTCTTGGTATGGTTTTGTTATTTAGAACTCCCCCGAAGGCACAGGGTGAAAATATGTCGCCCACCACATCATAGATTCCCTCTGTGTTAAGAGGGGTTATGTTGATCTCTTTTATGGCCCTTTCCACAACTTGAGGGTTTATATCAGTAGCCATTATCCTCGCCCCTTCCTCATGAAGTAGCTCTGCCAGATGATAGCCAACCTTGCCCAGTCCCTGGATTACAATAATCCGTCCCTTTAGAGAGTCCGATCCCAGCTTTTCGGCAGCGCAGGCTTTCATTGCCTGAAGGACACCGAAAGATGTAGGCGGTGATGAATCGCCGCTACCGCCCTGAGATACTGGCAAGCCCACAGCATGTTCCGTTTCCTGACTTACCCATTCAATATCCTGGACGGTTATGCCCACATCCTCGGTTGCTATATAGCGTCCATTCAACGATTGAACAAATTTACCCATCGAGCGGAAAAGAGCTTCAGTTTTATCGGTTGCAGGATTTCCAATGATTACGGCCTTACCACCCCCAAGGGGCAATCCGGCGACAGCCGCTTTATAGGTCATAGCCCGGGACAGCCTTAGAACATCAAGCACAGCCTCATCCTCGGTAACATATGGCCTCATTCTAATACCACCCAGGGAAGGACCAAGGGTAGTATCATGGATAGCTATAATAGCCCTTAATCCCACGCCTTTATCGGAACAATAGACCAGTTGTTCGTGGTTATACCTGGCCATGTATTCAAGCGGTTTCATTATTCCTCCTTGTTGAATGATTATGGTTTTCCAGACCGGTACCCCTAGAACAATTCCTCAATATCTTTTGTAACCTGCTTACCTATCTCGGTGGCATCCCGGAAGCCAAATTTCCGGTAATAGTCCGGCGAGCCATAGGGCTCTACCTCCACTACCACTGCCATGGGAACTGAATGGCCGAATACCAGCGTCTGTTGTCTGGTTTCTAAACGTGACAGAACTGTTTTGAGTTCCGATTTGTCCTCGCTGCCGGAAAGCACCGCATCTATGTCAGCTACATCATCCAGGCGAAAAGCGACCCGTGTGCCCAACTGCGATAGCACTTCGGGGTCAATACCGCTGGGGCGCTGGTCTACAACTAAAAGCGTTACGTTATATTTACGCATTTCCCGTGCGATAGTTCCAAATATCGTCTGCCGGGCTAACTCAGGGCTTAAAAACTTATGGGCCTCTTCGAGGGTAATAATCAACGGACGGGGCCGTTCGGAGTCTCCTTTAGCGCCCTCAGTTGTCTCCCGGTACTTATCGTAAATCCGCCGGGTAAGCAGGTTGGCTACCAGGATATAAGAGGTGAAATCCCGGTAGCGGCCAAATTCCAGCACAACGCTTATCCCTGCCTCCAGCTTGTGTAATATTTGTGCGACGGAGTCCTCCGTAGCTTCCTGTACAACAAAGGGAAGGTTTCGTAACTTGGTCAGACGACGATACACGGCTTCCAAATTACTTTCATTCTCTCGCCATTGGCCCGCCAATGTACCTATACTGCCCTGGTCTCCCTGACTTAAAAATTCCTTTAACCACTTTTTGTCTAATCGCTGTCTAATTCTATATATAGCGTCAACCTGAAGGTCATTCAGGTTCAACGTTTCCCTGAGTATTTCTAAATCGGCAGGTTCAATCTGATCGTAGCCGATGCGGACAATAAAATCGGGGCTGAGGCCACGCCGCCTGTAATTTTCCTCGTCCAGGGCAAACACAGCGACTTTCGAGGGGAAGAGTTGCTTTAACGCCTTGAATTCCTGATGGCTGCCCTGGGGTCTCCATGACCAACCATATTCACTATGCATATCAAATACCAGACTAACCGCTTTGCTTTTTTGGATTAAACCATTCAACAGGTGGTGGGTAAAAAAGGTCTTCCCGGTGCCTGATTTACCGAACACGCCGTTCGAAAGGGTTGCGAACAGTTCCAGGTCAAGACATAGTTTGGCTTCCATATCCAGAGGGTTGCCGATAACCAGCCGCTTTTCATCTTCAGAGCCAAAAATAAGGTCTATATCCCTTTGCGTTGCTTCGCTTACAATTTGAAAGGGCTGGGGTACTGTTTTAGTCCGCTGCATTGCACTGGATGTTATGTCCCATATAATGCGGGGTAATACTTTTATTGTTCCGAAGGCAGAAGTGCCTATTACTACTTCTGCGATAAACGGGTCTGACATATCCGGTGGATTAATTGAGAAACGGGGGTCAATAGCTCCTAACCGAACATCCGTAATAAGGCCATAGAACCTTTTCTTTTTCCCTTCAATTGAAACATATCTTCCTACAGCCATGTCCTCAATCGAGACCTGGCTATCCAGCTTTATCTCTATTCCCTGAGATAGGGAGCCGGCTACTACAATGCCCAGACGTTTGCCTTCCTGCGAGTATCCCTGGGTCATGGCCGTATCCTTTTTAATATAGAATTAAGCCGCTGCGGCTCGCCGGCCAGTAATCTGGACAATTCCCGCCCTCCTGATACTAAAAAGTCCCGCTTATCTTCTTTGGAAGCAGCAAGATAACGTAAACAGGCTGCGGTAAGCTCGTCACTGCCTTGAGGTGCTTTGACCAGCAGGCCGAGAAAATCGAGAGACTTACTGAACTGTTGCCTCTCTGACTCGTCGCATAGATACACAAAGCTATGAATGCGGGCTGGAAAGGGGGGTAGATAGTTATATAATGTATTCTCCTCTGAGTAGCCTACAACCAGAGAATGAAACTCGGTACGTAATAGCTGGGACAATTGAGGGTGCTGGCGGTAAATATCTTCCGGTGAGGTCTCATCTCTGCCCCGGGCTACGGGTTTGCGGCCCGGCTCGATGGATAGTGTAGCAGCGAAGTAAACTACGGCAAATACAACCTGAGGTCCTATTGCAGTCTTTGCCAGGCTGCCGAAGGGAGGAGATTGATGCAATTCGTAGCTCTGGGCTACAAACTCAGTTATGCTGGATTCGATTATCTCTCCGATTTTTTCGATTGTAGCCCCCTTGCTCTTTTAAAAAATGGTCATACGGAAAAGTTAGGTAATATCTGTTTCAAATACTAACCAGGAGTACTTAAAGCCACCTAGTTTGTTTGCTCCGGCTCTTGGCCGATTCCTGCCCGGGTAGAGAATAATCTACGAGCGCCTGCTCGACTAACCGCCAGAAATTATCTTTATCTGCCATAGTAACCACAGCCTGTTGATGGGCCTCGCTGAGGGCAACCGGATAGCCCAGACCCCGCCGGCACTGGTCGTAAACCAGGACATGGGTCAATTCTACCAGTGACGTTTGTTCTCCTATCCAGCATGGAATCTCTACCCTGGCGATTTCTTCACCCACATTAAGATAGAAAAAATATACCTGGTGTTCTCCATAATAGTTTCTGACTATGGACGATGGGCTTACGAAAAGTGGAGTTCTTTCTCCCGGGTCAAGAAACCGACCGAATAGCTCCCTGTCTAACAGCCCCCCCACAGCCTGACATTCCTGGGTAGACTCCGTAGTGAAACAATACTGACTGCAATCGGATATCTGGTATTTACACAGGCTTATCCTTATCGCATTAACCACATCGGTGCTGCGGGGAGAGCTAATATAGCTTGCCAGAGATAACCGGCGCTGGCCGACAACGGCTTTGATTTTATCCAGAGCGGGGAGAAGCCCTCTGTTCAAAAATAGTTGTCGAACGGAAGGTGTTTGACGTCCTAATCCCCATAATATCAGTGTACCATCCAGTAAAGCTAAAACTGGTCCTGTTCCTGGCAGTTCCTCAGCCATTTTAGCCAGAAGTTGACATTCTTCTACACTGCTCCGAATGTTAAGTAACTCCCCAATTGACGGTTCCTCAGACTCGTCTGGCGTATTATCAATAATAACATCTTTATCTTTCCCGGATAGGAAAGCTTTATTGGACAAAGAGGCACATGGCTTTTCACC
>JGI1356J14229_10004760_pt1 | contig 10056 bp, 9 predicted proteins | sample Subgrocontami58m_FD_14229 | JGI IMG/M metagenome (IMG submission 14229) | reverse complement strand
GAAAGTGGCCCCGCTGGCCGGCCAGAAATGCTGCGTGAATTGGCCGGCGTTGTGGGAGCCGCGAGCCGGCCGGTTGATCTCGCCCTCGTGCGGGACGCGCTTATCTCTGCGCGCGATCCCCTCGTCTCTTTCCCGATCGCGCGCGGTCTTGGAAACGGCTTGAGGCGCGCCGGCAGTTCCTTCGAGAAAGCTGGCGTCGATTTGAAGCCGCTGCTGGATCGCGCCGCGGCGTTGGCAACAAACGCCACCGCCCCGAACTCGGCGCGGCTTGAAGCCATAGACCTGCTTGCGTTTGGATCAAAGCTGGAAACCGCGAAAACGCTTCTGCCTCTTGTGAACCCTATCCAGCCGCAGTCCGTTCAAATGGCCGTGCTGGCATCGCTCGATCGCGTCTCGCCGGAAGGGCTTTCTTCCGCGCTCATCGAGCGGTGGTCCTCCTTCACCCCGGGAATCCGGGACAGAGCAGTGGAGGTTCTTCTTAAGCGTCCCGATCGCACCGGCGATTTACTCGCCGCGATGGAACACGGCGCCATTCAACGCCGCGATTTGTCTTTGATGCAGACCGTGTCGCTCCGACAACATCCAAATGCTTCCCTGCAACAGCGCGCCATCAAGGTGCTCGGGGCGGCCACCTCCGCCAATCGCGATGAGGTCGTCCGGCGTTTTCGTCCTGCGCTCGATTTGCGCGGCGATCCCAAGCGAGGCCGGGCGTTGTTCCAGCAGCGCTGTCAATCCTGTCATCGTCTGGACAGCGACGGATTCGCCGTCGGTCCCGATTTGGCCGGTGCCCGCAGCGGCGGGAAGGAAAAGTTGTTGACGAATATTCTCGATCCCAATCGCGAAGTTCCACCCAGCTACTTCAGTTATGTCATTGAGACGAAGGAAGGCGATCAATACAGCGGATTGATCGTCAATGAAACCGCCAACAGCGTCACGGTTCGCCAACCGCTGGCCGTCGAAGTGATCGTCGCGCGTGTCCAGATCGCAAAGATGCAAGCCTCTCAACTCTCGCTCATGCCGGAAGGGCTGGAGGAAGGATTGAACAGCCAGGATCTGGCTGATCTGTTGGATTTCATTTTCGCGAGCTTTTGAGCATCCGATCGATACATTCAACGCATGGCAAAAGCCCCTTCAGTGCCGTGGACGCGCGAACATTGCCTGATCGCCCTGAACCTCTACTGCAAGCTGCCGTTTGGGAAACTGCACAAGGGAAACACGATCATTGTTGAAACCGCCGAGCGAATGGGACGAACGCCAAGCAGTCTCGCGATGAAACTCGTCAACTTCGCATCGCTCGACCCGGTGCAGCAGGCGCGTGGAATCCACGGACTATCTGGGGCGACGAAGAAGGACAAAGGCATATGGGACGAATTCCACTCGCATCTGTCCGAACTGGGAAATGGACTTTGCCTTTCGACACTTCACGACGCCGCGTTTGATGCGGGCCTCATCACGCTTGACGAAAGGCTGACCGTCGTTTTGAGCAAACGTTTGCGAAGTTTCTTCCCGCAACCAGCATTGGAGCGGAACTTCGTGCCGTTCGAGGGACAGCCGATTTGCTTGCCCGAAAAGTTAGCGGAGCCTGATGAAGATTTCCTTCGTTTCCATCGACATGAAGTTTTTCAGGGGTGACTTTTTGTGCGCGCGGTCGCCGAGTTCCTCAGTGAAGGTGCGACAGAAAAAGCTTGGCCTTACTTCAGCCAGCTAATTTCGATTTCTTTCGCCAGCGGTTTGAACTCGGGGGTTTCCTGTGACAAGTTCCGTTTTCTTTTCCTTCGCCAGCGCCGCGGCGAAGGCATCGGCAAGACTGATTTTGAAACGTGCTTTGAAATCCGCGGCGGTGTCGGCCAGCGCACGATTCGTGGAGTGGAAATCACTGATTTCCGTCAATGGTCAAACATTAGGAATCTATGGCGAGTGGCGGATAAAACAGAGCTTGCCCAGATCATTAATTGGCACATTTTCATGGCATGGCATTTGGGCGGGCAAAACGAATGCCGCCATGATGACTCGGCGCAATTTTGTGAAGAACGCAGGAGCGCTCGCCGCGGGAATGGCAGCCTCCAGCTTGGCGGGCTGCGCAGGTGTCTCCTCTGGCGCCGGCCGAAAGACAAGCGACATCCGAATCGAGAGCGTCTCGTTGCGTTACGACGAACACATCTTTCGGGCGCCGGTCGGTTTCGCCGGAACTGTGGTAAACCGCGCCACCATGGTGACGGTAAAATGTTTGGTCCGAACGGCAGACGGGAAAGCCGCCAGCGGATTCGGGGCCATGCCCTTCAATCACACTTTCTCCTTTCCATCGCAGAAATTGTCGAACGAAGCCAAGAACGAGGCGATGAAAGCCCTGGCGGCCGAAATCGCGAAAGTCACGGGCAGCTACCACGAGTTTGGTCATCCGCTCGACATCAACTGGGATCTCGCGCCGCTGTATCTCAAAGCTGCTGCTGAAGTTTCTGAACGCCTGCGCCTGACCGATCCGATTCCCAAACTCTGCACGCTCGTGACGGCCGGGGCGTTCGATGCCGCGATTCATGACGCGTTCGGCAAGGCGCATGAAATAAATTGCTTTGATACGTTCGGGCCGGAGTTCATGAGACACGATCTTTCCCGCTATTTGGGCGGCGAATACAAGGGAAAGTATCCGAACGATTATTTGCTCCGGCAGCACAAACCGCGCATGACGCTCTGCCATCTGGTTTCGGCCGTCGATCCGATCGAAGAGTTTGAAAACAAAAATCCAATCAAGGACGGGCTGCCCGAGACATTGCCCGATTGGATCAATTACAACGGGTTGCTCGAGCTGAAAATCAAGCTGAACGGGACGGACCTGGCATGGGATATCGAACGCGTGATGCACATCGATCGGGTCACGACCCAGGCGCAGGAAAAACGGAGCGTCAAAAACTGGGCTTACGTTCTCGACTTCAACGAAAAGTGTCCGAACGTCGAATACTTCATCCGGTTTTGCCGGCAGTTGAGAGAGAAAATGCCGGCGGGCTATCGCAGAATCAAATACACCGAGCAACCGACCGCGCGCGATCTCAAAGCCCATCCCGAAAACAAAATGCATGAAGCAGCCAAGCTTTGTCCCGTGGTGATCGACGAGTCTCTGATCGACGTTGACTCGCTGCTGCTGGCCCGCGATCTGGGCTGGACTGGCGCAGTCGTGAAATCGCCAAAGGGGCTCAGTCACATGATTCTGATGGCGTCGGTTGCTGGAAAGGAGAAGATATTCCTCGCGGGTGGTGACATGAGTTGTCCCGGCGCGGCGCTGATCCAGACGGCCAATTTGCAGGCGCGCGTGCCGACCATCACTTCGGTCGAGGCTAATGCGCGCCAGTACTTGCCTCAGGCTAATAAGGCATGGGAATCGCGTTTTCCCGGCATGTTTCGCGTCACAGATGGAATGCTGCACACCGATGATATCAGCGGCCCTGGCCTGGGCGCGCCGGAAATTTAGATTCTTCTTTCGACGTTCTCGTCGATAACCTTCTCATGCACCATTTATTCTTTAGATTCCTTGCGGCTTGCCTGACAACCGGAACTGCGTTTTGCGCATCCCAGTCGTTTGATTTGACCATCTCGGCAGGGCGGCACGAACGAAACAATGTTCCGGTGCGAGTGCCAATCTCACGCGGCCAGATTGGCAACGAACGCATCGCGTCGGTCATGCTTTCACGCGACGATGGGCAATCGGTCCCAGCGCAATGGACCGGACCCAGCCTGACTTCGAGCGCCCCGGGCGAAGTGCATTTTATCCTGCCACATTTGGCGGCTGGTGAGTCGCTTCACTTGAAAGGCACGCTTTCGACTCAAGCCAAAAGGGCGGAAGGCTTCATGTGGCGCGATCAGTCCGGCCATCACACGGATCTAGTTTTGGGCGACCGGAAGATCGTGACTTACCATTACGAACGGCTCGACGAATCGACCCCAGCAAGCCGAGTTCGAACTTACAAAGTTTTTCATCATGTGTTTTCGCCGAACGGAGATCGGATCGTCACCGGCGGCCTGAATGAAGATCCCAAAGTCCATTCACCGCATCACCGCGGTATTTTCTACGGGTTCAATCGGATTACTTACGGCGATGGCAAGAGAGCTGACACCTGGCACTGCATCGATGGAGCGTTTCAGCAGCACGAAAGGTTTCTGGCTTCAGAGCAAGGCCCGGTTCTGGCTCGACAGCGCGCTTTGATCAGCTGGCACGGTAAGGACGCAGCCTTCGCCGAAGAGGAGCGCGAACTGACGGTTTACAATGTTCCCGGCGGGCATTTGATTGAGTTCGCGTCCCGGCTGCGGAGCACAGCAGGCCTGGTCCGGCTCGATGGCGACCCGCAGCACGCCGGCTTTCAGTTTCGCGTCCACAACGATGTCGACGTCTACACGACCAATCAAACGATTTTTGTTCGCCCTGACGGCTTGGGAAAACCTGGCGAAGCCCGCAATTGGGATCCGCAAACGCGCATGGGTCCAGTCGACATGCCCTGGAACGCCATGTCGTTCGTTCTCGGTGAAAAGCGCTACACCGTGGCGTACCTTGACCGTCCCGAAAATCCGAAAGAGGCCCGGTTCAGTGAACGGGATTATGGCCGCTTCGGTTCCTATTTCCAATATACGATCGACAAGGACAAACCTCTCACGGTGGACTACCGGCTTTGGCTACAAGACGGCTTGATGAAACCACAGCAAGTCGCCGCGCTGAGCGCCAACTTCGTCGAACCGGTCAAGGTGACGATGATGGATTGAAACCGGGGCGTTTTTGTGCCGCAGTTGACTCACTTTATGAAAAATCCAAGAGTCGCAAGTGGGCGCGCAATTTTTTTGTGCACTGGTCTCGTGTTCTGCGGTTGTTTGCTTGAACCTCTTAGCGCGCAAACCAATTTGGCAGGCGCCACCTCCCCGGCGCACAAACCGATTATGCGCTCGCGCATCTTTCAGTGGAATGCCATGAAGGCGCAGCCCTCTAGTATCGGCGTGTTTCGAAACGTCTTTGATGCTCCGACGGCTACGCTAGACGGTTTTTCCTGCCACATCACCACGCTCAATCCCGGCAAGGAGCCGCACCCAGCGCATCGACATCCCGAGGAGGAATTACTTGTGATCAAAGAAGGCACGCTCGAGGTTGTCCAAAACGGCATGACTAATCAGGTCAGCGCCGGCGGGATGGTGTTTTGCGCGTCGAACGAACTGCACGGTTGGCGAAATGCCAGCACCAATCCCGTGACTTATTACGTGCTCAAAGTTTACCCGCACGATCTGCAAAGACCGGCGCATACTAACAGTCCGAGCCAGTCTGCGACGAAAACGCCATGACTCAAGTGGTGCGGCTTGGTGAGTTTTGTCTTTTCTTTTTCATCTTTGCCATGTGGCAGAGTCAAACGAGGCTAACGCGCCGAATAGCCCAGGATTTCGAGTTGCTAGCCCCGTCCTCGTCCGAATCGGCCATGCGGTCGTCCTGTCCAACGATGTAGGGAGTTGAGCCGCCTTCTGCGACATCAAGGATGGTGTCCTGATCCGTGTCGACGGAGAGCTTGAGGATCGAGTGGCGAAGCAGGTCAGAAAGGGCGGAATGATCCATTTCATCCATTTCAGCGGGGGCTTTATTTAATTTACGGGATGGCATACTGTTTCAGCGTGCCGGAATGTTTTCGATCCTACTCAATCACCCGCGGTTTGGGATGGTTATTTATTGGATTGATCATCTTTGCTCCCTTCGGGTCACAAAGCGCGCGGGCCAATATTCTCCTGCTTCAAAATTTCGAATGGTACTATGACACCACGCTGAACCAGTGGTGGCATACAAACGATGTGCCCGTCTTCCTGGCTGATGGCGCGACTCGCGCGAGCGGCTCGAATTATGTGGTCGAACTCCTAGCGCCCAATGGATCGGGTGCATCGGAGTTGATCGGCAGTGCCAGGATGCTGGATGGCGCGTTGGCAGGATTGTTTGGCGATGGACGTCCTGGTCGCTCCATCGGGGTAACAAGTCCGCTCTTGCCCTGGTGCGGATTGGGATTAGTGACGATTCGCATCTGGGACAGCTCAACCGGCACGAACTTCAATTCTGCCACTCTCAAAGGAGCAGTTAGTTTCGACAATTATATTAACGTCTACTGTTGCGATCCTCCGTGCCTCCCGACGCAGCTCATCGGTTTTTCTTCTTTCGCTTTAGGAAATCCGCAATGGGAAACAAACAAGATCGGTTTTTACGCCCCAACCAATCCGTTTTTCCCGCGACCCAAGCCATATTTCAGTGCTCCCAAATCCGACCCGAAATTCGTCATCAACGTGCGACGCACTGGTGACATGGGCAGACCGGACACGGTGGCATGGTTCCTTTTCGCGACGAACGCTCCGGCTGGTCCACCGATCACGAATGGCTGGGTGACATTTCCGCCTGACGACGTGGTAGAAACCTTCAAGCTGGCGATGGCCCCGGACCTGATTCGCGATCATGTGGCCACATTCAAGCTCGCTTTGTCGAATGCGGCTCCCAACCAGGTGTTCGCCCAGGCCACGGCGGATGTATTAGTCTTTGATGAGAATTATTTAAAGCTGGAATGGGGAGGCCGGCACTCGGATACGATAGCTATCAACGTCCACGGGTTTTCAGACACTGGCCTTGAGACATATCAGCTCCAGCAAAAGGCAAGATTGTCAGCGTCTAGTTGGGTTGATGTGCCGATCACCCCTTACGGATCCGCCCGTGTCAACTCCGACCTGTCGTTCACCTGGTCTTACTACTTCCCGACGAACTTTATTCCCGGCTTTTTCCGCGCCATGAAAAAGTGAGCCGGGTCTGTAATCCCCGTCGCTAAGTCTTGGTATCGACAAGGCAAAGTGGCTCTGGGCGAACTTCATGGCGTGATTCCGTGGGCAGTTTAAGTCGCAAAGACCGCATGAATGCGGCTTGGAGAAACAATTTCCACGCCACGCTAGTCGAAGAGGGCCGGCATTTGTGGCGGTGTCACTGCTACATCGAATTGAATATGGTGCGCTGCGGCAGAGTATCGCACCCACGCGAATGGGGGTGGCCGGATTACCAGGAAGCGTCCCGAGCTGAGCCTGGTTCAACCAACTCGGAACTCTTTTCAAAATACCGCAACAAAAACTCGCGCGGCCGGGACCTTGGCCCGGGCAAACCGGGGTTGGTAACCTGGCTGGTGCCGTTCGTAATTCCGGTATGGCGCATCCAAATTGCTGCGATCGGGTTAGCTGCCACTCGCACGCCGTCGCGCCAAAGCTGATTCGGGAACAGGAATAGATAACACCAGGGCACGAGGCTTACCGCTTCTGACTTCGCAACCAACTCTCGATCGTCTGGCGTTCGGTTTTGTTCATTCCCGGCGCGGCTTTGTCTAGCATAGCCATGAACCACGCGACTTCCGCAGGCTCAAACGGATAGCCAATGTTCTCCTCGCCATTCTTTTTGGAACTGACGATGAGATCGGCTTTATTATCCAAAAATGCGAAGAACGGCAGGCCCGCCTCCTTGCCGCCAACTTTGTTCAAGACCTCGATGCCGCCGGGATTCTCCAGGTTCTTCTTGCTCGCGCTTTCGTTCACATCGAGCCGGACCAGGACAAAATGCTTTTCCAGGATCGATTTAATGTCTTGAGCCTCGATAAACTTATCGAGTCGTCGGCACCACCCTCACCACGATGCATCAAACCTTAGAAAAATATTCTTGTGGCCGGCCGATGCTTCGACTTTGGCCTGGTTGAGAACTTTTTCGGCGCTGGGGGTCTCTTCAGCCCGGCCGCTGCAGAAAGAACTCAGCGAAATAATGGAGGCCAGAACGAAGGCGGCTTTCATATTGCTTATTATCCGCACGAAATCCGCGTTGGCAAGACCAGCCTGGTTGTTTCTCAATAAAAGATGAGAGAAAATAGTGGCGTCCTTCAATCCGTGCTCCGATTCCCAATCTGCTAATTCTGTTTTTGCTTCCGGGCTTCCCGATGTGTCGAATTACTTCTCCATCGCAATCACCGCGGCTTTTTGGAAATCGCGGCGCACGTCGCTCGCATCGCTGTTCGGAAAATTCGAGCGCTGCACCATCAGGACATACGCGATACCTTTCACGGGATCGATCCACGCCTGCGTGCCCCACGCTCCGCCGTGGCCGTAACTCCCCGGCGATAGCATGGCCGCTACGCCTTCGTGCGGAGTGCGGAGAATGCACGTCCCGATTCCCCAACCATAATTGGCGCCGTGATTGCCAAACGTGGCGTTCTGGAAAAAGCCGGTGGGCAAATCGCCTGTCTGCGGCGTGGTGAGGAATTTCATCGCGGCGGCGCTCAGATAACGATGGCCCTTGAACGTGCCGCCATTGAGCAGCATCTGGCAAAAACGCGCGTAGTCCGGCGCCGTCGAATAAAGGCCGCCGTTGCCTTGCGGTGGACGATCGCGCGGGCCGAACTCCGGCCGCGGCGGCACCGGTTCGAGCGCGCCGGTTTCTTTGTTCTTCGCGTAGGCAGTGACCAAATGGGCGCGAGCCGCGTCGGTCAGATAAAACGTCGTGTTCGTCATCCCGAGCGGATCGAAGAGCCGCTTCTGGAGAAACGCATCGAACGTCATGCCGCTCACCACTTCGACAATGCGCGCGGCGGCGTTGATGCCGCTTTGGGTGTATTTCCATTTCTCGCCGGGCTCATATTGCATCGGCGCGGCCAGCCAGAGCGGAACGAGATCGGCCAGCGTGCGGGCCTTTTGCGCCGCGGGGCCAGTGGCCTCGCCCAGGCCGGATGTGTGCGTGAGAATCTGCGCGATCGTTAGGTTGGCCAGTTTGCCGGAGGGAGTCTTCAGGTTCGCAAACTCCGGAATGAATTTCGCGACCGGATCGCTGACGTTCAGTTTGCCATCATCCTGGAGCATGAGAATCGCCGTGCCGGTGATCGGCTTGGTCATCGAGGCGATCCAGAACAGCGTGTCCGGCGTCATCGGTTTCTTGGAGGCGATGTCGGCGAAGCCGGTGGTTTCGAGATGAAGAACTTTGTCCTTCGTGACGACCATCGTGACCGCGCCGGCAATTTCGTTTTGCCCGATCAACTCTTGCATGGCTGCGCCGACGCCCAGCAATTGCGGCTCGTTCGCGAATGGCGAGACGGCGGTGAGAAGAAGGCTGCCCATGATGCGGAGGGAATTCATACGCACTTTTTAAGGTGTCGGTTGCGTTGAAGCAAGAAATCCGCGCACGCGCTCCAGGAATTTCAGCTTCCAGACGAATTCGACCGCGAAGCGGCAGTCCGCCCGGTGCACAAAAAAAAGACCGGATTTGCGTCCGGTCTTCGTGAGTGAAAGCAAGCGTTGCGGGTGGTTAGCGAGATGCGCGATAGAATTTTGTTCCGGCTGGCTTATCGATCGTCAGAGGGCTTGCCCCCGTGACATTCGACCATTGACCCGTGATGGTGTCGGCTTGTTGCAGGGTTCCCTCGAACGTGATGACGACTGAGCTGCCCACTTTGGCGATACCTAACTTTGGTGACCCTGCACTGAGCGCCGAGGGGATATCATGAAAAGCGATGTTGTCCACACCCCACTCCCAACCGCAGTGGCTAAGGTGTGTCAGGCGCAGACGAACGTCGCTCTTTCTATTTCAAAGTGGATCGGTGCATTGGCAGGGTTCGGCGCGGAGGCCGGCCCGATGGCCACACCTTGCGCGAGAGGATTTCTAACGAGAGGGGGCGCCAGACTGGGGCCAGTGACAAAGTCAGCCGATGTGATCGGAGCGCGGCTGTGTCGAAGACCAGCCGCAGCATTGTCGGAACGCAGAACTGCGCCAAAGTGTTCAAACGTCTCTCACCGTGCCACCCTTGCTGCGACTGGCTTTCAGCACAGTCGCGCTCCGGCGATTCGTTTGCCCCAGCTTGTGAGGCATTGCCCAAGTTGCTTTACTTTGGCGTCGGCGAGGCATTCGCCGCACGTCCATGAAAACCAGTTACCATCTGATCAATTGCCAAAGGAATTGGCCGGCGTGGAATGGCCTCCGCACAAATCCAAGGCAAAGGCATGATGGACATCGGGGCGCGTAGCGTATTGGCGGGTTTACGCCGGTCA
>JGI1356J14229_10004754_pt1 | contig 10062 bp, 8 predicted proteins | sample Subgrocontami58m_FD_14229 | JGI IMG/M metagenome (IMG submission 14229) | reverse complement strand
TGCAGCGAGTGAGCGGCGAACTGGAAGACCTTGCGTTCCCGTACATCTATCCACGAGAACATCGCTGGTTGAATGATCACGTGAATGAAAAATACGAAGAGCGGGAACATTACTTAGAAAAAGTAAAGCCTATCGCCCAAGAAGCGCTGCAGAAGTCCGGGATTAAAGTAGTACGCATCGAATCCCGCGCCAAACGCTACGCGAGTTTGTATAAGAAATTACTGCGTTACGATATGGACGTGGATAAAATTTATGATCTGGTTGCGTTGCGGATTATCGTACCTAGTATGGAAGATTGTTATGCGGCGCTGGGCATCATTCATAATCTTTGGCCACCTCTCCCGGGACGGATTAAAGACTATATCGCTTTACCAAAGCCAAACGGCTATCGGAGTTTACATACGACTATCTTTTGCCTCGACCAAAAAATTACTGAAATTCAAATTCGAACGGAAGCCATGCATCGCGAAGGAGAAAATGGTATTGCCGCGCATTGGGTGTACGAACAGAAAAAAGGATCCAAAGCCTACGTGGAACGGCAGGCGGCTTTTGGCGAAAAGAAGGAATTGCAGTGGGTGGAACAGCTGAAAAATTGGCAAAAACACTTCACTAATCCAGAAGAATTTTTGGAGTCACTCAAAATCGATTTCTTCCGCGACCGAATTTTTGCTATTACTCCGCAGGGTGAAGTCTTCGACCTGCCTGCTGGCGCCACGCCGATTGATTTTGCTTATCATATTCACAGCGATATCGGCGATCAATGCGCCGGCGCGAAAGTGAACAGTAAAATTATGCCGCTCGATACGAAACTGCAGTCCGGCGACATTGTGGAGATTATGATTCAGAAAGGCAAAAAACCATCTGAAGATTGGCTGGAATTTGTTAAAACCGCCCATGCGCGCAACCATATCCGCGCCGCGTTGAAAAATAAAATCACTCGTCTGAATAAAAATGGCCCGGTTGGTGTTGAATTTAAGATTGTCGTCTCGGATCGAATCGGCTTACTGAAAGATATTACGGAAATTTTATCCCGATCCCACGTCAACCTTTCGGAAATTAACGCGGTCTCGCACACTCGATTCCCGACTATTCGGATTCGCTGCGACCTCACTCAAAAAGATAAGGTCGAGAAAGTAATTGAAAAACTCAAACAACTAAAAGAAATTAAAACGATTACCTACCAATTTACTTAAACAGTAAATTCTGGCGGCGGATTAGGCGAGGTATCGAGAGGAATCTGTTGAGATTCTAACTCGGTACGCACTTGCGTGAGTTTGTTGATAATCGCTTCTAATTCTTCTTTGGAATAAAAATTAATCGTGAGCTTGCCACCCTCCCCTTCTTTCTGGAGTTTTACTTTCGTACCCAGCACTTCTCGCAATTGTTCTTCCACTCGAGAAGTTTCCGGATCGGTGGACACTACGACATCCGACATTACGAGCGAAGCATTCCGGCGGGTCATAATTCGATTGCGCAGTTCTCGCACGCTTAAATTTTCTCTCATCAAATCATCGAATAAGCCTTGCTGTTCCCGCAAATCCGGAAGCATCAAAAGGAGTCGGCCTTGACTCTCATTGATTTGGCCGCGGGATACTGCATCTTGCACCGGACTAGGCAAATTTAAAAGCCGAATCGCATTCGCCACTACTTCTCGGCTTTTCCCTACTCGCACCGCAATTTCTCTTTGCGTGAGGCCAAACTGATCTTGTAGTTTTGCATACGCGCGGGCGGTTTCAATGGGATTCAAATTTTCCCGCTGAATGTTTTCGACGATCGCTAATTCCAAACGCTCTCGGTCGGTCGGAGCGACTCGGACGATAGCCGGCACCCGTTCCAAGCCAACCAGCTTGGATGCCATTAAACGGCGCTCTCCGGAAATCAATTGATATTCGACGCTCGTGCCAAACTCGGAAGGCGTCTCTACTTTTGTCACCACTAACGGATGGAGGATTCCATACTCTTGAATCGAGCTGGCCAATTCCTTCAAAGCTTCTTCATCAAAATGCCGCCGCGGCTGAAACGGATTGGGTTTAATCTTATCTACTTCAATATGAAAAATCGGGTCTAGTTGTTGGTTTGGTTGCATAGCTGATATTCAATGATTCGACAAGCTCATCACCTAGTATTATAATAGAAAAACTACTTTTAGACGAGAGGTAAAAATATGCCAGAGTGATGAAATTGGCAAACATGCACGACTCAAAATCGTGTGCCGCAAGGCTTGTGGGTTCAAGTCCCACCTCTGGCACCAGAATGGAACTAGAAAATATCTTAGAATGTCTTAAGAGAGTAATTCTTTTATCTTCCCCAAATCCTCTATAAACGCTGGTTCCCATTCGACATTCCGCAGAATTGCCGCGGGGTGGTAGGTAACTAAGACTTTATGGCCGTGGCGTTCTTGCGTCTGGCCATGATTTTGCGTCATTGAACCTTCAATGCCCAATCCGGCCATCGCGATTCGTCCTAGAGCGACAATTAATTTTGGATTTACAATTAAAATTTCGCGTTCAATCGCGGGACGAAAATTTTCAATTAGTTCCGGAGTTGGAGTGAGCGTGCCACCCCATTGATCCTGCGGGCGAAATTTAACAATATTACTGATATAAAAATCTCCCCGCTGCCAACCTAAGGTTTCCAACGTTGCCTGGAGTAATTGCCCTCCCCGACCCACAAACGGCTTACCTTGAATTTCTTCATCCTTGCCCGGCGCTTCACCGATAATCATCACTGACGCGTCCGGCGATCCGTCATTAAAGACCAAGGTTTTCTGCGGATAAGCTTTTTTGATTGCGTTAAAGAGATGGGTTAACTTTTGCGTTTTATCCATACTTACCCATTCAGTATAGAATATAAACTCACTATTGCGGCAGTTTCCGCTCTCAAGGTAAGCGCTCCTAGAGAAACCACATTAAATTTTAATTCTTTGAATGTGGCGAGCTCGGCATCGTTCCAGCCTCCTTCCGGACCGATAAAAATTCCAATATTTTTCGCGCTGATTTTAGCCGTTATTTCCTTGCCACTCGCATCGCATGCGAAATTTATTTCGTGTTCTTTACTCGCAGATTCTACTGCTTGAGAAAAATCTAAAATCTCTCCCAAAATCGGTACAATCCCTCTTCCAGATTGCTCGGCCGCTTCTTTAATAATTTTCTGAATCCGTTCTCGGTTAAGAGCAAGTTTGATTGTGTGGTTAGTATGGATAGGAATAATAGTGTGGACGCCGATTTCTGTAGCTTTTTGAGCTATCCATTCGAAATTTTCCCGCTTCAAAATCGCCGCATAGAGTGTCACAGATCGTTCCGGTTCATTTTTGTTTTCTTTCACCTCGGCTATTTCAAACAACGCTTTGCGCGGAGCAAGCTCCACCAGCGTCGCTGTCGCTTCTTGGCCGTGGCCATTCGCTAAAAGTACATCTTCCCCTACCTCCACACGAAGGACGTTTTTGCACTGATGAATAAAATCTGGGTCGATAATTTCTATTCGCGCTTGATCCAAAGCAAAATTGCCAAAAAACCTATGCAGTCGAGCCATCAGAAGAAGATAAAAAATGTTTCAGTTCGTCTATTTCAAAAAGTTTTTTTATTACAAAAACACTTACCCAGCCAACTAAAGCGCCTCCTAGAATATCAAGCGGCCAATGAACGCCGATAAAAACGCGCGCGATGCCCAATAATGCCGCAGCGGCAATAAAATATTTTCCTCGCTTGCGATCCATATAATACATTGCAAACGCAAGCGCAAAATAGAACGTGGCGTGGCTAGACGGGAAAGAAGCCTCTTGAGCGTGGGCGCTTAAAGGTACAAAATTCATTATCACAAATGGCCGCGGATAGTAAAAGAAAAACTGAATTATTTGGGTAATAATTCCCAGCGCGAGTAACGCGGACAGTACGAGAAAAAAGAAATTCCGATACCGTTTCTGCCAATCTTTTTCCTGTAGGAGTACATACACAATCGCACACACGATACCGTACCCGAAAAGATTAGCAAAGAAAATTCCCATTAAATCCAAAAGCCGGCTAAGACCGGCAAAATCATGGATTGCGTTAAAAACGATTTGATTAAACGCCATTTTATCTACGTACGAAAGGCAATAAAGAAAGGTACCGTGCTCGCTTGATCGCTTGGGCTAATGCCCGCTGATGCTTCGCGCAGGTGCCGGTAAAACGCGGGTCGATAATCTTGGCTTGGCCGGAAATAAACCGCCGCAAAAGCTCGGTTTCTTTATAATCGATTTCATTTAAATTTTGGGAGCAGAAAAAACATTGATTCATAGTGTTTGTATACTAGCGATTCTTAATTAAAATGGCAAGTCTTCCGCCTTCATATCGCCGCTTTCTTCCGGCGCATCGCCAATCTCAATCGTGGGTAAGACTTCGGATTTTTCCTCGTTCTGAAGAGCCGGTCCTGCTCCACCCCCCGCCCCTGCGGGTCGCGGACCAAGCTGAAGACGCTCGCCGATAATTTCCGTGGTCTTCCGTTTTTGCCCCTGTTTATCTTCCCAGTCCCGAGTTTGCAGACGGCCTTCAATCAGCACCAATCCTCCTTTTTTGAGGAAACGGCTGGCAATTTCCGCTTGCCGGCCCCAAAGCACTACATTGTGATATTGAGTTTCTTCTTTCCGAGCGCCGGATTTATCCGACCAGACTCGGTTGGTGGCAATCGAAAAATTCGCAACTTGCGCGCCCGTGGGCGTGCTCCGTAACATCGGATCCGCGGTTAATCGCCCTAACAAAAAAACTTTATTGAGATTCATCCCGTTAGAAAATTAAACGCGACATCTTGCGACTTAAAAGATTTCTGGATTGTATTGAAAAATTTTTCATATTGAAATTTATTTTGAGGAATTTTCTAACGGGATTCATTTTCGAGAGCGGCTAATTTTGCTTCCAAAACATCATTAGTTAACACGGACTTCGTGGCGGCTTCCGCTTTCACGAATGGGCGCTTTTCACCGGAACGTTCTGGCGCCTTCCGCGTTGCCGGCGGCACTACAATCAAGAAACGTAATACGGATTTTTTCAATTGCAATGCTTGGGAAAGCCGCTCGATTGCTTCGCTCAACAATTCAAATTGGCAGACGCCAAAATACGCTGAAGTGTGTTTGAGCACCGGATACGCTAAGCGCAAAGGTTTGGCTGAGATTTGGTTCTTTACTGATCCCTGAAATTGGTTAATCAGATCCACCACCTCTTTTTCTGAGGCCGGATCCTGTAAAAGAAAGGCAATTTCGTAGAGTTTTTGCTCGGTTTTCATGACGCCTTATAGTAGCAGAATTAGATTTAAATCGCAAGACAGACCCTTTCTAGAGCTCTTCTTCCGCCGATGGTTCTTCCAGCGGTTCCACGTGAGGCTGAAGGCCAGTACCCACTGGAATTAATCGGCCGATAATAACGTTTTCTTTGAGACCGCGGAGTAAATCCACCTTGCCTTCGCTGGCCGCATTGACGAGTACCCGCGCGGTTTCCTGGAAAGAAGCCGCAGACAAGAAGCTTTCTGTGGAAAGCGCTACTTTTGTGACTCCCATTAAGAGTTGGATTGCTTTGGCTGGCTGTTTGCCTGCCTTTTTAATTTGGCGATTGATTTCCAAAAATCGGGATTTCTCAATCACGTCACCTGCGACAAATTCCGTATCGCCCGCATCTTTGATTTTGACTCGAGAGAACATCTGACGAACGATAATTTCAATATGCTTGTTATTGATGGCGGCGCCTTCGTTAAAATAAATCTTCTGGACTTCATTGATGACATAGCGCTCTACTTCTCGGCCGCTCTTGTAGGTAAAGATTTCTTTTAAATCCAAATTACCCTCGCATAATTGATCACCCTTTTTGACTGGGTCGCCGATTTTTACAAACACCGTGGCATTACGAGGCAAAGAGTATTCCAATTCTTTATCTTTCTTACCGTCCGAAACTTTCAGACGCAAGATTTTGAGCAAACCTTTTTCTTCAATACTGTCGACAATGCCATCCTCTTCCGCGAGATACGCCCGTCCTTTTGGCGGCCGCACTTCAAAAATTTCTTCGATTCGAGGCAAACCATGCGTAATATCCGCGCCGGCAACACCACCGATGTGGAACGTTCTCATGGTAAGCTGGGTACCTGGTTCACCGATAGACTGAGCGGCAACAATACCGACGGCCGCGCCGATTTTCACCGGCTGGTTATTGCCCAAATCATAGCCATAACACTTACCGCAAAGGCCATAGAGAGTTTTACAAGTAATTGGCGAACGGATTTTGACGGATTCCAACTTGGATTTTTCAATGAGTTCGGCGGTTTCCCGATCCATCATTTCTCCTGCTTTTATAAGCACTTTGCCGTCTACTTTTACGTCCTCTAAGACGGTCCGAGAGAAAAGTTGCGCGTCAAAAGATTGGCCAAATTCCGCGCCGTCTGCGCGCAAAAGATCAATACCCTCTTTGGTTCGGCAATCCTCATCGCGAATCACTAAATCCTGTGATACATCCACTAAACGCCGAGTCAGATAACCCGCCGAGGCAGTTTTTAAGGCGGTATCCGTAGTACCTTTTCGCGCGCCGTGAGTGGAAATAAAGTATTCCAATACGCTCATCCCCTCTTTCAAGGAAGCTTTAATCGGCAATTCAATGGTTTCGTTCTTTGGGTTGGCTACCAAACCTTTCATACCCATCATCTGCACCACTGGCGCCCAAGAACCACGGGAACCGGAATCAATAATCGCGTACACCGGATTATCTTCTTTCAAGGTCAGCGGCACTAATTTTGCAATCGCGCTTTTTACTTTTTCCCAGACGCTGATGACGCGGCTACGTCGTTCGTTATCGGTCAACAATCCTTCTTCGTAATGTTCGTGAATTAATTGCACTTCTTTCTCCGCTTTATTGATAATTGCTGGTTTTTCTTTCGGTGATTCCAAATCCGTCATACTCCAGGTAATACCGGCGCGAGTGGCAAATTCAAAACCCACTTTCTTAATCGCGTCCAAACATTCCGTGGATTGCACCAAGCTGTACTTATTGATAATCATACCAATCAATTTGGAGATTTCTTTTTTATTGAAAACTGTATTTACAAAACCAAAATCCTTTGGCAATACTTCATTGAAGTATAAACGGCCTACAGAGGTTTCCAATTTATCTACCCGCACTAAGGCATTAATTGCCACGTAGTCATTGTCATACGCAAGCATGGCTTCTTCCGGAGTAGCAAAGGCCTTGCCAGTACCGTGTGCGTCTTTGCGAATTTTAGTTAAATAATATACACCCAACACCACGTCTTGCGTCGGATAAGCAATCGCTTCTCCATTGGCCGGCTTAAGCAAGTTCACGCCAGAAAACATAATTTCCGTCGCTTCTTTCTGCGCTTCTTCGGAAAGCGGCAAATGAACAGCCATTTGATCGCCGTCAAAGTCCGCGTTAAACGCGGTACACACCATTGGCGGAATACGAATGGCTAAATCCTCAATCAAGACCGGTTTAAACGCCTGAATACCCAAACGATGGAGTGTTGGCGCGCGGTTTAAAAGCACTTTTCGATCGGCAATCACCTCTTCCAAGATCGCCCATACTTCCGGCGGCGCTTGATCGACGAGACGATTGGAGTTGCGAATATTGTGCGCGAGACCGCGTTCGATAATTTTACTGATGACAAACGGTTTAAAGAGTTCGAGCGCCATTCGTTTCGGCAAACCGCAGTGACCGAATTTCAAATCCGGACCAATCACGATGACCGAACGGCCAGAATAATCTACGCGTTTACCGAGCAAGTTCTGCCGGAAACGGCCTTGCTTGCCTTTCAACATATCGGAAAGCGAACGGAGTGGCCGTCGCTGGCTAGACATTTGCTGGGAACCAAAGCGCGCCGAATTATCAATGAGCGCGTCAACGGCTTCCTGTAGCATACGTTTTTCATTGACGACAATAACTTCCGGGGCTTTTAATTCCAATAATTTTTTCAATCGGTTATTCCGGTTGATGACGCGGCGATATAAATCATTTAAATCAGAAGTCGCGTACCGGCCGCCGTCGAGCGCAACCATCGGACGCAAATCTGGCGGCAAGATCGGTAAGATCGTCAGCACCATCCATTCGGGCCGCATTTTCTGCCGAGCCATCGAGGTCGCCAATTTCAAACGGCGCAAAAGCCGCCGTTCCGCGAGCGGATCCACGACGTCTTTCAATTCTTTTTTCGTTTCTTCAATCACTGTCTCTAAATCAATGCCTTCTAAAATTTTCCGGATTGCTCCCGCACCCGTACCCGCTTCAAATACATCGGCGAAACGTTTCGCCAGATTATGGAATTCTACTTCCGTCATCACGGTTCCCACCTTGAGCGCTTCCAATAATTTTCGGCTTTCGTTCATTCCGGAACGGAGTTCAGCGGTGCGCACCCCTTCTTGGCGAGCAGTTTTTTTCCGAGATTCAAATTCTTTATCTAATTCGCTTAACACCCGTTTTTTATTTTCCTCGTTGACCGAGGTAATGATATAGGACGCGTAGTAAATAACTTTTTCTACCTTCGGTAAATTGATGTTCAACAGCAAACTTAATTTAGAAGGATTGGTGCGTAAAAACCAAATATGTGCGACTGGCGTGGCCAGCTTAACATGACCCATGCGCTCGCGGCGAACCACCGAACGCGTCACTTCCACACCGCATTTATCGCAAACGATTCCCTTATAGCGAATCCGGCGATATTTACCGCAATAACATTCCCAATCTTTGGTCGGACCAAAAATCCGTTCAGAAAAAAGACTGTCTTTTTCCGGCCGCTGGGTACGATAGTTGATGGTCTCCGGTTTTAGTACTTCCCCGTGAGACCATTTGAGTATGTCTTCCGGAGAGGCAATGGTTAATTTAATGGCTTTGAATGGATGCATAATTTATTCTTTGTGCAAATTACTTTTTCGCGTGGGCTCGGCTTCGACAGGAGCTTCATCATTTTTCATTAAATCTACATTCAAACCCAAGGATTTTAATTCGCTTACCAACACGTTAAAAGAAGCAGGGATGTTTGGATTTTTAATCTTCTCGCCCCGAATAATCGCTTCGTACGCGGCCGAACGCCCCAGCACGTCATCGGATTTAATCGTCAGCATTTCCTGCAATGTGTACGCCGCGCCATAACCTTCCAACGCCCAGACTTCCATTTCACCGAAACGCTGGCCGCCAAATTGGGCTTTACCGCCTAATGGCTGTTGAGTAATTAAGGAATAAGGACCGATGGATCGCATGTGAATCTTATCTTCTACCAAGTGATTCAATTTCATCATATAAATAATTCCCACTGTGATTTGATTATCAAATGGTTTTCCAGTTCGGCCGTCATACACCGTTACTTTTCCGGTTTCTGGCAAACCCGCTTTTTTCAATTCCGCCTTAATCTGATCTTCGGTGGCTCCGGAAAGTGGAGCAGTCACCGCTCGATAACCCAAAGATTTCGCTGCCCAACCCAAGTGAGTTTCTAAAATCTGACCTAGATTCATACGGGACGCAACGCCGAGCGGATTTAAAATTATATCCACCGGAGTACCATCAGCTAAATACGGCATATCTTCCACAGGACGAACTTGAGAAATAACGCCTTTATTTCCATGACGGCCAGCTAATTTATCGCCGGCCATAACTTTTCGCAACTGGGCAATTTCCACCTGTACTCGTTTGATGATTCCCGGCTCTAACTTGTCGCCTTTTTCCCGATCAAAAATTTTAATTCCGACAATGCGTCCATATTTGCCGTGCGGCATGGTTAAGGAAGTGTCTTTTACGTCGCGGGCTTTCTCGCCGAAAATCGCGCGCAATAATCGTTCCTCCGCGGTCAATTCACTTTCCCCTTTTGGCGAAATTTTACCCACCAAAATATCGCCGGATTTTACTTCCGCGCCAATGCGAATCACGCCATCTTCATCCAAATTTTTCAATTTTTCTTCCGAGACGTTAGGAATATCCGGCGTGGTCATTTCCGGGCCAAGCTTGGTATCGCGAATATCGCAATAAAAATCTTCAATGTGAATCGAGGTGAAACGATCCGCCTCCACTACTCGTTCCGACAATACGATCGCATCTTCAAAGTTCGCTC
>JGI1356J14229_10004737_pt1 | contig 10083 bp, 13 predicted proteins | sample Subgrocontami58m_FD_14229 | JGI IMG/M metagenome (IMG submission 14229) | reverse complement strand
TCGACGACCACAGACTTCAGCCCGCTCAGTTTCGCCATCCTTTCGGCGAGATCTAGGATGCGGAGCGGCTCGCCCATGTCGAGCACAAACACGTCGCCGCCGCGCGCCATGGCGCCCGCCTGAATGACCAGCTGCGCCGCTTCCGGGATGAGCATGAAGTAACGGGTGATCTCGCGATGTGTCACGGTGATCGGGCCTCCGGCCTCGATCTGGCGTCGAAACATGGGAATGACGGAGCCCGACGACCCGAGGACGTTCCCGAAGCGAACCATCGAAAAAAGCGTGTCGCACTGCTGTCGGGCAAACGCTTGGCAGACCAGCTCAGCCATGCGTTTCGACGCGCCCATGACGTTGGTTGGCCGCACCGCCTTGTCGGTGGACACAAGAATGAACGCGCCGACCTTCACCTCAATCGCGGCCCGCGCGAGCGCCAGCGTGCCGAACACATTGTTGCGTATGCCTTCCACGACATTGTGCTCGACCATTGGCACATGCTTATACGCGGCGGCGTGATAGATGGTCGCGACGTCGTACCGCCGCAGCGCGGCCTCGACGCGGCTCTGATCTTGAATAGACCCCAGCAGGGGAGCCACCTCGACGTCGATTCTCTCGCGTCTCAGGATGTCCAGCAGCTCCTGATGAATGGTATAGAGCGCGAACTCGGATATTTCGAAGAGGACGAGGGCGCTGGGCCGTTGACGGACGATCTGGCGACAGAGCTCGCTGCCAATCGATCCCCCGGCGCCGCTGACAAAGACGCTCTTGCCGCGGATATTGGCGTCCATCAGGCGCTGCTCCGGCGCCACCGGATCGCGGCCCAGGAGATCTTCGATCGCGACGTCGCGGACCTGACTGATGGTTGCACGGCCTGAGACGATGTCTGCAATCCCGGGAATGGTCTGGACGCGGACGTCGTATGGCTCCAGACGATCGATGATGGCCTTGCGTTGCGCCCGAGTCGCGCTGGGTATCGCCAGCAGCACCGCCTCGACCCGCTCGCCTTCGATCAGTTCTCCAAGGGCCGAAGGGGGATAGACCTCATATCCGCCGATCACCCGCCCTTGGATCTGGAAAGCGTCGTCGACGAAGGCGATGGGGGCGTATTCGGTTCCCTGCCGCAGCGAGACAAGCAATTGGCAGCCCGAGGCACCGGCGCCATAAATCACCACGCGCTTCTTGAGGTGATACTGGTGCCGCCGGTAAACGGAGCGGAGCACGAAGCGCACGCCGCCCACCGATAAAAACCCCAAGAGCAAATAGATGACCGGCACGGATCGCGGAATGATCACGCCGAACGCTTGGCTGATCACGAAAAGAAGCGTCGCGGACAACAGGAGGCCCGCCAAGAGGGGACGGAGAACGCCGCCGCTTATGTAGCGGATCACCGCGCGATGAAAGCTGAACCTGGCGAACGCGATAAGTGTGATCGGCAAGACGAACAGGAACGCCAGCCAGATGTCGATATCCGACGCGAAGTCGAAACTATCCAATCGAAGCGCCATCGCGAGGGCAAAGCTCGCCGTCAGTAAGGCGGCGTCCACGAAGACCTGAATCATACGCTTGTAATGGCGATCGAGGCAAAACACGTATGAATATATGAGTTCCAGCATGGTGGGCGGCCTTCGTAGCGATGCCTGCGAACCTTAACCGATTTCGCGCGACAGCGTGGGGCGCGCGCGCCATGCGGCGGGGTGCCGCCGAGCCCACGGTTTTCGCTTTCCCCGCGACCGGTATACGTACCATGTCAACGGCCATCAACTCAACCTCGTGGGGTCGCCCAAGATCCGCGATGGGATTTTGGGTAACGTGCGTACGCAGGGTTGAAGGTGGATTTTCAGCCGGTTTTGCGCCCTGCAGCGGGCGCCGGCGCCGTAACTTGGCTTCCGGCGGCGGGTTCGACGCCCCCGGCTGGCGTTTTGGACGCGGCTCCGCCATCGGCGTCTCATGTTCGGCGCGAGGGAACGCGAAAATGCCGCGCCCGCATCACGACGTTTCTGGAACAGCCCCTCCTTCCCGCATGAAGCGCGCGCATCGCTCGCGGATTGCGGATGAACACGGTCAGCATGATGGCGCTGATCTTCAAGAACGCCTGCCGGCCGTGGCGGACGATCTTGCCGTCGTTGACACGTCGCGCCTTTACCATTATCTCCCCGAAAACCTCGGCTGCTCGATGGCGGTCTTCCTGTCTATCTTTAGGGCCCGTCAGGGAATAGCTCAATCGGTTTTGTAAAGGGACAGATATCGGATTCCCGATTGCCGTGCGGCGTCGTAGCTTTGCGGGATGATCGACGAAGATTCGCTCGCGCAGCGTAAGGCGGCGATATTGCCGCATCTCGACGAACGGCCGCGGCGTCTGTTTGACGCTGCGGAAGCCAAGGCGGCCGGCCATGGCCGCATAGCGGCGGTCTCGCGCGTCACGCGCCTCGCCGCAAGCACGATCGGGCGCGGCCTGAAAGACCTCGAGGCGCCGGAGCCGCTATCACGGGGCGGCATACGGGCGTCCGGGAGGCGGTCACAAATCGCTGACAGAGACGGACAGCCGATTGCTTGATGATCTGAACGCGCTGGTCGAGTCCGACGCGCGCGGCGATCCGATGTCGCCGCTGCGCTGGACCTGCAAGAGCCTGCGCCGGTTGGCCGCCGAACTGAAAAAGCTCGGCCACCAGATCAGCCACACGGTCGTTGGCGAGTTGCTGAAGTCGCAGAAGTTCAGTCTTCAAGCCAATCGCAAGACCAAGGAAGGCTCCGACAATCCCGACCGCGACGCCCAGTTCTGCTTCGTCAACGACGCGGTCGAGACGGCCCTGGCCGAGAACCAGCCGGTGATTTCCGTGGACACGAAGAAGAAGGAGCTGGTTGGCGACTTCAAGAACGCCGGCCGGGAATGGCGGCCCCAAGGCGATCCCGAAGAAGTGCGTGTCCACGACTTTCTGATCGGGGAACTCGGCCGCGCCGTGCCGTACGGCGTTTATGATCTTGCCGCCAACACGGGCTGGGTGAATGTCGGCATGGACAACGACACAGCGGCCTTCGCCGTGCAGACCATTCGCCGCTGGTGGCGGGACATCGGCCGTGTTCGCTATCCGCTGGCGAAACGTCTGCTCATTACCGCCGATGGCGGCGGATCGAACGGCTCACGCGTGCGTCTGTGGAAACGCGAGTTGCAGCGGCTCGCCGACGAACTCGGCATATCGATCGAGGTTCATCACCTACCGCCAGGAACGAGCAAATGGAACAAGATCGAGCATCGCCTGTTCTCATTCATCACTCAGAACTGGCGCGCCAAACCTTTGATCAGCTATCGCGTGATTGTCGATCTGATCGCCGCGACAACCACAAAAACCGGCTTGAAAGTTTACTGCGAACTCGACGTCAACCGCTATCCCAAAGGCGTCGTCGTCTCAAACGCCGAAATGGCGAGCCTCAACATCAAACGTGCGACCTTCCATGGCGATTGGAATTATACGATCGCGCCGTCAAACCAATTATGCGAAGCGATTGTTTCCTGACAGGTCCTTAGTTAGGACTCTCCAAGGATTTTCGGGTTCTGATGTGAACAGGGCGTACTATATAATGTGCGGATTTATGGGCGCCGACACGGCGGGCGCCGTCGATCACGTGTTCGGTCTCTGCCATCTCACGGGATTTAGATTCGCACCACGCATTCGCGATCTTGCCGATCGCCGCTTGTATGTCGCGGACGTTCGTTCATCTTATAAATCACTCGATCCCATGATCGGCGGTGCTATCGACTTCCGCATCATTGGTGAAAACTGGGACGAAACGCTGCGCCTCGCCGCGTCAATCAAAGCTGGAACTGTTGCGCCGTCGATCCTGATGCGTCGGCTCTCTGCCTATCCCAAACAAAATGCGTTGGCGAAGACCCTTCGGGAAATAGGACGGCTCGAACGCACGCTCTTCACCCGCGACTGGATCAGTGATCCTGCACTGCGGCGCCGCACGAACGCCGGCCTCAACAAGGGTGAGGCTCGCAACGCGCTCGCCAGGGCGGTGTTCTTTCACCGCCTTGGTGAAATCCGCGACCGCACCTTCGAAAATCAACGCTACAGGGCTTCTGGACTCAATCTCGCGGTCGCGCGGCCGTCATCCTTTGGAACACGGTCTATCTCAGCCACGCCGTCGCCGAATTGCGCATCAATGGAGAACGGACCCGTGACGATTTACTCGCCCATATCGCGCCGCTCGGCTGGGAGCATATCACCTTCAACGGGGACTACGTTTGGCCGACCGAGCCGCTACAAAATGCCTTCCGGCCTCTCAGAAACCTGCGCTCTGAACTACTCGACGCGGCTTAGATGCCGTAATGGCCCCGCCCTGAACTGAGAGCGGCAGGGTGGTTGTCCCCGTATGATGGTGAAACGGGGTCCTGGTTTGGCGCCAGGCCCCAAGCATCGCAGGACGGAGGACAACCATGGAACATTATGCCGGGATTGACGTGTCTTTGGAACTCTCGAGTGTTTGCATCGTGGATGCGAAGGGGAAGGTCGTGAGAGAGGCGAAAGTCGTGAGCGACCCCGATGCGCTCGTCACTCTTTTCAAGAGCCTCGGCTTTCCGGTGGCGCGGATCGGGCTCGAAGCCGGACCGCTGTCACAATGGCTTTACGCCGGGCTGGCGCATGCCGGCCTCGAGACGGTTCTTCTGGAGACGCGCCACGTAATGGCGGCGCTCTCGGCCATGACGGTGAAGATCGATCGCAAGGACGCTCGCGGCATCGCGCAGCTGATTCGGATGGGCTGGTTCCGGCCTGTCCACTGCAAATCGCCTGGATCGCAAGAGGTGCGAGCGCTGCTCGTGGCGCGCAAGCAATTGCTCGGAAAGCTGCGCGACGTGGAGCTCAGCATTCGCGGTATCTTGCGCGGGTTCGGGTTGAAGATGGGCGTCGTGACGCGCAAATCTTTCGAGGAGCGAGCGCGGGGGCTATCCCCGGTCAGACAATGCTCGAGACCGTCGTCGGAGCGATGCTCGCGGCGCGCGCCGCTCTGCAGACCGAATACGCCAAGCTGCATAAAACCATGTTGGTGATTGTGCATGACGACAAGGTTTGTCGCCGCTTGATGAGTGTTGCGGGCGTCGGCCCCGTTGTGGCGATCACGTTCAAGACGGCCGTGGACGATCCGACACGCATTTCGAAATCGAAGGCGGTCGGGCCGTTGTTCGGACTGACGCCGAAGAAATACCAATCGGGCGAGACCGATGTAACGGGAGGAATCACGCGTGTTGGCGACACGATGGTTCGCACGGCTCTCTACGAGGCCGCGAACATCCTGCTGTCGCGCGTGACGCGCTTTTCGGCGCTGAAGCGCTGGGGCATGGAAGTGGCGAAACGTCGCGGATTGAAGCGGGCCAAGGTCGCCCTTGCGTGCAAGATCGGCGTGATTTTGCATCGCATGTGGGTCGACGGCACGGATTTCTGCTGGACGAAAGCGGAGCGTGGCGTCGCGGTCAGCTGAAGAAAGGAAGCCGAATTCGGAGCGCCCGAAGGATCGCTCCGCCCGAAGTCCCGTCGCCGGGACGACGGAGCCAGTGAAGCCGTTCCTACGCAAGTGGCCGACTTTCGTCGGACCACGCGTCTTTAGATAGGCTCGCTGTTTCCTCTGATGGCATGGTGTGGCGGCTTTGCGTCGACCACGGACGGAAGCAAGAAACCGGCGGCGACGACAAGGTAGCCATCCGGCGTAGGCCGCTGGGATGAAGGGTTTGGCTCTCTCAACGCTTCAGAAGCGTGGGGTCGTCTTTGTGGATTTTGATCAGGTCGACGAGCGTCTCGATTCCGAAGTTCGTGAACGCCATGAGCTGTTCGTCGCCAAGTCCGTAGACCCAGATCACGCCGTCCTCGGCATCCATTTCCATAGCGACGTCGTACAGCCAGTCGACACTCTCGCCGAGATCGTTGGCGACGCGATCGATGGTTGTCACACGGTGAACTTTGTTGACGTGCATGGTCAGGCCGCGATCGCCGGGTCTGCCGCTGCTGCTTGTCGCCAGTTCCACGGCAGCAGTTCATCAAGCTGTCAAACGCCGTGGAATTGGGCGCCGTTCAAAGACTCGAAACGAGAAGCCGCCTGACTTCGATGGACGGCGGTCTTTATCGGCCGGTTACCATCTTCCAGGCTCTCGTCGATGATCCGGCGCTTCTCATCAAGGGTCCAGGATCGACGCCTGCGCCCGGGCGCCGCTACACCATCGTCCTTGCCGTCCGACATCCGCGATAGTGTCCGCTTGTATTAGAAATGGACACGATCACCGCGCCATTATGCGCAATCTATCCAAGCGCAGCGCGCTCAGCGCCAGACGGTTCTCGCCGGACGCTTACGCGACAACGGAAGGACATTGCAAACGTCGCGCTCGCTACGGCGCACCGAACAGCGCGCTCGCGCAACGCGCCAGAGATTGGAGAAGTTGATACGAGGGACTTGACGCTGGAGGGGACCATTACGGAAGGGGGCCATTACGGAAGCGTACAATTTTGGGAAGATTCTGCGATGACCCCAAGAAGCAGGGCGCGAAGGTCACCCAGCTGGCGAGCAGGCCGCCGAGGGCGCCCGCGGTCAGAGGCGCCATGTTGCAGATTCTATGAGGGTGAGCGCCGACGAAGGGCTGCGCTTCCGGGGCGGCTCGGGCGGTTTTGTCCCGGCGGACCGCGATCAAGGGGCGGCGAACGCAGATCATGGCTGAGCGGGTTCGGACTTTCCCACTGCAAAAGCGACCGCGCTTTTGCGCAGTCGATCTCGTAATTCCCGATCAATCGCTCGAGCAGCGCGGCGCGGCCCGCGAGCGCGGCGAACTTTCGAAGCAGAGACAGCGGAACGGGAATTAATCTTGCCCGCCGGCCGCACGACCACGCCATCGCTTCGATAAGCTCGCGCGTGGACACCGGCGAACCGTCGCATATCAGAAACGTCTCGTTTATGGCGTTCGGATGGTCGAGGACCAGATCGAGGAAGGCCGCCAGGTTTCCGACGCCGATCATGTCGCGACGGTTGGCCGTCGCGGCGCCGAGCGGCAAGGGAAAACCCTTCTTGACGCTCTTGGCGAGAAGGCCGAGCATTCTCCTTGCGCCGGGGCCATAGACCACGGGCGGGCGAACGATCGTAAACGCCATCGCGCCGCGTCCTGCAGCGTCTACGACGGCTGCCTCCGCTAACCGCTTCGACCGCGCATAAGCATCGGTCGCGTTCAATGGGGACGCCTCGGACAGCGGACTTGCGCCTGTCACTGCGCCATGAACGCCCGCCGATGAAACGAATACAAAACGCTCGACCCCGCTCGCGGCGGCGGCGGCGGCCAGCGTTTTGGTGAGTTCGACGTTGGTTCTCGTGAACTCCGCCTCGGACAGCGCCGGGGACGGCGTCGCCGCAGCCAGATGAAGGACCGCCTTTGCGCCGCGAAGGACATCGGCGAGGTGCTGCCTATTCTCCTCAGCCAATAAATCTTCGGCGATGACCGACAGACATGGGCTTGCGCCGGCGCTTTCCGCCGATCGATACAGGCCGATCACCGCCGTGTCCGGCCGCCGGCCGAGGCAAGCGACGACCTCCCGGCCGACAAATCCGGAAGCGCCCGTCACGATGATTTTTTGCCTTGTTCCTACTGCCTGTAGCAAGGTGCCGCTCTCGCTTAGCGGATAGATCGCGTTGCTGGTTTGGACGCTCTTTACGCGATCGACAGCCATCCCGTGGCCGACCAAGGTCCGCCAAATGATCGTCAGGTCTCCAAGCAAGCTGCGATCGCGAACGTATTCGCCGTCGACCCGAGCCAGGCGTTCCGGATTCGACATGTCGATATCCTGGATCTGCGCCAACCCGGTGATGCCCGGCAAAACCGAAAACGCGCCGGACGCGCGCCGCGCCTCGATCAGCTCGACTTGAGTCGGCAGGCATGGGCGAGGGCCGACCAGGCTCATGTCGCCCAAAAAAACGTTATACAATTGAGGCAACTCGTCCAATTTCGTGCGCCGCAGAAAGCTTCCCAGCGGCGTGACTGCGGAGTGCGAAACTTCGTGCGAGGGACGATGCCGGGTTCCGGATTTCATCGTTCTCAGTTTGACGCAAACGAATTTTTTCCCGTCTTTGCCGATGCGCTCCTGACGAAACAGCCCGGGCCCGTCCGAGCTCCGTCTCACCAGCCAGATCAGCAAGATGATCGCCGGCCACAACACCAGCAACCCAAAACCCGATACGGTCAGGTCGAACAGCCGCTTCATTCCAGCAACCCCATCTCCATGGCTTCCACGTTCTCACTTACTCTTAACAGAGCGACCGCCCCCGGACAGGAACCGCCCCGGGGTTGCCGACGGCCATCTCGTTTGAATCGCGCCACCATGGCGGGCTTCTCACGTTGCGCGTTGGAGCAACTTCGGCCTCTCCCGGCAGAATGCTTCCGATCGGCGCCGGCCGTCTGCGGCGGTCAGACCTCTTGGGAATCCCCCAATTGAGGACAGGCTCCAGCGGTCACAGGATCAGAGGAGCCGAACAACGACAGAAGCGACGCCGGGTCCGGCGGCGGATATTCATTGGCCGGCGCCAGCCACTGGAGCGTCTTGAGAGAGTATTTGGCCCAGATCAACAACTCGTGCGACGAAAAGCCATTGCGTCGCAACGCGCGGTCCATTTCCTTGTTTGAGCGGACGTTGGCACCAAAGCCGGCGGTGGTCAGGCCGCCCTCTCGCATGCCAACAATGGTGTTTGGAAGCGTCGCCGCGCGAAGACCATGGACGAGAAAAAAGCGAACCATCCATTCGAAATCGGCCGCTAGCCTGAATTCGAGGTTAAATGCGCCGATCCTCTCGAACACCGACCGGCGCGCATAAAACCCCGGATGAGGAAGCGCGTGGCCGAAACGCAGCATCCAGGGACGGAAGCTTGTTGCACTGTACGCGCGGGTCACGTGAAAAACGTCATCCGGTTTTACGATAGCGACCGCGCCCGACACGGCGTCGCACGGCTGCTCGGAGGCGCGGCGCGCTATCAGCGACAAAGCGTCGGCGCGACAAAAAAAATCATCCGCGTTCAAGAAGCCGATGAGATCGCCGCTCGACAGCGAAACGCCCTTGTTCATGGCGTCGTATAGGCCCTTGTCCGGCTCCGAAGCGACGCGCATCGAGTCATGTTGGTTCTGCGCGACGATCTTCAGCGTTTCGTCAGTCGACGCTCCGTCGACGATGATGTGCTCGACCGCCGGCCAGTCTTGAGCTGCGACCGACCTCAGCGCGTCGCCAATTGTCGCCGCGGCGTTGAAACATACGGTTATGACGGAGATCTTCATATTTCGACAGTTACAACGTGAATTCGCCCGCGCTCATGCGAGCGCCAAAGCACAGCTTTTCTCGTCGAGCACCATAGCAAAGTACTGTACGGCGCGCTACCGAACATGGACGTTAGTCGGCGTTCCGAACTCGGGCCAACGATGATGACCGTTTTGCGATTGGCGCGATTTCATGGTGCCGCACCGATTGTGGAGCCCGCCGCAAGCGGCGCCGTCACCGAGAAAGCTGCGCTTTTCGATCATTTTTCGATGATTGCAAAGACTTCGATGCCATGGCGCCGTCGGGCAGGCAGCAATTTTCGTTCCGGCGCGAAATATCTCGTTATCCTCAAAGCCAACCAACCCGCGTTGCGCGCTGACAGGCAGGACGCCTTCGAGATCGCCCGCGCCCAGACGTCAGGTGAAAAAGTGTTCGTGGTCTTCTTGGCTTCCATAGCCCCATTCTCTTGAGGGTTGGGCCCTCCGCCATGCTTGCGGCGGTTCACCGGTGTTGCCGCCGCGACGGCGTTTGGGTAAAAGTCTCTTGACACCTGCGAACCATGGTGGCGCGTAATAAGACCTGAATGTCGTGCTGTTGGGGAAAGCGAAGATGAGCGCACGCCGTATTTGGGTTGCGGGACATAAGGGCATGGTCGGGTCAGCCGTCGCTCGGTGTCTGGAGCGCCGCGGGGAAATGGTGCTCAAGGCCGACCGCTCGGTTGTCGATTTGCGCAACCAGATCGCCGTCGAAGTCTGGTTGAAGCAGAACAGACCCGACGCCATCATCTTCGCTGCGGCGAAGGTCGGCGGCATTTTGG
>JGI1356J14229_10004724_pt1 | contig 10100 bp, 8 predicted proteins | sample Subgrocontami58m_FD_14229 | JGI IMG/M metagenome (IMG submission 14229) | reverse complement strand
GCAAAACAACTTGGCATTAAAGTATCAGTAACGATATTTGAAAAAAAATGCTTCGACAAGAAAGGCGCCCCAGGTTGTAACATGAGCGCAGGAGTGCTTTCTGAGACGCTCCTGGATAAACTTTCTGAACAGCACATCCACCTGCCACCCTCTTGTATACAGCAAGAGATAGAAGGTTATTTCCTCCAGGTTTCTGAATACAGCATACCTTTACACTATCCATACCCACCACACAAGACAAGGATTGCTACCGTATTTCGTGGAAGCGGGCCCAGGTTTGCAAATAGTGACGTCAGTAACAGCTTTGACCATTTTCTCTTAGAGCACGCCCAGAATATTGGAGCCAAAGTTATTCCCCATCCGGTAATAAATATAGAAATACCAAAAAATCCAAACGACCTTATAAAACTCACTTACGGCGAAGGCGCATCAAAAGGTGAATATACGGCCGATCTCGTTGTAGGCGCTTTTGGGGTCAATTCAGATACCCCATCTGAACTGAACAAGTTGGGTTTTGGTTATACTCCGCCCAAAACTGTCCGAACCTGCATCATGGATATTTACCCGACAAGAACAATAAATGATGCATTGTATGGTAATAATATCTACGTCTTCTCGCTGGGCTTAAAATTTATTAGATTCGCTGCATTTATCCCTAAAGGAGAATTCCTGACCATTTGCCTCGTTGGCAAAAAAGATATGGATAAGGCGCAATTAAACACGTTCATGAATCAACCTGAAATACAAAGGATGATCCCTGAAGGTTGGGCTGACCCAAAGAAACGATGTATCTGTTTTCCCAATATACCCGTTAACCACGCCAGACATCCGTACACAAACAGACTCGTCATCATCGGCGACGCTGGTATTTCCCGTACCTATAAAAACGGCATAGATTCTGCATTCACAACTGCACAACTAGCCGCAAAAACCGCATTTGAACGAGGCATATCTGAAAAAGATTTTGAAGAAGGATATTTTAAACCTGCGAAAATGCTCCTAGGCCGGGATAACATTTATGGCGACATAATCCTCATGGCAAATGACATCATATCGAGACAGAAACATGTTGTGTCATCTCATCTAAAATATATGTCAGAACATCCAGATACCTGGGAAACCAAGGGGATGAACGAGGTGTTATGGAATACAGTAACAGGAAATGCAACGTACAAAGATATCTTTTTTAAGAGTATACACCCGAGACTCCTGTTCCGCCTGCTTCCGGCTACCCTGTATTCATTAACAAAAAAGAGCATGACTTGGTAGTGTATTTTGTACCTGAATCTTGCACAAGAGCAAGACAAGGACAACTCTAAAAGGCAGGAGAATCAAGAAGAATCCATAACCTTATCCACTTTATCTAACATGCAAAAACTTCTTTCCCCCATTCCCCGTTTTTACGAGGACGAGTTTCATGAGGACAAGTTTGGGAAAGTTTTTTTACACCTCCCTGTGTCCCCCCTTGTAAAGATGGGAAAGAGAGGAGTCCTTTTGGTTGTGGCTATGCTACGCTAAGATTCACCCCTCGATCAAATCAACAAGATTTCCGTCTTTTTTGATTTGTTCAATGAGTGTTTCTCTTATATTTTATCCCGTCAACAAAAATAATGGGGTAGACAATTCTTAAAAATAAAGATAAAATTAGTCCTCATTTTGGACACGGATACACGGACTTCGTCGTGAGCGCTCAGTCGAACGATTGTCAGTATCTTAAAACAAATTGGGTGTAGGGGTAATTCATGAATTGCCCCTACAATCGGGAACTTTAAGAACCTATGTCCTGATTTAAAGAATTTACTTAATAAAACAAGAAGACGAATGATTATATGGAGATGAATACATGAAAAAATGCATTGCTGTGCTTGCAGGAGACGGAATCGGGCCGGAAATAATGAATGAAGGATTAAAGGTGCTTGACACAGTTGCAAAAAAATTTGGTCATACCTTTGAATATAAAGAAGCACTGGTGGGTGGATGCGCATATGATAAATATGGCCATCCGCTGCCAGACGAGACAAAAACAATATGCAACAACGCCGATACCATTTACTTTGGCGCAGTGGGTGGACCGAAATGGGAAAATCTTCCGGCAGAACTCACCCCGGAACGAGGCGCTTTGCTCCCATTGCGGGCTATCTACGGCCTGTTTGCGAACCTGCGACCAGCAGTGATTTTTGGTCCACTCGCCGATGCAGCTTCCCTGAAGTCAGAACGTTTAAAGGGTGGATTGGACATCCTGATCGTGCGTGAATTGACAGGCGGGGTTTATTTCGGCAAAAACAAGGTAAAGTCTATCACCTTGAAAGAAGGAATGGTTCAAGGTGATTACGCCGTTGACTATATGATTTATTCCGTGCCTGAAATCCAGAGGATTACCAAAGTAGCCTGCGAGGCGGCGATGAAACGCAGTAAGAAATTGACCTCCGTAGATAAGGCAAACGTCCTGGAAAGCTCAAAACTATGGCGAAAGGTGGTTGTTGATTACGTCCAGAAAAACTATCCACAGATTCAACTCAACCACATGTACGTGGACAATGCGGCCATGCAACTGGCAACGAATCCGAAACAATTTGATGTGATCGTTACTGAAAATATGTTTGGTGACATCCTGTCAGACCTGGCATCTGCCATTACCGGATCAATCGGCATGCTTCCCAGCGCCAGCCTTTCAGAAACNGGTTTTGGACTCTTTGAACCCATTCACGGCTCTGCGCCGGATATTGCGGGACAGGGCAAGGCAAACCCGCTTGCGCAAATCCTGTCGGGTGCAATGATGCTGAAATATGCCTTCGGTCTTAATAAAGAATCGGACGCCATCGAACAGGCCATTATGAAAGTACTGAAAGATGGCTATCGCACGGGCGACATCGCCTCTGCCACCACACCAAAGGATAAAATACTTTCAACCTCCGGAATGGGAACTAAAGTAGCAGAGTATTTAACCAAAACATAATCGTACAGGCACGTGCGGCGTGACTGGTAAAACCAAGTCGGTTGTATAAAAGTTAGGGTTCGGGTTACAAACCCGAACCCGCGAAGTAGGGGTTGAAGACTTCGTCGTGAGCTCAGTCGAACGATTTTCAACCCCTATATTGAAATCCGAACATATCCGTAGGGGCAGGTTTCAAACCTGCCCCTACAGGGTGTATTTTGAAATTCATCTCTGGGGATCTTTTGGACGCCCCATTCAGGGGAATTCAGATTTTTCTGATCGAACACCATAATCTATTATGAGAAGTTGATGAAGAAAACTATCCTCATACTATTCGTGGCCTTCTTTTGTAAAACAATTGTGGTTGCCGCGGATGAAACCGCTTTAAAAAGCGCTTCTTTCATCCCGCACTGGGTGCCCCATGCGCAGTTTGCCGGATATTATGTCGCCTATGAAAAAGGATTTTATAAAAAGCATGGGATTGATCTGACCATCATATCAGGGGGCCCGGATCGCCTGGCATCCTATTATCTGGAATCCAAACAGGCCGATTTTGCCAACCTGTGGCTTTCCACAGCAATTCAAAGACAGGCACACGGTGCAAGGCTGGTCAATATCGCCCAGATGGTGCAAAAATCTGCCTTAATGCTGGTCGCTAAAAAGTCCAGCGGCATCACAAAACCTCAAGACTTGGACGGCAAAAAGGTCGGACTATGGGATGCGGATTATCAACTGCAACCCCGTGCCTTTTTTAAGAAATACGATTTAAAGGTAACTATTATTCCTCAATCATATTCTTTAAATCTCTTTTTGCGAGGCGGTGTAGATGCTGCTTCTGCCATGTGGTATAACGAATATCACACAATCCTCAATGCCGGTATGAATCCTGATGAATTAACCACCTTCTTCTTTCATGAACACGGATTAAATTTCCCAGAGGATGGTATCTACACCCTGGAAGAAACATTTCAAAAAGACCCCGATCTCTGCTGTGNCTTTGTAACNGCATCCNTNGAGGGATGGAAATANGCCTTTTCTCATNNAGNNGANGCGCTGGANATNATGATAAAATANGTGGCAGCGGCTCATCTCCCTGTAAACCGGGCACANCAGAAATGGATGCTGGAAAGGATGAAAGATTTAATTGCGCCCGGANATATCCCTGTCTCGACAGGAACACTCTTGCCAGAAGACTATAACCGGGTGGCCCGGCAATTAAAGGAAAATGGTTTGATAAACGAAATTCCTGATTTCAGGTCTTTTCATAAAAAATGCAACGCTTATGATGAAAAATAGAGGCATTGCTTTAAAACTCATCCTCCTCATCCTCACCAGCACCATGATTATCTTTGGACTCATTTTTGGGTATAATTACACGTTTTCCCGCAGGATTATCGAAAGAAACGTGGAAGAGAACGCTAAAAATCTTACCTTTACCACAGTAAATAAGGTCGAAACAGTGCTGCATTCTATCGAGAAAATTCCTGAAAACGTGGCTTATTTTCTCGAAAACTCTTCTTACAGAAAAAACGAGTTACTAAATCTCATCCGCACGGTGGTAAAAAATAATAGCGAGATATACGGCTCCACCATTTCCTTTGAACCCTATGCCTTCGAAAAAAACTCTTTATACTTCGGCCCCTATTTTTATAAGAGTAGTGGGAAAATCAGATTTACCTGGCTGGGCAGTGAGTCGTACAGATATTTCTACCTCGACTGGTATCAAATCCCCAAGGAGCTCAATCATGCGATATGGAGCGAACCGTATTATGACGAAGGGGGCGGTAACATTATTATGTGCACCTATTCCGTTCCCTTTTATAAAACCATCTCCGGCAAACGACAATTTATGGGGATCGTGACTGCGGATGTTGCCCTGAATTGGCTGGAGGAGATTGTATCTTCAATCAAGATATCCCAGACAGGTTATGGTTTTCTCATCTCCAGGAATGGCATGGTGGTCACCCATCCTGCCAGTAACTTAATAATGAATGAAACCCTGTTTAGCATAGCCGAGACACGGATGACGACCGTCTCAGAGAAATCGGCAGGGAGATGATTCAAGGTAAATCCGGATTCGTCCCGATCCACGATATTGTTTCAGGTAAAAAATGCTGGTTGTACTACGCCCCATTGCCTTCCAGTGGCTGGTCGCTTGGGGTACTTTTCCCACAGGATGAATTAATGGCAGACATTGTCCATTTGAATCAAACGGTGTTTCTGCTGGGTATCATAGGCTCCGTGCTGCTCCTGGTAGTAATTGTCTTCATCGCCCGGTCTATTACCCGCCCTTTAAGGGCGCTGGCACGGGCAACCGTTGATATTGCAAAAGGAAATCTGGATATTGAAATTCCCGCTATCAAGTCTCATGACGAGGTGGGCAGGCTCGGTGAGTCCTTTATCTCTATGAAACGCTCTCTGAAGCAATACATAAAAGAATTAACGGACACCACTTCGGCCAAAGAAAGGATTGAAAGCGAATTAAAGATAGCCCGCGACATCCAGATGAGCATTTTACCAAAAATTTTCCCGCCATTTCCAAACAGGCCGGAGTTCGATATATACGCCATTATTGAGCCAGCCAAAGAAGTAGGAGGAGATTTTTACGACTTCTTCCTCATGGACAACTACCTTTATTTTGCCATCGGTGATGTTTCCGGCAAGGGGGTGCCTGCCTCCCTGTTTATGGCTGTAACCACGACTCTTATTAAGGCAAAGACAGGCAAGGGCATGTTCCCGGACGAAATCCTTACGAAAGTCAACGAGGAACTCTGTGTAGGCAACGACACCAGCATGTTCGTAACCATCTTCTGCGGGATGTTAAACATACAAACCGGCGATGTGTTTTACAGCAACGGCGGTCATAATCTTCCTTATCTACTTTACAGTGATGGAGGCGCAGAACTCCTGGAGAATACCGGAGGCATGGCGCTTGGAGTAATGAATGATGTGAAATATCAGACAAAAAAGATTACGCTTCGTACTGAAGACGGATTTTTTCTTTATACTGACGGGGTTACAGAGGCAACAGACAGCAGTGAAAATTTATTTTCTGACAGTCGCCTAAAAGAATTCTTACAAGGGGTACCTGACTCTTCGCCGACAAAGTTAATCCAGGACACCGTAGGTATAGTTAAGAATTTTGTTTCTGGCGCTCCCCAGGCGGATGATATTACCATCATGGCCTTAAAATACTTGAAGAAATGATTCAGCTATCAGGAAAATAAATGAACGACTCTGACTGAGTCAAGTGATGAATGAATTTGGGGAAGCCAATCACCTTTCACCCAAGGTATTATATGCTTTGAATTTATCCCTGGATGAAATTCTCACCAACATTATATACTATGGATACAACGATACGAACGAACACCATATAATAATCCGGATATCCCTGAAAGACGAAGAATTGACTGCCGAGGTGGAAGACGATGGCAGACCCTTCAACCCGCTGGAGGCTGCAAAGCCTGACCTTGCAAAGCCGCTTGAAGAAAGGCAGGTGGGTGGATTGGGTATCCATCTCGTTATGAATCTCATGGATACCGTAGAATATAAACGTCAGGGAAACAAAAACCTTCTGGTAATGAAAAAGAAAATAAAATAGGGATTATCCAAAAAGTGCCGAATACGTACTTTATTATATAATCTGTAGGGGCAGGTTTCAAACCTGCCCCTACTTACGGCATTGTTAAAATCTTTTTTGGACAGCCCCTATCTGAGTAAAGAACACTAGACAACAGAAACCTGTTTTTCAAGGAGGGCAAACAACGTGGAGATTACTGAAGATAAAAAGAATACTATCGTTATCCTCGGTTTAAAGGGAAATCTGAATGTAATGACAGCGAATCTACTGGAAGAAAAATTCACTGCGCTAATGGACAAAGGTGAAAGGCGATTGGTGGTAGATTTTTCCCAGCTAGACTATATCAGTAGTGCAGGGCTGCGCGTGTTCCTCATCGCTGCCAAAAAATTGAAGAGTATTCAGGGAAAGATCGTCCTTTCCTCATTAAAACCGCAGATCAAGGAAGTCTTTGATATCTCCGGTTTTTCCTCAATTTTTCCTATGTTCAATTCCAGGGAAGATGCCATCGATGGCCTTCAATAACCGTCAATTGTGGTTTGCGTTGAAACGCCTCTCCCTGGGCATTTTTCTCATTATATTGCTTTCCGGCATCCTGCTGGTTTCTGATTGGAATCAGCGAAAACCCAGCGCAGGACACATCCTCAGCGTAGCGATTTTGCAACATGCGTCTCAGGCGATCATGGACGAAGGTGTCCAGGGTATGCTAGACGGTCTGGCTGAAAGCGGCTTTGTCGAAGGGAAAAGCATCCTTTATAAACGTTACAATGCCGAGGGCGACATGGCTACCGCCAACATTATTGCCAAAGAAATTACTGGCGGCCAGTTCGATCTTATAATGACCGCCAGCACCCTGTCTTTGCAGACAGTGGCAAATGCCAATAAAAACAGCAAAACACTTCATACCTTTGCCCTTGTATCAGACCCTTTTGGCGCTGGTGTCGGAATCAACCGTAATGACCCACTTGGCCATCCCAGGCATCTTGTGGGCATCGGCACCATGCAGCCCGTAGCCGAGGCGTTTCGTCTTGCCAGAACCCTCTTTCCGGATCTGAAAACCGTAGGCGTGGTATGGAATCCAGCAGAAGCAAACTCGGAGGCAAACATACGCATAGCGCGGGATATATGCCTGGAGCTTGACGTCAAGCTTATAGAGGCCAACGTTGACAAATCATCGGACGTATTCGAAGCTGCAAATTCTTTGGTGGCAAGGGGAGCACAGGCGCTGTGGGTTGGAGGCGATGTTACCGTCCTTGTAGCAATAGACTCCGTTCTTTCGGCTGCAAAGAAGGGCAGAATTCCCGTTTTCACGAATATACCGTCAAACGCCCAACGTGGAGCGCTTTTCGATCTCGGAGCCAATTACCACGAGGTGGGAAGACTTGCCGGCGTGCTTGCCGGAAATATCCTTCACGGCACAGACCCCGCAACAATACCCATTAAGAATATCGTCCCTGAGAAGCTCGTGGTCAATAAACAGACCCTTCACGGACTGAAGGATCCCTGGCAACTACCCGAAGACGTCCTTCACCGTGCGAACGAGGTGATTAGCCAAACACCTATTAACAAAAAGGAGACTGTAACTGCACCCAGCCCTTCTACTGGCCGTACTTTCAAAGTTTGGCATCGTATACTTTGCACCCGAAGTGATAAAAGAAGCAGACACATTCATACCCCTGATGCAAAATCGTGTACCGCCGCCATTGCGATGATAATTGAAATTTTCTTGATTTTGTCATTTCAACAAATATAATGCTGTCTCATTATTGCCTCTGGAAGAAATATTTTTACTAACTTTTCAGGGGTTTTCCGTCTCTTTTCTGTTGGCTGGAAGAATACCCGATCAAAATGATTGCGCCGCAGCACGGCTCTATAATCCCCAGTCACCTTATTGATTTCATGATCAATGAGCTGAAACAAACCGATTGCGGCCTCTATGCGCTGGCCCGTGATAGCACCGATATCCACCGGCTCTCATTCCTTAATAAAGAAATTTTATGAGCAGGCTATCCGGGATCCGCTTACTGGTTTGTATAACCGCCTGTACATGGAAGAAACATTGAAGCCTTTTTTTCACATGCATGATCGCAATGGGAAAGACGGTATTGTGGCTATTATGTCTGATATTGATCACTTTAAGAAGATAAATGACAGTTACGGACACAGCGCCGGTGATAAGGTGCTCAAGCTCGTAGCTTCTGCCATGATCGGGTGCATCAGGACGAGTGACCTGGCAATACGGTACGGCGGTGAAGAGTTTGCTATATTTCTGGGCGGGCGGTCGACACGCGACGGGGTTTTTGTGGCAGAAAAAATCAGGAGCAAGGTCAGCCAGATGAAGTTTGACGACGTGACTAACGGACATAAAATTACCCTCAGTTGCGGCGTTGCCAGCCGCAGGCAAAAAGAGCCATTCGCAGATTTCATACAAAGGGCCGATACGGCGCTCTATCAGGCGAAAAGTACGAGTCGCGACAAGGTCTGTTGTGAAGATACATTCTCCTAAAGATTCTAACATGACCAAGTAAATCCGTAGAGAACCATCAGATGGCAGCAACGCTGCTCACCTCATAGCGCAGCAAAGCCGCAACCAAAGCGGTAAAGACTTCGTCGTAAGCTCAGTCGAACGATAAGGCATGTGGTGTGTGGCAGGTGTAGGGTGACGTTTTACTCGTCACGCGTCATTCGACACACGTCACTATTTCGTTCGACTGAGCTCACGACGAAGTCTAAAAACTTACACAAAAAAGAAGTTGTTACAGGGTAATAATAAACTATAACATCAAGTCAGGAGATTTACACAAACGTGTGGTATGTCATTCGGCGTCTGTCACTGGGTATATTTCTCATCGTGCTGATCTCAGCCGTACTGCTGGTTTTGGATTGGAATCAGCGTAAGCCAAAAGATAAAGGCATTCCTTCGCTGATCACAAAACAAGATACTTCAGGAAAACTCATAAAGAAATGGAGGGTCAGCCTGATTGAATATAATAATGTACTGGACGTTGAAGAGGCTGAAAAAGGGGTGATGGCAGGACTGCGTGAGGCAGGGCTGACAGAAGGCACCGACTACGTGATCAAGGTTCAGAATGCACAGGGCGACATGTCGACAGTAAACGGTTTGGTGGACGCCGCCGTATCCGAGGGCGCCGATCTCCTGATTACCTTGTCAACCCCAACGCTCCAGGCAGCTCTGCAGCGTGCCCGCAATATACCCATTGTTTTTACCTATATTGCCAACGCCGTTGTTGCAGGCGCTGGACGAAGCGACGAAGATCACATGCCCAATGTGACGGGCGTATATATGGAGGGCGCTTACGACGACATGATGTCCATTCTCCGTGAATATTTCCCGTTTGCGCGGGTAATCGGAACGCTCTTCACCCCTTCGGAGGTAAACTCCGTTTTACATAAGGGTAAAATAACGGAGGCCGCACGAAAGGTGGGCATCGAGGTGGTGGCAGTAGCAGCCAACTCAAGCGCAGAGGTCTGTGACGCAGCGCTGGCCCTGTGCAACCGGAAGATTGATGCCGTATGCCAGATTCCCGGTAACTTGACGGCAGCATCGTTTCCAGGGATTGCCCA
>JGI1356J14229_10004720_pt1 | contig 10106 bp, 10 predicted proteins | sample Subgrocontami58m_FD_14229 | JGI IMG/M metagenome (IMG submission 14229) | reverse complement strand
AATACTCCAAGTGAAGCTAATGCGTATCCTAAAGAAGTATAGACACCGGCGGCCTTGGCAGCGCCGAAAGTTTTTTTCAGGTCTGCATTAGTATCCACTCTACCTTTAAGTCCTGTGCCGGTAATCCTATCGGATAGACAAATCAAACCCAATCCTACGGCAAAAAATAAGAATGAAACAATAAGAATTATTCTCCTTGCCATATCTCACCCCCTGTTAACTGTCGCCGCCTCTATCTACCTGGCCGGGCCTGCTTCTTAGAACTGCCGATCTGGCCGACTTTTTGCTGCAATGTCCCCATAGGGCATATTGCGCACCAACCTCTAGGTCTTGTGAATACGCCTAAGATAATCGAAATAAGGGTCGTCAATACACACACGCTGACAAAAACAATGCCTATGGCAATCAAATCCCCGCCAGTGCCTATGATTCGCCAGATTAAAAATCCTAAAAATAAAACAAATACAAGCAAGCGAAACCATTGTCTCGTAAAAATTCGCGGTACGTTCCTGCTTAAACTAAACCTGGGCATGATAGTATCCAAAAATGCGCCCCTGGGGCATAAATTCCAGCACCAGAAGCGGCCTTTGAAAAATGCCAAAGGCAGGAAAAACGCCATCATCCCTAGAACCAAATATCCCAGGGCGGGAAAAAATAAACCGCCTATCACAATCAAAGGCAGGAACCAGACCATTATCAATTGGCTCTTCTTCATCTTAATCCCTATTAATCATTTTTAAATATCTCTATCGTAATCGGCTCTGAAACCAATTTACCGCGCCATTTACCTCTTAACTCCTTTGAGATTTCTCTTTTTGACGCAGGCTCAGACTCGTTATCTACCAAGAATCTAGGATCCGCGGTTTTTACCCAGCTGCCGTCTCTGTATCTGGCGCTTACCTTATATTGAGCGAAACCATCGTCAAGAAAGATACTCCAGGTAGGAAACTGTATGTAAAGGCCGTAAACCTCGTCGTAGCCGTCAGACTTGAATTCACCCCTTGGTATTTTTCTCTTGCCTTCCAAAATCTTACCCTGCAAGGAATACTCAAACTCCTCATCCCGGTAGAGAATAACTTCATCGTTACTGCCAATCCATACTTGTGAACTATCCGCTATGTGGCATTTCCTGCCGTCTTGCGAAGTAATTGTCAAACTTAGATGTGTTGGGTTCGTATCCCTGAAAAAACTCACAGGGGCCTTGCTGATATTTTTTACTTTACAGGTTAATGTGATATCATCGCCTAAGCTATATTGTGTTTTATCCGATTCAATAATAAGTTTTAATGGCCAGCTGCTTTTGATAACTTCGTCTTTAGCAAAACAGGCTAAGGGTAACAAAAAAATAATAACCAGGTAAATTATTTTTTTCATTCTAGATCTCAAGTTTTATTTCTTCGGCCTTAACGGATTTTGATACTGATTAATGACCGCCGTCATGAATAAGGGTGATTTGAGCAACATCACCGGCTATGGGGCCTCTTATATAGCGCCATTTCCTCCCGGGGCCCGTTGAGCCTAATTGTGTGTGATGCGGGCAAAGAATTTCGTAAAACAACCCGTGCGGGTAAGGTATGACCGCCCAATTTCTTCCATCGCCGACAAACATGCCAAAATTATATGGAGGCGGATTTTCTAATAGTGTAAATATATCCCGACTATTAACAAGATCTACTCCATTCTCAGCCGGCCAATAACTATTATTAGCTTTAAATAATAACACTGCTGTTTTTAAGGAGGCAATGGTTGTGTCTTCCTTGACTATCGTCGCCTTTTTGCTGATGTCCACAAACCTTGCTACAGCAACTGACGCAATTATTGCCAATATGGCAAGGACGATTATAAGCTCAAGAAGAGTGAAACCAAAACTCTTACGTGTCCTCATAATCTCACCTTTCGTTGGAGTATACACCCCTGGAGGGACTCGAACCCCCAACTCGCGCACCGCCAGAAATCGGCGGCCCGCTCTCCATAGGGGCTAATTGCCCCTCTGGCGTTCCCCTGAACCGTATGGTTCAGAGTCACTGTCACCCCGTAGTATAACTAAAGCAAGTAAATCGTTGAGGGGAAAATCTTTCCCCTCAAACTCCTCTTTTGCGTTGGGGCTATACGCGCCTAGAGGGACTCGAACCCCCAACGCCCAGCTCCGAAGGCTGGCGCTCTATCCAATTGAGCTATAGGCGCAAAGTATTATTTCTAAACGCTATTCGCTAACCGCTATACGCTATTATATTATCTCTGCTCTGGGCCCGAAGAATTCTTTTATTTCTTCTAACCTCTTTCTACTTAACGCCTTAAGCCGGAAATCCTTCGGGGCACGCACAGGAGAATTAAGTTGTATTTTGTTTGGGTTTATTTTATCAACCGCAGCTCGCAATAAATCAAGTTCATTCTCGGAGTCATTCAAACCCTTGACGAACATTATCTCAAGCCATATCTGCCTTGAGAATTCTTTTCTTAAAAGAACAAGGCCGTTTATAATTTCTTCTATTTTTAGGCCGGATACGGGTTTGTCGATTTTTTCAAAAATTTCCTGACTTGCCGCATCAAGGGATGGAACAATTAAATCAACATTTAAGATTTCCCTGCGCGCGTCAGAATCAACTAACAGCGTGCTGTTAGTTATCAAGGATATTTTTTTATCGCAAAGCCCGCGGATACCCGCGATCAAGCTTGAAATTTTTGCGTTTAGCATCGGCTCGCCGAATCCGGAAAAACTTATATAATCGATTTGCTTAAAAATTTCGCTGGCGATAATACCCTTAAATTCTTGCAATATCTCTTCAACCGGCGTATAAATTCCCCGCTCTTGAGTCTTTGTCTGGGTAGGGCCCAACTGGCAATATACGCAGTCAAGGCTGCAAAATTTGTAAGGAGTCAGGCTTATACCTAACGATAAACCTAACCTTCTGGATTGGACTGGGCCGTAGATATATTTCATAGAAAAAAATAAGCCTCCTTGCTTTCAAATAGAAAAAAAGAGACTTATTAAATTATAATACTAGAAGCAGACTATAGCTATATTAAACTTATTAGCCAATCGAATTGTCTTTTCGCCCTCAAGAACAAGAGTCTTGCCCGCCTCAATACCTATCGCGCTCAGGCCGGCTCTCTTCATAACAAGAATAGTTTTGGGGCCTATAACCGGCACATCAAAACGCTTATCCTGCTTGGGCCGGCTCACCTTAACCGCAACCGCGCCTTTTCCGACTAATCTTCCGGCGCGCGAAATCGCCGAGTTTGTCCCTTCAAAAGCCTCGACCGCAACTATGCATTTATTTTTTATGACTATAGTCTGGCCTATATCGAGGTCGGCTATCTTCCTTGCTAAATCTACGCCAAAGATAATATCAGCCATCTCCCGGTCTTGCGGTTTTCTTAGGGTCAAGACTCCGGCTTTAGGTAATTCCGCCTCGCTTAAAAATGATGTGGAATCAATAAGTTTGATAGACTTACCTTCTAATAAATCCGCGATGGAAGAAAATATCGTATCGGCTTTTTTATTTTCTATGTTAGCTAAAAGCACGCAGAATTCCTTATCCCATTTCACGCGTTTATCGAAAAGGCGTCGGGGCGTGATTTGTCCCGCCATCACTGCCTCTTGGACAGAATTGGCCTTGAAGAATTCTACCATCTTTCGAAATTCGCCGACTTCAAGCCAGATCAACCTGTCAACGAAAGCCTTTAATTGGCGAGTCGTATCTTTTTTTACGCAAATCGCAAAAATGCTATACCCCTTTAGCCTGGCAGCTTTGGCAAAGGTTAGGGGAAAAGTTCCGTTACCAGCAATAAGGCCGATTCTTTTTTCTAGCGGCATACGCCTCGTTCTGAAGATTTGATAAAATCGATAAGGTATTTAATAGTTTGCGTAGATTCCAACTGGGAAGTTATTTTCTCGATGGCGTGAGAAAAACTTAATTTCGAGAAGAAGAGAATTTTGAATGCCTGTTTTAATTTTGCTATGTCCACGGCGCTAACGCCGTTCCTTTGTAAGCCTACCAGGTTAAGCCCATAAACTTTAGTCGGATGCCCGTCGCAGGTCGAAAACGGCGGGATATCCTGGACCACCTTAGAACAACCTCCGATAATCGAAAGCTTGCCAACCCTGACAAACTGATGTATAGCAACGAGGCCGCCGATAACTGCGCGGTCCTCGATAGTAACGTGGCCGGCCAACGTGCCGCAATTTGCGATTATACAATTGTCGCCTACGATGCAGTCATGCGCGATATGGGAATAAGCCATGAAAAGATTATTGCTGCCAATAACTGTTTTTTTGTGGTCCAGAGTGCCTAAATTAACCGTTACATATTCGCGGAAGATATTTCCGTCTCCGATTTCTAAATAGGTTATTTCATCTTTGAATTTTAGATCCTGGGGAATACTGCCTATCGCGGCCCCGGTAAAAATCCTGCAGTTCTCGCCTATTGTGGTATGCCCGCTAACAACGCAGTGAGCCCCTATAGCCGTGCCCGTGCCGATCTTGACATCCGGGCCGATTATGGAAAAAGGACCGACTTCTAAATCTTCGGGCAACTTAGCTTCTTTGCTGACTATAGCCGTATTATGGATTTTCATACAGAATCTTTATTCGTTATCGCCCAGGGCAAACATTAAAGTTGCCTCAGCGACTACCTTATCGTCTACAAGGGCCTTTGTAAAAACCTGGCCGGTCCTTTTTTTTATTTTGCCTACTTCTACTTCCATAACCAACTGGTCTCCCGGCACAACTGTCTTTCTAAACTTTACTTCATCCGCTGCCATAAAATAGGCAATTTTACCCCTATTCTCCTGCGGATAAAGCATCAATACTCCGCCGACCTGAGCCATGGCCTCTATTATCAAAACGCCGGGCATGACGGGCTTACCGGGGAAGTGGCCGACAAAAAAATAGTCGTTAGAAGTAACATTCTTTATGCCTACGGCGCGCTTACATTCTTCCATGAAAATAATCCTGTCTACCAGCAAAAATGGATAGCGGTGCGGCAATATCTGCATGATCTCTGTTGCCTCTAAGATGGGGCCTGAGAATTTTGCAAAACTAGATGAACCTATTCCGCCTGTCTCGTACCTGTCCTTCTGCTGTTTTAGCCGGCGTAATAATTTTAAGTTTAAGGGATGCCCGCTTTTCACCGCGATAATATGGCCTCTTATAGGCATGCCTAATAGGCTTAAATCTCCGATAATATCGAGAATTTTATGCCGGGCAAACTCATCTTCAAAACGCAATTTATTTTTTACGACTTCCTTGTCGCCAACGACTAATGTATTTTCGTAATTAGCGCCCTTGCCCAGGCCCTGGCGTTTTAACTCCTCAACTTCACCCTCAAGGCAAAATGTACGGCTGGGCGAGACCTCTTTGGCAAAAACCTCAGGGCTTACTATGATATCCGCATACTGAGATCTTAAGAGCTCGTTAGGATAACTCAAGGTATATGAGATACGCAAGTCCTTAGACGGCAAAACTGCCAAAGAAGAATCATTTTCTTCTACCCAGATAGGTTCCCTGACATTAAAAAACTTACGCGGACAATCTTGGGCAACTATACCGGCATCTTCAATAGCCTTCAGGAAAACACTGCCGCTGCCGTCTAAGCCGGGAACTTCGTTATTATCCAACTCAATAATAATATTATCGATGCCTATTCCGGAAAGCACAGCCATAAGGTGTTCTATGGTGTGGATTTCTATACCCTCATGCCCGATACTGGTACGGCGGGGATTATTATCAATGTCGAGTACATAATTTACATCTGCGCGGATTACCGGCCTGTTAGGCTTGTCTACCCTAACAAACAATACTCCGGTATTGATAGGGGCGGGCTTGAATTTTATTTTTACTGAATTACCAGTGTGTAAACCCGTGCCTTGGAGATTAATCTCTTTAGCTATAGTCTTCTGTGTTTCCATTTTTTAAGCCCTTTTTCCTTTGCCGGATTTTTTATCAAGGCTCTGCTCTACTTTTATTTTCAAATCATCTAGCTCTTTATGTAACTTGTCTATTTCCTGGTATAGCTTAGGCAATCTCTGAACGCAGGCATTGACGCGTTTTGCGACTTCGTGAGGCTTTGCCGGATATCCGGAAACTTTTGTATTTGCGGGAATAGATTTTGTTACCCCTGCCTGGGCTGCTACAATAGCTCCGTCTCCGACCTCGATATGCCCGACCAAACCGGCCTGGCCGGCTAAGATAACATTTTTACCGATTTTAGTGCTGCCGGAAATCCCTGCCTGAGCAATAACTACTGAATTCTCGCCTATGATTACGTTGTGCGCTATCTGGACGAGGTTATCAACTTTAGTGCCTTTCCCGATCAAGGTTTTATCAAACCTCGCCCGGTCAATAGTTACGTTGGCACCTATCTCGACATCATCTTCTATTATAACCGTGCCTATCTGGGGAATACGCTGGCGCATCCCTAGGACGCTTGCAAATCCGAATCCGTCCGAACCCACAACCGTGCCGCTATGGATAACGACTCTATCGCCGATTACAATCGATTCTCTTATGGATACGTTAGGATAAATCAAAGTATCCGCGCCGATTTTAGTATTGTGCCCGATAAAGCAACCCGGATAAATTACAGTGCCTTCCCCTATCTCGACATCGTCTTCAATAACAACATAGGCGCCCAGGCTTACACCCTTGGCCAGCTTCACATTCTCGCCGACAATGGCAGTCGGATGAATTCCTTTTGGCTTATTTTTTTGGGCGGGAACAACTAAAGAGACAACCTTAGCAAATGCCAGAGAAGGATCTTCTACGCGGACTATTGTCTTAGGAGCGGATGAGACACTCCGAGATGTTATTATTGCCGAGGCTTTGGTTTCGTCCATTAACGGTAAATATTTCGGATTTGCCACGAAGGTAATATCGCCTTCCTCGGCCTCCTTTATACCGCATACGCCGGTTATATTTACCTCGGCGTCACCAACTATTTCTCCATCTATTAACTCGGCAATCTCCTTTAATTTTTTACTTATCTTAAGGCTTCTTTGCATCTGTCTTCTTGTAATTTTTATTTAAAGTCTCTACGATCCTTGACGTTACATCCATATCCTTGCTGCCATAAAGCAGGGCCTTGGAATCCAGGACGAAAGTGTAGCCTTCTTTTTTAGCTAAGTCTTCCACGACCTTTTTGATATCCTCTAAAATCTGCCTTAACTTTTCATCCCAATCTTTACGAAAATCCTGTTTTAGCTTTTGGTCTAATTCCTGCAGCTGCTGGCTTTTCGTGGTAAGCTCTTTCTGCTTCTTTTCTTTTTCCTGGTCCGATAGAAGAGCGAGCTTATCCTGTATTTCCTTTAAATCCTCGATAAGCTTATTGCGCTCGGCCTCTTTGACTTTTGTTTTCGCTTCAAGATCCTTATCAAAATCTTCCCTCTTCTTGTATTCATCAAACACGCGCAGCAGATCAACGGTGCAAATCTTCGTTTCTTGCGCAAAAGTCGGATGAATAAACATAAAACCCAAAACAACCGCCAACAAAACTACAAATTTTCTCTTCATCGTTTTTCTCCTTTCGATTGATATTATTTTTAATTATAGGTTATCCTTTTTAAATTTGCAAAATAATTTATTAGAAGCCGCGGCTAAAGCTAAAATGGATCCTGCCTGTCCGGGATTCTTTCCCTGCCTCAAGATTCAAGGGATATCCATAGTCAAGCTTAACAGGCCCGAACGGCGTCTTGACCCTTACTCCCACACCCGTGCCGGACTTAAAGCCTCCTTTAGCAAAATCTTTTGTCCTGGCCCAGACATTACCAGAATCGATGAATGTAGCTAACTTTAAATATTTACCGATAGGGTACATATATTCAATATTACCGACAATCATCGCCTGTCCGCCGATAGGATCGGATGTCAACGAGTCAACCGGGCCGACTTTACGCTCATTATATCCGCGTATCGTATCTGCGCCGCCGGCAAAGAAACGCTCGTATATCGGCACTTCTTCGCTGTCGCCAAAAGGACTCTCGATACCCATCCTGATCTTTATCAGGGTCACGGAATCTTTTGGCATAGAAATAAAGTAACTTGTAGAATTCCAAAATTTGGAAAAATTCTTGTCCCCGCCAAAAGGCCCGCCGTTACAATCCGCGCTGTTATAGATATAAAACCCTCTATGCGGGTCAAAAACATTGTCCCGGTTGTCGAATGTAGCGCCGATGCCGAACGTGCTTAAAGTATTTTTCCCTTCCTCTTTACGAAAATCTGCCGAGGCGCCCGAGTCTACATCGCTGATGCTTATTTCTTGCATCTGGTAATAACTATCAGTGCGCCAGAAATCAGAGATTTCTTTTCCCAGCCTCAACATGCCGCCGGTCCTTTTCTCGCTATATCCGTAGCCGACATCAGTATTGCGGTCGTGTTTGGTCTTAAAAGCATCAAATCCAAATGAAATCGGATAATCAAACAGCCAGGGCTCGGTAAAACTTAAAAGGAAATTCTCGGTTATCGTACCTATCGAAGCGCGTAATTTCAGATCCTGGCCGGCCCCGGTAAAATATGGGAAATTTTTCCAATCGAAGTTCTTTTGCTCAAGCTCAATGAAACCTACGAGCTGGTCAACCGTACTGTATCCGCCGCCGAAACTCAAATTTCCGGTGTGAGTCTCTTTTACCTGGACTACCAGGTTACTCTTATTCTTTTCCTGCGTAGGCTCGATATCAAAATCAATACCTTCTGTTTCGTCGAAGAATCCGAGATTAGCCAGGCGTTCCTTGGATCGGCGCAATTTATCTCCGTCGAACCTATCCCCGGGTTTTATGCGCAGCTCTCTGCGGATAACCAAATCTTTAGTTTTAACATTGCCTTTAACTTTTATCAAATTAACGTAAACAACCTCGTCTTCCACAATATTAAAATTGACGTCTATTTTACCGGTCTCTTGATTTAAACTGGTCGAGCCGTCTATTTTTGCGAAGATGTAACCTTTGTCCATATAGAAACTGCGGACATTAAATTTATCGGTCTCCAGGCCGTCCTGACTGAATACGTGGCCGCTGGACATGACCTTGAGGCGTTGCTTTATTTCATCGGCCGCAAAAGCCACGTTGCCGTCTATGATTACATCGCCCACGTAGTAGCGTTTACCTTCATTGATATTAAATATGAGTTTATTCCACCCGCGCTTAAGGGCCTCTATTTCCTTGTCTACTTTCACGTCAATGAAACCCTGGCTTCTATAAAATGCCAGCAGGCGCTCTACGTCTTCGTCAACGACAGATTCATCCAGATAGCCTTTTCGGAAGAACAGCCAAAAGGCCCTCTTACTCTTAATCAGGCCGATAAGCTTTGCGTCGGAAAACGCGCTATTGCCTGCCATGGCAACTATTTTTACCCGCGATGGCAGCCCTTCGTTTATTTTGATGGTTAGTTTGACGCGGTTCTTTTCTTGATCGAGTATCGAATCAAAATTTGCCTCTGCCGAAGAATAGCCCTTGCGCGCATATACCCTCTTTATTTCCTCTAAATCCGAACGCAACTGTTGCTTATCAAGGTATAACGCTTTTTTGGTCTTCATCGAATTCTCGAGCTCACGTTTAGAAACCTTGCGGTTACCAATAAATGAGATATCATCAACAATCGGTTTCTCGCTAACCTGAAAAATTACCTTAACCTTATTATTTTGCGCCTCTTTCAATTCAATGCGCACATCGTCAAAATAACCCAGGGCATATAGCCTTTTTATGTCATCCCGCGCGACATTTATCGAATACTTGGTCGCGACCTTAGTCTTTATCTTAGGTAAAAGCGTAGCCACGCTAATCGTTTTATTCCCGACAATGTCTATGGCCGCTACCTCTTTTTCCTGTAAATTAACGGTTTCTTCTTCGGCGTAGGTATTGACCAATAAAAGTGACGAGAAAATAATGGACAAAAGAATAGAAAGGAAATATTCCGTTTTTCCCCGCGGGCTGAAGTTTATATTAAATATTTTCATGAGCGATATTTTCAAATCTGGCGTACTCCTTTATAAATGATAATTTCATCGAGCCTACCGGGCCATTCCTTTGTTTTGCGATTATCACATCAGCAATACCTTTATTTTCTTCAGTAGGATTATAATACTCCTGTCTGACCAACAAAACAACTAAATCCG
>JGI1356J14229_10004714_pt1 | contig 10114 bp, 9 predicted proteins | sample Subgrocontami58m_FD_14229 | JGI IMG/M metagenome (IMG submission 14229) | reverse complement strand
TTAAAACTCAAAGATGTAGTGCCGAAAAATGAAGGGCAAAAATTGCAACCACCAGATATTGCAAGAGATACGATTTCTACTTGTCGAACTTGGGTTATGTCGCTTTTGTGAGGATTTGGGATTCTGTTTTTTAGTTTATCTTTAATCATGAATTGATGTTTTCCGCCGGAGTAATGTCCGGTAAAGTCAAGTTGTCGCATATAGCGAATCAAGTCTTTCCGTTTAATGGGTCCGAATTTTGGCATCAAACTACTTCCTTGACGTTTAGGTCTATTCCGTTAATTATTGGAATAGTGTGCCCCATTTTAATCCCTAGTAGAATCCATTCTTCAATAACTTCTTTCATTTCTTCCCGGCAAGCCTCTAGGCTGTCAGCATTTGCCCATACACCTTGAAGATCTTTGATTTTACCAAAGTATCCTTCGCCATTAGGCAGAATTTCATAATGAGCTTTTTTCAAAGCTGCGTTGACATAAGCCGTAAACATAAGTTATTTTCCTTTGTAAAGAGGTTAACTTCGAAATTTATTTTCTTTGATACTTTGAACGTGCTGGATGTGTTTTTTTTGTTTTAAAGCTTGAAGGTAGCCTGTAAGCTTTAATACCATCCACGATGTTAGAGACTTCTTTTTCAGTAAGGATTTCCTGAATAGTTTTTTCATTTCTGTTTTTAGTGAAGCCCGGCAGTATCGTGAGCGGATTTGTCACGATAGAACAAATAGAAGAAGGTGGGATACGGTACGTGATAAAGTGGGGCTGGCTAAGTCTATTAGGCTTTATGACGCGACCCGTCACAGTTTTGCGTTCCAATGCCAGCAAAGGCGTACCGCTTCTAAACGTGTCTTGGTTGCTTGGTCACAGCAGTACAAAAATGACGGAAAGATATTATACTCACACCGATGTTGGAAGGTTAAAAACAGACATAATAAACCCGTCTTTGAAAGAGGCGACCGTCACCAATGTGTCACCAGGAGGGAAAGCGGTTTTGTAAGTAGTTTTTCTATGGTAAGTTATGGGGTGAGCGACGGGATTCGAACCCGCGACCCTTAGAGCCACAGTCTAATGCTCTAACCAACTGAGCTACGCTCACCACAATGGATGTTATGCAGATATATTTTTATGGCGCGCCAGGAAGGACTTGAACCCTCGACCGCCGGATTAGAAATCCGATGCTCTATCCAGCTGAGCTACTGGCGCATATTAACTTGGAAAATTATATCAATATTAGGATGAATATCAACACAATTTTGTATTCAGTGGATATTTTTTTTGTCCCCGGAGTTGTCAATCGGACGGGTAAAATTGCCGGATAACCACATCTTGTGCAAAAAATAATTTCAACATCAATTCGGGTTGCTTACATCCGGATAGGTATGAAAGTTACTACCGACTCGACGGTCTTCCTGAGCGGGGTGTTTCGTACGTATTTCCAGTTCTCTCCTTCGTTCCCCTGCTCTGGCATGGTAATATTGTGCACAATGGGAAGGCCTTTGAGCCCATTCCTGAAGGAAAAGGCATGCGTTCGTGAACCCGCCTCGCCTGTGGGAATAACATCCGTAACAAAGTCTACAAATACCTGCGTATCATCAAAGATTTCTGTCGTTGCCGCCCGCCCTGCCTTAAAATTACCGACTGTGGCGTCGGGTATTGTCTCTGCAAGATTTAAGCACGTAAAAACGGCGTCTTCTCCCACATGAATAGCGCTTCGTGGCACCCCCACAATCACATCTTTGAACACGGCGTCTACGAATATTTTCTTGAAAAAATGTTTTGTTGCTTCCAAGGCATTATCAGGCGCGATTTCTCCTTTGGGCGTGTATTTACCGCAGGTAATCCCGCTTGCTATATCTTTAAAGAAGTTAATCAGTGTGCCGGCAAATCCCACCTTTCTTGCTTCCATGATGCGTCCGTCTTTACCAACATATTTAATTGTTGCACCAGCGCCAATGTCCTTAAACATGTTTTTGAAATTATCTGCGGCATCTTTGAGGTCTTTTCCAACCCGTAGCGTAAATTTTGACTGGTCTTTGTGGTAATCAATTACATTGCTGTCTTTGCTTAAGTCGTAGTTGTCTCCTCCTGGTTTTGACAATAATTGATCCTCTTTGTATTTCTTTAGCTGATCCTTAAACGACATTGACGACGGTTCTGTTTTCGTATGGGAATAAATTGTCTGCGTCTCGAAATTTGCGCGCTCAAGCCGGGACATTACACCACCATCAATTCGTGTCGTTAACGTGTCACAACCGGGTGCTTTTTCTGATTGTCTCTTTAATTCGTCATAGATAACGCTTTGAAAGGAGGTATTCTCTGCGCTATTATAGGCGCTTATTCGAATTCCAGAATCTGCGGGCTTGATGTCTGCTGATATATTTGATGTTTCTATCATAACCTGTCCTTAACGGGAAAAAGGTCACGCAGGAAAATATTTCCGTTCTTTGCGGTGTTAAGGATATTTCGCAAATCGTATACCTGCCTACGGTGGAAGAGCAATTTTCTAACCTGCCACGACGATAAATCAAGATGAATGCAGGGCTGTTGCCAAACGGCCTCAAAATGCTTAAATGCCTGCAAGATAAACCCAAAGAACATCAATCGGTGGCTGCGGAATATATTTCCCTTCAGGCGGTTGATTTTACCCAATACGCCCAGACGATGATTTGCAAATTCATCTTTCATTTTTATAGAAAATATCTATACTTTAAACCTTGCTTGTTTGGCAGGATTGCAAAGTTATTGGGTAGTCTTTCCCGGTTGGGAGTAGATTTACAACAATAGGGACAATTTCTGATGAGGTTATTTAGGACACAATGCACATAAAAATAGAACTGAGTTCCATGTGTTTCCATCCCGGAGATGCACACGATAAAATCACACGCTGCAGGAGTTATATAGAATCACATGGTTTTGAGTTTGGCATACAACTCCACAACTCCGTAACAAAAGATTTATATAATAAAATTAAGGACACCGATGTGGAGTTTTCCGTTCACGCCCCGGTGTTTTCTGATTATTTTATCAACCTTGCACATAATGATTTCAAAACGGTTCTTGCTGGATTTCAAAACACCGCTTCTGTCATGCAGTCGCTTAGGGGCAGCGTCATATTATTTCACGGCTTTTTTATGACTCAAAAACCCATCAGAAACGACCCGGGAAACTATGGCAAGGTGCTGCGCGACGCCATTGATGACAAATACCGACTTAACGATACACGGGTAATGGACCCCAAATACCTGGAAACGGAAGAATTCAGAAATTATCAAAACACCGTGAAACAGAACATGAAACTGCTTAGAGACGCGTATCCGTTCTACACAATCTGTATGGAAAATGACTTTCCCGGTATTGGGAATGGCAACCAGACGCCTGCGCACCTTATATATCTTGACTGCCCAATATGGCTCGATACGGGCCATCTCTGGGCGTCGTCTATTTTAAACAAATTTGATTTTTACACGGGTATTGACACGATTTGTAAGCAGTGCCGGGTAATCGGTGTGCATTTGAATACCAATCGGACGCCACTCAACTGGAATTTTAAAAGTCCCGATGGCGACACGCACTCTCATTTCTCCAAGGCATACGATATTGATATGGAGAGAGTCATCCGTATCCTGAAAAAGAACCAAATTACCCGCTTCACTATTGAGGTGATGGACGGGGACATTGATGACGTAACCTTTCTCATTGAAACGTATCAGTCAGTCATTTAATAATCTTGACAAAATTTAATTAGTTTGTATTATCTTGTAAAATATTTTTCAATGGTAAACAATTTACTCACAATCATTTTTATCTAAAGCGGAGCAAGCGTCCCTCGGATCTTGAATCAGCAACTTGAAACCTATTTATAGAATTCTCAGCGCGTCGGGCATTGCCATTTTTACCTTTCTGGTAATCATGGGCCCAATGACATACAAAGCCCTCAGCCCCGCCATAAAGAATATGGCGATAAATCACCTGATTTCCGTGCGTGAGATCAAGAAGATGCAAATCCAGAATTTTTTCCACGAGAGGTATGGAGACGTTAACGTGCTCTCAAAAAATCCCCTGGTTGTCCAGAGTTTGCCGCGTTTTTCGAACGCATTCAAGGCTGGCGGCTTTGAAGACACCTCTTACAAACAGGTTGATACTTATTACGGTCCGCTTCTGGAGCATTTTCTCAGGCAGTACGGCTATAACAACATGTTCCTGGTAGATAGCGATGGAAATATTTGTTTCGGGGTTAAAAAGGACGAATATATTGGAACGAATTTAAGAACCGGGGAGTTCAGTTCGTTTAGCATTGGCGAAGTATTTAGGGAAGGTTTAAGCAACATAAAATTCTCTGATTTGACGTGGTGCGAAGAGGCAAAAGACTTTATCGTCATGGCGGCTGCCCCTGTATACGATCTTACAAATAAGCTCCTGGGCGCTGTTATTGTCGAGATTCCGTATTCGCGGATTGATATCATCCTGGCGCAACGAGACGGATTGGGCGACACGGGCGAGATATACATCGTGGGTGAAGACCATTTCATGCGTTCGAAATCAAGATTTATCAGCCAAAACACCATTTTAAAGCTTGAAATTAATACAGAGGCAACGAACGACGCCCTGCGGGGAAACACCGATGTAAGGATCGTAAAAGATTATCGCAATATCCCTGTGCTGAGCGCATATACGCCCCTTGAAAATCTGCGAGATGTAAACTGGGTGATCCTGGTGGAAATTGATATGAAGGAAGCCTTTTACCCGGTGCTCGTTCTCAAAACAAACCTGATTATGATTAGCACCGTAATAAGTGTGATAACGGCCGTATACCTGTATTTTACGCTTAGGAAAAGACGCTCTGGAAATACTCCCTTAGAACCTTCATAGGGTAGAGACACACAGGGTACTCACGGAATCTGACAACTTTGTTGTAAGTGAGTTTCTCCTGAATTGTACGTATTTCTTCCTGGATTCCCTCCCTTTCAGCGCTTATCAGCGCTGAAAGCAACTTGTTCAAATCCTTAATCCGGCCAAAATACCGCCTCTTCTCACTGGGGTTGGCTGTGGCCATCATCTGCAATACCCTCTGTTTTTCGGCAACGTAGCTCCTGAATTCAGGGCGGTCTTGTGTTCCTTTTGAGGCATACCGCTCAGGATTGTAACGCATGTCGTTGATAATACGCTGTAATTTATCCAAAGACATTTCGACCAGGTTGTTGGTCTCCAGAGGCAAAAACAATGTCGCTGAAATCGTGACGAAGCCGGGCGGGTCTACGCAAAAAAAATCCTTTATGATTTCGTCGGTAACGGTATCGTATTTTGCCCCCCCTATTCCATGAACAAACACATCTGAAAAAAATAAGCGGGAAAACATCGTTGTCGTAATCGCCCTCGGACGCACCTTAATACCGGTATTCTTCAACGACTTCAACCTCGAGAAGTTTTTCGTCGCATCTTCGCTTTTTCTGAGAACGGACAGGGTGTCTGCGCCGTCTGTAATCCTTATATCATCGCCTTCATTCACCAGGTAACACCGCGTCCTTTGACCGCCTGCCTTCCATACCCAAAAAGGCAACTCTACGGCATTATTCATAACCTCCAAATCCGGCAGCGGGTTGGCCTTTGAACGAATCTGGTGCATCCGCCGGTACTCTGCCAGTTTTTCATTATAGATATTAACAAACCGTTCTGCGTCACACAGCATGTGCAACAAAAAATGATAGAAGCCATCGGTCTCGCACATCCAGGATACGGGCGCTTCGAGGTTATCAATGCCAAACTCCTCTTCCAACGATCTTCTGGCAGCAGTAAATAAACCCACCATATCACAACAACCCTGGCGATAGCACTCCCCTACCTGATTGGTGAATTGCGCAAACGACCTCTGCATACCTTCCGCAATTGTATGTTCTCCCTCACGGCGGACATTTTTAGCCAACAGATTTAAAACATCGTCCTTGAATTTGAGTATCGTCTCAAAGTTATCAAACACGATCTCCTCGTATGCTACATGCTCATTATTTTTAACAAAGGGCATTTTTCCTACAGATGCGGATTTCTCCAATAAAATCGGCGCATACATAAAACCCATATTACAACCATCGTTATCCACAATCATATTGAAACCGACACCGCCGAGTTCCTTTGCTAAATGACTGGTAAGATGATTCTTGATCCACACACCCGGATGATACAAGACCGGCTCATGACCCATTTGTATTATGGGTATGTTTTTGACCGTTTCGTAATCAAGTGTCTGCTCATTTATACATAAGGCGTCCTGTGTTATTCGCCATGATTCTGTTCCCTGTGTGTCATTCCTTTCATAACGGTGTGCGCCGGACTTGTCGTTCCGAAGTAAGGACTTAATCCCATTCGTGTACCGCACCGCCTGGTGTAGCGCCGCCATCCGGGTTCTCTCGCGTAATAGCTGGACGGGGATGCCGTTAATTTCCAGTTTATAACTCTGTATTTTAAGTCTATTTTCCAGTATTAACCCTGGAATACGGTCTAACGCCGGAGAGAGAAATACCCCCCTATTGTTTTTTGGTATTTCATAGGTAATATTTTTCATTGCCATTTTCAGCCAATTTTGATTAAGTGTAGCAGGTTAACGATTGTGCGTGTCTTACATACAACAAAAAGATAGTGGTTCGTAACAATTTAGCTTTTTGAAATAATCCATACGGTCAGAAAAGAAACAGAAAAAATTATATCAAGGATAATGAAATGATTGAAGAGAATAAGGAAAAAGTTTTAATCCTCGATTTCGGCTCTCAATACGCCCAACTCATCGCTCGACGAGTAAGGGAGAACAACGTATTTAGCGAGATTGTGTCGCATAAGATTTCCGCTGAAGAAATACAGAGGCACAATCCAAAAGGTATCATCCTCAGCGGAGGTCCTGCCAGTGTGTATGTTAAGAACGCCCCGCAGTGCGACGAAGACATCATCAAACTGGGCATACCCATTTTAGGCATCTGCTATGGCATGCAACTGGGATGTCAGATGTTGAAGGCTACGGTACAGCCCACAGCTACCCGTGAATACGGAAGGACGGCCTGTACGGTTAATAACGGTAGCAAACTATTCAAGTCCATTAGCAAAGATATAACCGCATGGATGAGCCACGGCGACCAGGTGGTTGAACTGCCGCCGGAATTCGAGTCGCTTGCATGCACCAAAAATTGTCCTTTTGCCGCCGTGAAACATCAAACAAAACCATTCTACGGTGTGCAATTCCACCCCGAAGTTACCCACACCCCGCAGGGAAGCCAGCTCATTAGAAACTTTCTCTATGAAATCTGCGGATGCGCGGGTGACTGGAAGATGCATTCCTACATAGAACATTCCGTGGCCGACATCCGCAAACAGGTTAAAGACGGGCGCGTGGTGTGTGGACTATCGGGTGGGGTAGATTCCGCCGTCGCCGCTGCGCTTATTCATAAGGCCATCGGAAACCATCTTTCCTGCATCTTTGTGGATAACGGCCTTTTGAGAAATTTTGAGGCTGAGGAGGTTGTTAAAACTTTTAAGGATAATTTTACGGTTGACCTGCATGCGATTGACGCACGTGACAGGTTTTTAAATAAGTTGAAGGGCGTGGCCGATCCAGAAAGAAAACGTAAGATTATCGGACACGAATTCATTGAAATATTTAAAGAGGAGGCAAGGAAAATATTCCAGGCAAAATTCCTGGCGCAGGGGACGCTCTATCCGGACGTCATTGAGAGCATCCCGGCGCATGGAGGCCCAACGGTAACCATCAAGAGTCACCACAACGTGGGCGGTCTGCCTGCCGAATTGGGATTTGAACTGGTAGAACCCCTGCGATTCCTGTTTAAAGACGAGGTGCGTAAGATAGGCGAAGAACTTGGATTGCCGGAGGAATTGGTATGGCGGCACCCCTTCCCTGGCCCCGGGCTGGCCATCCGGATTATCGGTGAAGTGACTAAGCCACGCTTAGATATCCTTCGCAGCGCCGATAAGGTTGTGATTGAAGAAATACGCAATGCAGGACTCTACCGCTCCATTGCCCAGTGCTTCGCCGTACTGCTTCCCATGAGCACGGTGGGCGTGATGGGTGACGAAAGAAGCTATGAAAACGTCATTGCCATCCGCGCAGTTGAAACAACCGATTTTATGACCGCCGACTGGTGCCACATACCTCACGAAACACTGGGGATCATTTCCAGTCGAATTATCAATGAAGTCAAAGGCATCAATCGTGTGGTTTACGATATCAGCACCAAACCGCCCAGCACAATTGAGTGGGAATAACGGATAAAAATGCTTGACATGTTTACTCAAATGAGATATTCTTTTCCCGTTTTCAGCTATCCCTGCGACAGGCCAAACGGTTATATTCTCCCCATACACCTATTTTAAGGAGATGCATTTTATGAAAAACATCGTCTTTTTTGCAGTGCTTGTAGTAATGTCATTAGGGTGCGGTCTTTTGTCTGATGCAAAAGCGGCAGGCGAAGGCAACGGCCTGGATGGTACATGGTCTATGACGGAAAGATTTTGCGTCATGGCGTCCACCGGCCAGACATGTGGTACAAATGAATTTGATATGACGGTTACGGATGGCGTTATATACGTCGAAGGCGAAGAGGTGGGCAGCGTTACGCAGACAGGCAAAAAGGTATCTTTTGAGTATAACACGGATTATTTATCTGCCAAATTCGAGGAGTTGTTTCAAGAGGCAGGTTATGATGTGACTGTCGAAAGTTTTACGATGAAAAAATATGAAGGAAAACTGAAAAACAATCGTATGAGCGGGAAAATAAAAGGTACGGTTGACGCCTATTTTGCTCTTTTCCAGAAAACCACAACCCTAAGCTACACCGGAAAGTTTAAAGGGGTGAAACAATAAAAAATCCCTGCTTTTCAGGGCAATAGGATAAAAAATCCCTGGAATTCCTACACAGGTTTCCAGGGATTTTTGTTTTGTATGTGCGCGGAGAAAACAGAGACAATTTTTCGTGTAACTGCGCGTCCGTGCAACTTTTTCAGGGTAAAAATATTTATCCAATTTGGGCTTGACATTAATGCAGTTGAATATATAATTTCAACGAAATTGTCAGTTTTGTGTTGTTTGTATTTGTGTATGTTTTTGAGGAGAAGTTTTGCAATGATTTTAGACGTTAATTATGCTACAGAGAGTCAGAGAAAGAGAACCGAACGGTTGGCTTTTATTAAGGAAAGATATAAAAAATTGGTGCTTGAACCCCGAAGAGAGATTGAATTTGAGATTGAAAGGGCTCTGGACGACGAAGATGGCGAGCTGGACACGTTGTGATGAACGATAGCATTCTCTGCTGAAATTTTCCCACACCCAAGTGTGGAATACTTTTGTGATGCACAGGAATTTAAAGTTGTGTGTGTAGGGCGAAGAGTCTCTTCGCCCTACCTCGAAAAGCTGCCAAATGCCTGATTTAGTGTACAGGAATTTCAAAATCGCCCACGAAATGACGCGAAAGTATCGAAACATTTTCGTGCTTTTCCGAGTGTTTCGTGGGTTCTGTTCTCGCCAATCGCAACCTATTAACCGCAATACACCAGCATACCCTCAATAACAATATCGTCTGAAAATCTCTGTACCGTAATTTCAGTAATGCGCGCTGCTTCGTTGATTTTGCTGACGCCCGCCCCTAGCACGGGAGGCTTCGCGCCCTCGCCGCCTATGATCATCGGCGCAATGAAAATTATTGCCCTGTCTGCCAGACGACCCTCGATTACTGAGGTGATCACCCTGCTTCCGCCTTCCACGAGGATGTTCGTCATGCCCGCTTCACCAAGTTGCCGGAAGAGTTCTTTTAAATCAACGCGACCGTTTGCGCCGCTTGTTTGAATAATCTTGCATCCCAGTTGTCTGATTTTTTCTACGCGGTGCTGCGGCGCATTTTCGGTTACGGCAACGATTATTTCACCTTCGTTGACTGAGCTTAAAAGGCGTGAGTTTGCTGGAATCTGGGCATGGCTGTCCAAAATGATTCTCTTCGGGTTTCGCCCCCCCTCAATCCTGCAGGTCAGCAGCGGGTCGTCCCGCGTCACCGTGTTAATCCCTACCAGGATACCATCCACCTGACAACGAATCGCGTGCGCATATCTCCGCGATTCATCAGACGTAATCC
>JGI1356J14229_10004709_pt1 | contig 10122 bp, 10 predicted proteins | sample Subgrocontami58m_FD_14229 | JGI IMG/M metagenome (IMG submission 14229) | reverse complement strand
CTGTTTTAGAACACCGCCACCCATCAGGTGGCACATATTTTAACCCGCTTTGAGCGGTTCACATTTACAAGCCTCCGGCTTTGCCGGAGGTATTTTGACTGCTAAAGCTCGGGTGGCCGGCGCTGGGCAATATGCCAATCGGTGAGATAATTTCGTGATGGCTGAAAGGCCATAATATAGGTAAAGGATGTACCCCAACCAGTAAGTCTAAAATAAGATGCGAACATGAGGCTAATGCAAAAAATATAAATGGAATTCGAAAACGCCAAGTTGCTAACCATGCAATGATGCTGGTGCTTAGGCAAAACCATAAGGAATGGCTAAAGCGCGGCTGGAAGTTAATGTGGAAAAACCAAAAAGCCAAATAATCTAGGTCAGGAAAGATGGCAAGCAAAACCAGCACAGGCAACAACCAGCATGTTGTAGGATTGTGGTGTTTTTGCGCGAGATAAATGGCTGTACCGCTGATAGCGTGACCAATGAGTGATGACATAACGGCCTAAACTATGGCAAGTGATTGTTGGTTTCTTAATGCCGCAGGGTTCCAATGGCTAATCCCCCAAGCCAATAATTCACCAACCGAAGCGGCTTTTAATTCCAAGGGTGGCTGTTGTTTTAACAGAACCAACAAACCAAATAAAACCGCAGACGGAATGCTGGTGTCCACCGCGGTCGCCAATGTCTGTTTGCTAAGCTTATAGCCATCGTGGTCGATAATCACCGGAACATGCAGATAGCGTGGTGTGGGATAACCTAGCAATTGTTGCAGGTAAATTTGCTTGGGTGTTGATGTGAGCAAATCACAACCGCGCACGATTTCGTTGACCTGCTGCAGGTAATCGTCAATAACCACGGCGAATTGGTAAGCAATAATGCCGTCTTTGCGTTTGACAATAAAATCGCTATGCGGGCCATTCAGCTGTTCGTTGATTGGCCCTTGCAGATAATCGTCGAAGGCTATTTCCCGTATGCCAGTTTTAATGCGCAAGGCATGCGGGGTGTCTGGAGATATGTTTAGGTTTCGGCAACGCCCCGAGTAACTGTCAGAAGCGAGCAGCTTTCGGCTACAGTCGCAACGGTATAGGTATTGGTTTTGTATGAGCTGATTGAGGATGTCTTGATAAACAGACAATTGTTGGCTTTGGTAGGCAACTTCACCATCCCAATGCAAACTTAGGCTGTCCAAAGTATTGAGGATGGAAGTGACCGAACCGGGTCGGTTGCGCGGGGTGTCGAGATCGTCTAAACGCAACAGCCAGCGGCCTTGTTGGGAACGGGCTTGCAAGAAACTGGCAAGCGCGGTGTAGAGGGAACCTAAATGTAAAGGGCCGGTTGGCGAAGGTGCAAACCGACCAATGATAGTTTGCTTATCTGGCACGGCAAGCGATTTTGCAAACGGGCTTAGCCCATTTGTTTTTCGCGGATTTCGTCCAGAGTTTTACAATCAATACACAGTGTCGCAGTCGGACGTGCTTCAAGGCGGCGGATGCCGATTTCGATACCGCAAGACTCGCAATAACCATAATCGCCGGATTCAATTTCTTTCAGGGCATCATCAATTTTCTTGCTTAAGCGGCGTTCACGGTCACGGGTCCGTAATTCAAGGCTGAATTCAGACTCCTGCGTGGCACGGTCGTTAGGGTCAGGAAAATTGGCGGCATCATCCTGCATGTGGTTTACAGTACGGTCCACACCCTGCATCAGTTCGGCTTTCCAGTTTTTTAAGATACTCTCAAAATGTTTCAATTGAGCTTCGTTCATGTACTCTTCGCCTTCTGCTGGTACATAAGGCTTAAAGGTAAAAGGCGACGCAACCACGTTAGAACCAGTAGCCATCCATTAACTCCTACAAGATTAAATAAAACCGCGCATTTTTAGCAGAATAGCAGGCTGTTAGCAAGAATTATTGGTATCATCGGCATTTTTTCACAACCTTATCCAAATAAGCCCAAGCGATGGACAAAAAAACCTCAGACCGGATGCTGGCCATTTCTCCGTTTTATGTGATGGCTTTGCTGCAACGCGCTAAACAATTGGAGTCTGAGGGCAGGGATGTTATCCACATGGAAATTGGTGAACCGGATTTCCCTACGCCAAAAGCCATAGTCGAAGCGGGTGTCAGATTGCTGCAAACTGGCGATGTGAAATATACCCCCGCCGCTGGCTTGCCTGAATTGCGGCAGAAAATCGCCCGGTTTTATCAAAGCCAATATGGCGTGTCCGTTGCGCCCGAACGGATTTTTATCACCCCCGGCGCATCCGGGGCGTTTTTGCTGGCCTTAGGCATCAGTTTGAACCCGGGTGAAGAATTGCTGATGGCCGACCCGTGTTACCCGTGTAACAGCAATTTTGCCTGCTTGTTCGGTGCCGTCCCACGCGCCTTACCTGTTGATGCCAGTACCTCGTATCAATTGACGGCTGACCAAGTCAAACAACATTGGCATTCCCATAGCAAAGGCGTGTTGGTGGCCTCGCCGTCCAACCCGACCGGAACCTTGATTTCCCCAGAGGCCTTGCAAGCCGTAGTCCAAACAACCAACGCTTTAGGTGGCTGTTTTTATTCCGATGAGATTTACCATGGCTTGGTTTATGGGCAAAATGCCACGACCGCATTGCAATACAGCGACGAGGTGTTTGTCATCAACAGTTTTTCCAAATATTTCGGTATGACGGGTTGGCGTATCGGATGGCTGGTCGTGCCCGAAGGCTTTATCAGCGCGGCGGAAAAGCTTGCACAAAACATTTTTATTGCCACGTCCACCCATTCGCAATACGCGGCTTTGGCTGCGTTTGATAAGGAAACCCTAGTAGAACTGGAACGCCGCCGTGCCGAACTGGCGGCAAGACGCGATTTTCTTTATGCGCATTTGTTGGATTTGGGCTTTGGCATCCCGGCCAAACCTGAAGGGGCGTTTTACATTTATGCGGATTGTTCAGGTTTTACTGATGATAGCTTCCAATTCGCGCTGGATTTTCTGGAGCAAGAAGCTGTTGCGATAACGCCTGGCAAAGATTTCGGGACATACAATGCCCAACACAATTTACGTTTTGCCTATACCACCACAGCCGATAAAATGGCGGCTGCCATGCAACGCTTGGAACGATTCATAAACAAAGGATAAAGACCATGACCGTTAAGACCCTCACCGCGATTGAATTAAAAACTAAACTTGAACAAGGCGAGCCATTGTTGCTGCTCGATGTCCGGGAAGATTACGAATACAAGTACGCCCATATCCCTAACAGCGTTTTGATCCCATTGAACAAAATTCCTGCGCGGATCAATGAACTGGATGCCAACCAAGCGATTGTCGTGCTTTGCCATCATGGGATGCGCAGCAAACGGGCCGCCAATTTTTTAGTGGAAGCCGGTTTTACCGACATCACTAATCTGGAAGGTGGCATTGACGCATGGTCCTTGTATTGCGACAGTTCCGTGCCGCGCTATTCGTAAAGGGAGCCAGTTTGCAAAGCGGTGATGAAATTACGAAGTTGATCAAGGGATAAACCCCGTCCTGCCATAACAACCAGTTAGGAATAAATTATGCTAGACCCACATCTTTATCACGTCAAACCTGACATTGCGGCACGGGCGCACATCACTGCCGAAACTTACCAAACCCTTTACCAGCAATCCATAGACCAGCCGGAAGCCTTTTGGGACGGGCAAGCGGAGCGTTTTTTGACTTGGGATAAGCGCTGGGACAAGGTCATGGATTATGATTATCCGACGGCTTATATCCGCTGGTTTGAAGGCGGTAAGCTCAATGTCAGCGCCAATTGCCTGGATCGGCATTTGGCGGCACGCGGCGACCAGACCGCCATTATTTGGGAAGGTGACAATCCGGCCCAGGACAAAAAAATCAGTTATAAGGAATTGCACCGGTTAGTGTGTAAATTCGCCAATGTCCTCAAAGCCCAAGGCGTACAAAAAGGCGACCATGTTTGCATTTACCTGCCGATGATCGTTGAGGCGGCAGTTGTCATGCTCGCTTGTACGCGCATCGGTGCGGTGCATTCGGTGGTGTTTGGCGGTTTTTCCGCTGAAGCGTTGAAAGACCGCATCCTTGACGGGCAATGCCACTATTTGGTTTGTGCCGATGAAGGTTATCGCGGCGGCAAGGTCATCCCGATTAAGGCCACTGTCGATAAAGCCGCCGCCCATTGCCCAAGCCTGGAAAAAATCATTGTCATCCAAAATACCGGGCAAACCGTGGCTTGGCAGGCAGGGCGCGATGTTTGGTATCACGAAGCGATGGCGCAAGCGTCTGAAGATTGTGAGCCAGAAAGTATGGATGCCGAAGACCCGTTGTTCATCCTTTACACCTCCGGGTCGACGGGCAAACCCAAAGGTGTGCAGCACAGCACAGGTGGCTATTTGCTGTATGCGGCGATGACGCACAAATATATTTTTGATTACCACGATGGCGATGTGTACTGGTGCACCGCCGATGTCGGTTGGATTACCGGGCATTCGTATGTGCTTTACGGGCCGTTGTGTAATGGCGCGACCACACTGATGTTTGAAGGGGTGCCGACTTATCCTGAAGCCGACCGTTTTTGGCAAGTCATCGACAAACATCAGGTCAACATTTTCTACACCGCGCCGACTGCGATACGCGCCCTGATGGCGCAAGGCAATGCTTATGTCGAGCGCACTGACCGCAGCAGCCTAAGGATTTTGGGCAGTGTCGGTGAGCCGATCAACTCGGAAGCATGGGAGTGGTACTACCATACGGTAGGTGAAAGGCGTTGCCCTATCGTTGACACGTGGTGGCAAACTGAAACAGGCGGGATTCTGATCACCCCGCTGCCGGGCGTCACCGCCTTAAAACCGGGCTCAGCAACTTTACCGTTTTTCGGAGTGCAGCCCGCCATCATCGACAGTAGAGGGAAATTGCTGGAGGGGGTTGCCGAAGGCGTGTTGGTGTTAAGCCGGTCATGGCCCGGACAGGCCCGGACCATTTATGGTGACCATCAACGCTTTATCGACACCTATTTTAAGGCCTATCCGGGTTATTACTTCACAGGGGACGGGGCACGGCGTGATGCCGACGGATATTATTGGATCACCGGACGGGTGGATGATGTCCTGAATGTTTCCGGCCATAGGTTGGGTACGGCGGAAATTGAAAGCGCGTTGGATTTGCATGAATTCGTCGCCGAATCCGCCGTGGTCGGTTTTCCGCATGACATCAAAGGCCAAGGCATTTATGCCTTTGTGACGCTGGATGTGGGCGTCAACCCAACCGAGCAAATCAAAAAGGAGCTAGTTAATCTGGTCAGGAATGAAATCGGCGCAATTGCCACGCCAGATGCAGTCCAATGGGCACCTAGTTTGCCAAAGACACGCTCCGGCAAAATTATGCGCCGCATTTTGCGCAAAATCGCTAGCAACGAGCTGGATAATCTTGGCGATATATCAACCCTTGCAGATTCTTCAGTGGTTGAGGAAATTATTGCCAATAGGGTTAATAAAGGCTAGTTTGCAATTGCCGGGGAATTTTTAAAAAGGTAACTGATATTTAGCCATCCTGCACAAACTTTGCTTAAGCCCACGCCGGTGGTATAACAACCAAAACCCTTAGGAAAACCACTATGAATTTTAAGCTGGAACAAATTAACGGTTGCCAAGTGTTATCCATACTAGATGAACGCATTGATGCACACAATTCGGCGGACTTGAAGGCCGAGTTGTTGCAACTGATCGAACAACACGGGGGGGCTATCGTCGTGCAATTGGAACAAGTGCGTTTCATCGACAGTTCCGGCTTGGGGGCGTTGTTGTCGGGACATAAGCAGGCGGTTGCCAAATCCGGCAAATTGGTTTTGGTCAAGATCCAGCAGCCTGTATTGGCGATGTTTGAAATCACACGTTTGAATCGGGTGTTTGAGATTTATGCCGATTTGGATGAAGCTTCCGCAGCACAAACCTAAACCCTATAAAGTGGAGCCGTGCCATGAGCCCAGCCATCCTGCAAGTCGATGTCATCATCCCCACGCAAACCCGCTATTTGGATCTCATCGGCAGCATCGGTGAACGTATCGCCAAGGAACTGGACAGCTATTCCGGTGACCGGGAAGCCTTGGCCTATCACCTTAACCTGGTGCTGACGGAAGCGACCGCCAACGCCATCAAACATGCCCAAGACAATGAAGCCAAGAACACGGTCAGGATTTGCATACATATTGAAGACCGGCAACTGACCATTAAAGTCTATGACCACGGCCAGGGTTTTAATTTGGAAGCCGTGGCAAAACCCGATTTTGACCACCCCAAAGAAAATGGCATGGGCTTGTTTTTTATCAGGACGTTAATGGATTCGGTCACCTACACGCAGCAGGCGGACGGTAATGTGCTGGAGATCATCAAATACTTATGAACACTTCATGGAATGGACAATTGCTGCAATTGGCGGCCCGGACGTTGGGCAAAGCAAGCGCCGAATCGCTCATCCTACATTACCAGACGCTGTTTAGCGGTGAATACCAGGCTTTGGTGTCCCCGCGTTATGCGCTGCAAGACATGTTGTATTTGGAAAAGCTAAGTACGGAAGAAGCGCAAAGCGCCAGTTTATTAAGGCCATGCCAACAGATTGGCCATTTCCGCCTGCATTTTTACAGCCGACAAAAACGGTTTCTGGATGAATACATCCCGCTCTTGGAAAACCTCAGTTTGCGGGTGCTGGATCAAGTGCAGTTCCGTGTGTTGACGGCAGATGGCGGCTTATTTTTTATTAAAAGCTTCACCATCAGCGCCGCCAAAGACTTGCACGAAAGCTTCCCGAAATTACGCGGCCGGATGTTGGCGGTTTTGCAAGCGGTGATGGACGGCAAAATTGAAAATGACACGCTCAACAAACTCTGCGTACTGGCAGGCTTGCCTTGGCAAGAAATTGATTTGCTCCGCGCTTACCGCAACTACTTTTTGCAGCTGGATCACCATACTAGCCGGATCAGCTTCCATCACGCCTTAATCAACTATCCTGAGGTGGCAAAAGGGCTGTGCCAGTATTTCGAGGCGCGGTTCCGACCCAATCCTGAGTGGCAAGACGCCATGATACGGGAAGAACAGGCTTTGTTCCCTTTGCGCCTACGTTTGTTGGACAGCTTAAAAATGGTTGCCGACATGAACGCCGACCGTATTTTACGGACGCTGTTCAACCTGATTGATGCGACCATGCGCAGCAATTTTTATGTCCGGCATGACTTGGACGAGTATTTCATTGCCATAAAAATTAATAGCTTGGGTGTCATTGATATGCCCCTGCCCAAGCCGCAGGTCGAGATTTATGTGCACGCTGTCGATATGGAAGGCATCCATTTGCGCGGTGGGAAAATTTCGCGCGGCGGTATCCGCTGGTCTGACCGTCCTGATGATTTCCGGACGGAGATTTTGGGCCTGATGCAAACCCAGATCAGCAAAAATGCCTTGATTATCCCGACGGGTGCAAAAGGTGGATTTGTCGTGAAAAAGAATGGCGGCAAATTGGATTTTCGGGCCGCCGGTAAACAGGCGTACCTGAAACTTATGCACGGTTTGTTGGATTTGACTGACAACCTTGTCGATGGCCACATCGTCGCGCCGCCAAATTTGGTCACGTATGACGACCCCGACCCGTACCTGGTGGTGGCGGCGGACAAAGGCACGGCGGCGTTTTCCGATATTGCCAATGGGGTTGCCGCCGAATACCGGTTCTGGCTGGGCGATGCCTTTGCCAGCGGCGGCTCGCACGGTTATGACCACAAGGCCTTGGGGATAACGGCGCGGGGCGCATGGGAATGCGTCAAACGGCATTTCCGGGAAATGGGCAAAGACATCCAACACGAAGCCTTTAGCGTCGTCGGTATCGGCAGCATGGACGGCGATGTGTTTGGTAACGGCATGCTATTGTCGCCGTGCACCCGTTTGCTGGCGGCATTCAGTGGCCAGCATATCTTTATCGACCCGACCCCCCCTAGCGACGGCCGTGCTTATGACGAGCGCAAACGCCTGTTCAACTTGCCTGGCTCCAGTTGGGACGATTACGGGCGTGACCTCATTTCCGAAGGCGGCGGCGTCTATCTTCGGGCTGATAAGGACATCCCTATCTCCCCTGAAGTAAAAGAATGGTTAGGCCTACGTTATAAAGCTCTGGATGGTGAAACCTTGATCCGTGCGTTATTGACGGCACGGGTCGATTTGTTATGGCTAGGCGGTATCGGCACTTATGTTAAAGCTAGTAGTGAAAAACATGAAGAAGCCGGTGACCGTAGCAATGATAATGTCCGTGTCAACGCCGTAGAGTTACAGGCAACCATCGTCGGTGAAGGTGCAAATCTGGGTTTTACGCAAAAAGCACGGATTGAATTCGCTTTGCGTGGCGGGCGCATCAACACCGATGCCGTGGACAATTCGGCAGGGGTGGACACCTCCGACCATGAAGTCAATTTAAAAATCTTGCTTACCGGCTTACAGAAAAAAGCCGTCATAGCCGATTACCAAACGTTGTTCGCTGACATGACCGACGCTGTTTGCCATTTGGTGCTGGCGAACAATATTGCCCAAAGTTTGTGCTTGTCCTTGGAGCAGCGGCGCGGGGCGGGGAATATCGGGCCGTACCTCCATCTTGCCGAACGCTTGGAAGCGGCGGGGTTTCTTGATAAACGCGTTGAGTCATTCCCGCCCAACAAGGAGCTGTTGCAACGCCCTGCGCAAACCATCACCCGGCCCGAATGGGCGGTGCTGCTGGCGGCAAGCAAACGCTATCTGACCACGCAAATCCAACACCAAGCCGAACTGCTGCACGATGATTGTTGCGGCTGTTATTTGCAGGCATATTTCCCTGGGCAACTAGCCCAACAATATCCTACGCATTTGGGTGGACATCCTTTGGCCAAGGAAATCAAAGCGACGATGATCAGCAACAAAGTCATCAACCAAGCGGGCTGTGGCTTTTTAAACCTTGCCGCCGAAGCCGATAATGTGTTGGATGCCGTCAGTTGCTATCTGACATTTGACCGGGTTTTTGAAGGTGACGCCTTACGCGCCGCCATTGCCGCGCTGGACAACCGCATCCCTGCCGACACGCAATACCAGTGTTTTCTGCAACTGGAAAAAAGCCTGTTGATGGCCTGTTTATGGGTGTTGGGCGAAGCCCGGACGCTACGCCCGGACACCGCGACTTTGTTGGCTTACCGGCACAACTTGGTGGATTACCATGACTATTTCAAACAACACCAAAGTCCGCTGTTCGTCCAGCAACGCCAAGATTATCAACAAAAAGGGGTGCCTGCCGGATTGGCGGAAGAACTGGCGATGTTGGCTTGTTTGGATGATTTCGCGTTTATGGTTGGATTGGCCGGCAACACCCAGAAAATGGCTACAATTTTGGAATTGTACGATGAGGTTTGCGGGTTTTTAGGCCTGGGCCAATTGCTTGATAAGCTAGCGCAAGTGCCTTTGCACGATGTCTGGGAGCGCACCGTCGCGGCGGACACTAAAGCCGGCCTTAAGCAAACCGTAGGCAAAATCATCAGACAAATGCTGGCCAGCCGGATTTACCAATGCGGTGACTATTTTGAGATGACTTCCGGCAAACAGGAATTGGCAAATTATCGGCGGGTTTACCAAGACGTAAGCAACGCAACGTCTGCGGATTTGTTGCCGTTTGTGGTCTTGGGCAAGGCGTTGCTCAAGTTGGTTGGTGGTTGTGGGTAAACGGCTTGGGCTTTTTTGCCTGCCCCATCATTTCATGCAACAACGCTTAAACTTCTTGCCGCTACCACAAGGGCATAACCCGTTTCTGCCCGGGGCCAGGGCGTTTTCAGCGGTATCCTTAACCGTCCCGTCCAGATAAAACCAACGCCCTGCGAGCTTACGGAAACGGCTGGTTTCGCCCATCACACCTTTTTCACCCTCCTGCTCAAAATAAGCGTTAAAACTTACGGTGCCTTTACTGTCTGTCGCCCTGCCTTTTTGGATGCCGACAATTTCCAGCCGCGTCCATCGGGTCGGGTCGTTGGCGAAGCTGATACTGGCGGGCCGCGTCGTGGCATCCCAAGTCGCCAGCAAATACGCGCTATTTTGTAAATAATACGCGGTAAACCGCGAGCGCATCAACGCTTCGGCTGTGGGCGGGA
>JGI1356J14229_10004707_pt1 | contig 10123 bp, 8 predicted proteins | sample Subgrocontami58m_FD_14229 | JGI IMG/M metagenome (IMG submission 14229) | reverse complement strand
GCCGCCGTTCGACGCCGTCGCGGAGTCCTCGTTCGACGACACGCAGGCCATGCGCACGCTGGCGAAGACGCCGCAATACGCCGCCGTGCTGGCCGACGAGCCGAATTTCATCGACGCCCCGAGCATGGGGTCGATCATCACCGACGAGTACGTCGTCAAGGACGGTCCGGCTCCCCAGGACGGGATCAAGAGCATCGACTTCGTGACCCGGAAGGAAGGCATGTCGGTCGATGAGTTCCAGCAGTATTGGCGGGAGGTCCACGGCCCTCTTTGCCTCGATGCGCAAGCGATGCGGCGATACGTGCAGAACCATACCCGTCGCTCCGGCTACGAGGGCGGCAGAACGCCCGCCTACGACGGAGCGGCGATGTCGTGGTTCGACAGCATGGATGCGCTGCGCGCGGCGGCGTCGACGCCCGAATTCGCGCGTCTGCGGGCCGACGTGGAAAAGTTCATCGCCCGGGAGAAGTCCCCGTTCGTCCTCACCAAGGAACTCGTATTCCTGCGGTAGTATTCGGCGAGGCGCGTCCCTGACCAGGAGGATTCCAATGGCGCACATTGTCATCATAGGAGCCGGAGTCACCGGCGTTCCGATGGCCCACGAGGTCAACGAGTACGCCCGTCCCGGCGACAGGATCACGCTGGTGTCCGAGGCCTCGAACTTTCATTTCCTCCCGTCCAATCCCTGGGGTGCGGTCGTCCATGGCGAGCAGGGCGATGTCGACTTTCCAATCGGTCCCAGGCTCGAGCAGGCCGGCATGTCGTTCACCGCCGCGGGCGCGAGGAGGGTGCACGCGGACAGGAATCAGGTCGAGCTTCGCGACGGCAGCGTGCTCGACTACGATTTTCTCGTGATCGCAACCGGCCCCAGGCTCGCCTTCGACGAAATCGAGGGCCTGGGCCCGAAGGGCTACACCCAGTCTGTGTGTCACGTCGACCACGCAGCGGCTTCGCGCGAGGCATGGGAGCGGTTCGTGGCCGAGCCGGGACCCGTCGTCGTGGGGGCCGTGCAGGGAGCATGTTGTTTTGGACCCGCCTACGAGTGCGTCTTCGCCCTGGAAGCTGACCTGCGCCGGCGCAACATCCGCGAACGCGCGCCGATAACGTTCGTCACCGCCGAACCCTACATCGGGCACCTGGGCGTCGGCGGAGTGGGCGGCTCGAGGTCATTGCTCGAAACCGCCATGCGCGAGAAGGACATCCGGTGGATCGCCAACGCCAAGGTCGCCAAGGTCGAGCCCGACGGGATGCACCTGCGCGAGTACGCTGAGGACGGCCGGTTGACGAATGAACAAGTCCTGCCGTTCAAGTATTCCATGATGATGCCGGCGTTCAAGGGCTTGGACGCCGTTTCTGGAATCGAAGGCCTGACCAACACGCGCGGCTTCGTCCTGATCGACGAGTTTCAGCGCAACCCGAAATTCAGGAACGTCTACGCTGCCGGTGTCGCGGTGACGAGTTCCCCGGCCGAACCGGGCCCGGTACCGGCCGAATCACGCAGAACAGGCTACATGATCGAGTCCATGGTGGCCGCAGTCGCACGCAATATCCGCGACCAGATCGACGGCAAGGAGCCGAGCCAGACGGCGGACTGGAGCATCGCCAGCCTTGCCGACCTCGGCCACTCGGGGATCGCCTTCGTCGCTCAGCCGCAGATACCGCCGCGCAAGGTCAACTGGTTCGCCGAAGGCGAGTGGGTGCACTTTCCACGGTGCTCCTCGTGCGACCTCGGGAGTTGAATTCCCGGGTCGCACTCTCCCGGGCGGCGGGCGCCGGGGGTGGATCAACTTCCCGGTGCCGGTTTCTTGTCCTTCGGCGCCGGCTTCTTGCCCTTGGATTCCTTGCGCTTGTCACGATTTCCCATGTTCTGTACTCCTCTGTTGAGCTGATGCGGGCGCTAGTGTAACCAGCATTCGAAATTATTGCCAAAGCGGCGTGGACGCTTTGCCTGCTTGCGGTCCGTGCGCCTTACTCTTGGTTCGGCGGGCCGATTGGACCGCATTCAACTCCTTCCGCGCAACTGCGCGAGGAGCCAGCGCTCGAACGCCTGCACCGCCGGCTTGGCGCGCGCTCCCGGCTCCACGACCAGATAATACGCCCGCGGCGAGGCCACGGTTCCCGTGAAAGGAGCGACCAGCTTGCGGCCCTTCAGCAGGCTGTCGATCAACGGCCGCCGCCCGAGGGCCACTCCTTGCCCGGAGAGCGCCGCGGCGATCGCCTCGTCGTAGTTGCTGAAACTGAGCGTCGCGGCGGGGTGCAGGTCGGGGAGCCCGACCGCCTGCAACCAAGGGTCCCATTCGAGCGGCATGTTCGTGCCCGGCGGGATCACCACCTGCAGAAGGGTGTGCATGCGCAGGTCCGCCGGCACCTTGAGCGGGCGGGTCTTGTCGCGCACGAGCGCCGGACTGCATACCGGCTGCATCGATTCACCGCCGAGCGGCGCCCCGCGCGGCGAATCAGCCCGCCCGTAGCGGATCGCCACATCGAACCCATCGGCCGCCAGATCGCGCCGCCTCAGGGTGGCGTCGATGCGTACATCGATGCCCGGGTGGGCGTTGGTGAACCGCGCCAGGCGTGGGATCAGCCACAGCGACGCGATGCCCGGCGTGGTGGTCAAAGCGAGCACCTGCCGCCCGGCCGGCGCGCGAATCTGTGCGACCGTCGCGCGCAGTTGCTTGAGCATTCCGCTGCATGTCTCGAAGAGCCGCCGTCCGTCGTCGGTCAGGGCGAGCGCACGATGCCGGCGCGTGAAGAGCGCGGCCCCCAACTGGTCCTCGAGTGCCTTCATCTGGCGGCTGACGGCCGACTGCGTGACGAAGCACTCCTCGCCCGCCTTGGTAAAGGACAGGTGGCGCGCGGCGGCCTCGAACGTCGCCAGAAGATTCAGAGGCGGAAGTCGCGTGGGACTACTTGGCATGCGTGTGAGGAATGCGTGAAATACCGAAAGATCGCTTGAGCTCCAGCATAGACGGGACGATTATGCCTCAAATGCCATCCAGGGAGCGATGGACCATGCATGCTCCCGGAGCATCCACTCCGGAGCCCGAAATGGAGAATGCCATGCTGATCGGCATCGACAAGGTGCGGCTGCAACTGGCCAAGGGCGATTGTTTGAGGCTGGTGCGGGCGAGTCGGGCGCGGCTGACCACCGTCAGCGGCATCGCATGGATCACGGTGGATCGGGAAGCCGAGGACATACTGGTGCGTGCCGGCGACTCATTTGTCGTTCCATCCGACCGTGCGGTGGTGGTCGGTCCGCTGTTCTCGTCGCTTATGCTGGACATTGAAGATGCATCCGACGCAATGCCGTACCCGCAACGGTGGCGATCGGCCGCGGGCGAGACGCTGCGAGTGCATTGCGGATCGATGCTGAGGCATCGCCCCTGTGCTTCGGGTTCGCGCAGGCTGTGGGCAATTGCCCGCGCGTTCACGGAGTTCTTTCATGGCTGGTGACAAGACCGTAGCCGTCATCGGCGCCGGCATGGCGGGACTCGCCGCTGCCAGGCGGCTCCGTGCAGCAGGCGTGACCGTGAGGCTGTTCGAGGCCAACCACAAGGTGGGCGGATGCTGCGCCACCACAAGCATTGCGGGCTACACGTTCAACGATGGCGCCGTGTATCTCGCCATGCCGCGCATGCTGGATCGCCTGTTCGAAGCGCTGGCACTGGACCGGAATCGTCTGCTGCCGCTGCGACGCATTGCCGCCATCCAGTCCACGACGTTGCCGGACGGCACGATCGTGGAAATCGGCGGCGGGCCGGAACTCGCCGTCATCTCTACACAGGGTACAGCGGCTACTGCCAGGCTGAAAGCGGAAGTGGGGGATTTCCTGAGCAAGTGGGAGCCGACGCTGTGTTTCCTCGCAGGCGACATCATGGTTCACCCGCTCTCGCTATCGCATCTCCTCGCGAAGGGCTGGCGGCATCTGGCCAAACTGCGGGGCACGGCGGCGTCGCATTTGGAGAGCAGCTTCACCAGTGAAGCGGCTCGTGCCGCCTTCGGGGGTACCCTACTGTACGCTGGCGCGCCGCCCGACAGGTTGCCTGCCGCGTCCCTGCTGGGTCTGGTGGCCATGCTGCGAGACGGATACTTTCTCCCCGAGGGTGGGATGGGTCGCCTCCCAGAGACATTGAGTAATGCCGTGCGGGCAGCGGGCGGCCACATCCATCTCGATTCCTCCGTCCGGAGGATTGTGGTCAAGCATGGCCGTGCGTGCGCCATCGTAGTGGAGAATGAGGGTGTGGTCGAAGTCGATGCCGTGATTTCCACCGTCAGCGGCATGCATACATACGGCTCACTGCTGGCGGAGGGCGACGTGCCGGCGCGCATGATGCGCAAGGTACGCAGGGCACCGCTGTCGCACAGGGGCTTCGCCTTGCAGCTCGGGCTCGCCAGCAGGATCGAGGCACGCAGCCATGTGAATTGCGTGCTTCCATGGCTGGGCGAACAGTCGCAGGTCTTCCAGGCGGGTGGTGACAGGCGCTGGGCGACTTACATGGTACCGACGGTGACGCTCCCGGAGCTGGCGCCGGGCGGCTGCAGCATCGTCGAAATGTTTCCCTCGATCAGCCAGGAATTGGCGCCTGAGGCCTGGAGCGAGGCGCGCAAGCAAGACGTCGCGGCGCAAGCGGTGGAAGCGTTGCGCCGCGATCGTAGGGTCGATATTGCGGTGTCCCGTGTTCTGAGTCCCAGGGAGTTCCAGGATGGCGCCCATTTATACGCCGGAACCCTGTACGGCATTTCGCCGAACGCGGGCCCTGCCGCACTGTTCAAGCAGCGCACTCCAATTCGAGGTTTGTACCAAGCGGGCCAAACCACGTGGCCGGGGTTTGGCGTCGTCGGAGCCGGTTTTTCCGGAGTCTTCGCTGCCGAGGCATTGATTCGCGATGAATCGCGTTGATCTCCGGCACCGCCACCGCCGGGCCTGACCTGTTTTCAGTGCAGGATGTTCCCGAAGACGAACGCAAGGCCGTTGCGCGTGACGTTGCGAATAAGATCATCGCGAAGCTGGGACGCGAATCGGCATCTGCGGGTACTGCTGATTCGTAGGCGGTCTTCTTTCCCGCGCGCGGGAAAGGACGAAGGCCACCATCATAGTGGCCCGGGTATTCGCAGGGACAGGATTGCGACGCCTCCGAGTTCGTGGAATCATGAACGCTGGCGTTGTGTCGCAGGCCGGGGGTCGGGATTCCGGGCCACGCGAACGCCATCTGAAAGGATCATGCCATGGCCGAGCCGCTTTCCCCTCAGAAGTCGCCCTATCCCGTCGATCTCGCCCCCGGTGACTATTTCTGGTGCCGCTGTGGCAGGTCGAAAAACCAGCCTTTCTGCGACGGTTCGCACAAGGGCACGGGATTCACGCCGGTGAAGTTCACCATCGCCAAAGCGGACAAGTACTGGTTGTGCGGCTGCAAGCACACCAAGAACCAGCCGTTCTGCGACGGCACGCACAAGACACTCGGCTAGGCCGCACGGTGATTGGTGGGACGTGCTGGGATCGAACCAGCGACCCCTCGCGTGTGAAGCGAGTGCTCATACCGCTGAGCTAACGTCCCTCGGGGGCGGATTATATCGTTCCGGCGCTTGGATCGTCCACAGCGGACTCCGATCTTCCCGCCGCCGCCGGATGACCGGAAGTCCTACGGTCCCCTAGGTCCCGCGCAGGAAATCAAAATCGCAACCCTGGTCCGCCTGCAACACGTGTTCGGCATACAGGCGTGCATAGCCTCGGCGAGGCGGCTCCGTGGCGCGCACTGAGGCGAGGCGCCGGCGGCCCAATTCTCGTTCTTCGACGAGCAGATCGATGCTGCGTTTCGCGACGCTGATGGCGATCCGGTCGCCGTCGCGGACCAGCGCCAGCGGTCCTCCGGCGGTGGCTTCGGGGGTGACATGCAGCACGACCGTGCCGAATGCCGTGCCGCTCATGCGCGCGTCCGAGATCCGGACCATGTCCTTGACGCCGGCACGGGCGAGCTTCCCTGGGATCGGCAGGTAGCCCGCTTCCGGCATGCCGGTGCCGCTCATCGGTCCGGCGTTCTTCAACACGAGGAAGTCGTCCGGCGTGACGTCCAGGTCTTCGCGATCGATCCGCTCGGCGAGGTCCTGCAGGGATTCGAACACGACTGCGCGGCCCTGCGATTCGAATAGCGACTTGTTGGCGGCAGAGCGCTTGAGGATGGCCCCGCGCGGTGCGAGCGAGCCGAACAGCGCGACCAGCCCGCCGACCGGTTCCACCGGTTCGGCGGCAGTCCGGATCACCGAGCGATCGACGTAGAGATTCCACTCGGCCTCGATCCGGGCACCGAGCGATTCCCCGGTGACCGCGATGCAGCCGAGGTCGAGCATGGGCTTCAGTTCGCGCAACACGGCGGACATGCCGCCCGCGGCGAAGAAGTCCTCCATATAGTGCTCGCCGGTGGGTTTCAGGTCGACCAGGACCGGCGTGGCCTCGGACAGTTCATTCAGCCGGGCGAGCGGCACGTCGATGCCGAGTCGCCCGGCGATGGCGGTGAGGTGGATGATCGCGTTGGTCGAGCCGCCGATCGCCAGCAGCACACGCAGCGCGTTCTCGATCGCCGCTGCCGTCATCACTTGCCCGGGCGTGAGCCGGCTGCGGATGAGCTGCACGGCCGCTCGCCCGGTCGCCTCGGCTGCACGCAGCCGGTCCGCGTGCACGGCCGGAATCGCTGCAGTGCCGGGCAAGGACATGCCCAGCGCCTCGGCGAGGCAGGCCATGGTGCTCGCGGTGCCCATCACCGCACAGGTCCCGGCGGTGGTCGCGAGCTTCGCCTCGATTGCTTCGATCTCCCCTGTTCCCAGCTTGCCTGCCCGGTACTGCGCCCAGAAGCGCCGGCAGTCGGTGCAGGCACCGAGCCTCTCGCCGCGATGGCGGCCGACCATCATGGGTCCACCGACGAGCTGGATCGCGGGCACCCCCGCGGAAGCCGCGCCCATCAGCTGCGCCGGNACGGTCTTGTCGCATCCGCCCATGAGCACCACNGCGTCCATCGGCTGGGCGCGGATCATCTCCTCCACGTCCATCGACATCAGGTTGCGGTACATCAGGCTGGTCGGGTTGAGGAAGACTTCGCCGAGCGAGATGGTCGGAAATTCGAGCGGAAGCCCGCCCGCCGTGAGCACGCCGCGCTTCACGGCATCGAGCAGTTCCGGAAAATGGCGATGACAGTTGTTGAAGCCGGACGGGGAGGTGGCGATGCCGACGACGGGTCTGGCCAGGAGTTCGCCCGACACCCCGGTCGACAGCGCGAAGGAACGGCGCAGGTAGAGCGAAAAGGCGGGATCGCCGTAGTTGGTCAGGCCTCGCGAGAGGCCTTCGGCATCGATCTTGTTCATGGCCGGCTGCATTCTATGCCCTCGCGCGCCCGGCCGTGGAATTGACGCGTGAGACGACTAGGGGTAGGTTCGATTCGAGCCGAGACGATGGAGAATGCGGTGCGGATAGGCGTACCCAAGGAGATCAGGAACCACGAGTACCGCGTGGGACTGACGCCGCAGTCGGTGCGCGAACTGGCCGCACGAGGGCATTCCGTGCTTGTCGAGCGGGACGCCGGCGCGGGAATCGGCGCGGCGGACGAGGAATACCGCGCGGCGGGCGCCGCGGTGGTGGATACCGCCGACGAGGTATTCGCGCAGGCGGAGCTCATCGTGAAGGTGAAGGAGCCGCAGTCGGTCGAGCGGCGCAAGCTTCGGCCGGGGCAGGTGCTGTTCACCTATCTACATCTCGCGCCGGACCCCGCGCAGGCGAGCGAGCTGGTGGCAAGCGGCGCCATCGCCATCGCGTATGAGACCGTGACCTCGGAACGAGGCGGGCTGCCGCTGCTCGCACCGATGTCCGAAGTCGCGGGGCGAATGTCGGTGCAGGTCGCCGCGTGGTTCCTGCAGAAGCCGCAGGGCGGCCGGGGCGTGCTGATGTCCGGGGTATCGGGCGTTGCGCCCGCGAGCGTCGTGATTCTCGGCGCGGGAATGGTCGGTTCGAACGCGGCGCTCGTCGCCGTCGGCATGGGTGCGCAGGTAACGGTGCTCAACCGCACGGTCGATCAACTCAGTCAGCTCGAATCGCGGCACGGCTCGCGCGTGCGGACGCTGCTGTCCTCGCGCGCCGCCGTGGAGGAGGTCGTTCGAGACGCGGATGCGGTGATCGGCGCGGCGCTCGTCCCCGGCGCACTCGCGCCCAAGCTCGTCAGCCGCGAAATGCTTGCCACCATGCGGGCCGGCGCGGTGCTGGTGGACGTTTCGATCGATCAGGGCGGGTGCTTCGAGACTTCGCGCCCGACGACGCACACCGATCCGGTCTTCGTCGTCGACGGAATCGTGCACTATTGCGTCGCCAACATGCCGGGGGCGGTGCCGCGCACGTCCACCTACGCGCTCAACAGCGCAACGCTGCCGTTCGTGATCGCGCTCGCGGACCACGGCTGGAAGGCCGCCCTCCAGCTTGATCCGCACCTGCGCAACGGATTGAACATCTGCCGCGGGCGGATCACCAACCGCGAAGTCGCCGACGCGCTTGGACTCAGGTGGAGCGACCCGATCGAGGCAATCGCGTAGAATTCGCGCTTCTCCAAGGTTGCCAGAAAATGATCCGTACCCGCTTCGCTCCCAGCCCGACCGGCTATCTTCACATCGGCGGCGCCCGCACGGCGCTGTTCTCGTGGGCGTATGCCCGAAGGCACGGAGGGAAATTCGTCCTGCGCATCGAGGACACCGACCTCGAGCGCTCGACCGAAGCATCGGTGAAGGCCATCCTGGACGGAATGACCTGGCTCGGCCTCGCCTGGGACGAAGGGCCGTTTCACCAGATGCACCGGCTCGACCGCTACCGCGAGGTCGCGGAACAGCTCCTGCGCGAGGGCAAGGCATATCACTGCTATTGCTCGAAGGAGGAGCTGGAGGCGATGCGCGAGGCGCAGCGCTCGCGCGGCGAGAAGCCGCGCTACGACGGCCGCTGGCGGCCGGAGAACGCGAAGTCGCTGGGCCTCACTCCGCCTGCAGGGACGAAGCCCATCGTGCGCTTCAGGAACCCCCTGGAAGGCAGGGTGACGTTCGTCGATCTCGTGAAAGGGCCGGTCACGGTAGCCAATGCCGAGCTGGACGACCTCGTGATCCTGCGCGCGGACGGCGTGCCCACGTACAACTTCGGCGTCGTTGTGGACGACCTGGACATGAACATCAGCCACGTCATCCGCGGCGACGACCACGTCAACAACACGCCGCGCCAGGTGAACATTTTCCAGGCGCTCGGCGCGCAGGTGCCGAAGTTCGCGCACGCGCCGATGATCCTGGGNGCGGACGGGGAGCGCCTGTCCAAGCGCCACGGCGCGGTGAGCGTGATGCAGTACGCCGAGGACGGCTACCTGCCGGAGGCCATGCTGAATTACCTCGCGCGGCTGGGCTGGTCGCACGGGGACGCGGAGATCTTCTCGACGCAGCAGTTCATCGACTGGTTCGACCTCGAGCGCATCAGCCGTTCGCCCGCGCAGTTCAATCCCGAGAAACTGCGCTGGCTCAACCAGCAGTACATCAAGTCCGCCGACGACGGGCGGCTCGCGCATGCGGTTGTGCCGCACATCGAGCGCGAGGGCGGGCGGCTCGCCGGGGGACCGCCGCTGGAGCGCGTGGTCGCGCTGCTCAAGGAGCGCGCCCAGACGCTAGCCGATCTGGCCGACGAGGCGATGATCTTCTACATCCAGAGAGAACCGTCCGCGCAGTTGCTGAACGAGCATGTCACCGCGGAAGTGAGGCCCGCGCTGGCCGAGCTCGCCATGCGGTTGGGGGGGCTGGGAGACTGGTCGAGCGAGGCGATCGACGCGGAGGTGCGAGTGGTCGTCAAGGCGCGCGGACTGAAAATGCCGAAGCTCGCCGTGCCGGTGCGGGTGATCGTTTTCGGCGTCACTCAGACGCCGTCGCTCGCTCACGTTCTTGCGCTCGCGGGCAGGGAGCGCGTCATCGCGCGGATGAAGCGGCATCTGGCCTAGCGCAGGTCCGGAATAACTATCCAAGTTGCTGAAACAAGCGGTGATTTCCGTCGTGCTTGGCTTTACAAGGGGAGACCCCGCGGCTATAATTGCGCGCTCGGTTGTGGGGGTATAGCTCAGCTGGGAGA
>JGI1356J14229_10004704_pt1 | contig 10129 bp, 10 predicted proteins | sample Subgrocontami58m_FD_14229 | JGI IMG/M metagenome (IMG submission 14229) | reverse complement strand
CTCAGCAAGCGCGTGCAGCGCCTCGAGCATCGATTCGGCACCGAGCTGCTGGCGCGACACGGCAGGGGCGTCGCCCTGACGCAGTCCGGCGAGATCCTGCTGCTGCGCGCGGAGCGCCTGATCCACGAGCTGGACGCGCTCGAGCGCGACGTGTGCGCGCAGATGGCGATCCCGACCGGAGAGGTTCGCATCGCGCTTCCCCCGGTGACCGGCCATTTTCTCGCGCCGCTCGTCATGGAGCGCTGCAAGGACAGCTTCCCGATGATCAAGCCCCTGATTCGCGAGGGAACCGCGGCCGACATTCACGGGTGGCTTTCGGTCGAGGACGTGGATCTCGCGTTGATGTACAACCCCGAGTGCGGCCCGGAGTTCGAAGTCGAACCGTTCCTCGCCGAGCCCCTTTTCCTGATTGCACCGGCCAAAGACCCCAGGACGGGGCAGGCGATCGCGTACCCCAAGAGCTATGCCATGAAGGATCTCGCCGACCTCCCGCTGTGCCTGCCCCGGCGCCCGCACAGCATCCGGGTGCTCGTCGAGCGACTCTGCGCCAAGTACGGCGTGCACCCGCGCATCGAATACGAAGTGGACGGCATCAACTCTTCGAAGGGAATGATCGAAAAAGGCCTCGGCGTGACGATTTTCGGTTATGTCGGCCTGAAGGACGATATCGACGCCGGGAGGCTGAGGGCGATTCCATTTGCCTCCCCGCTCATGAACTGGAAGCTGTGCATCGTCTACCCGCGACGAGACGACGCCCAATCGGCCGTGTTGAACGTCAAGACGATCATCGAGCAGGAGCTCGACAGGCTGCTGAAGGGCGCCTTCTGGCAGGGTGCCCGGCGAATTCATGAGCTGTAGCGATGTCCTGGTGCCGCCGCTATCTCCAAGGGAGATGGTTTCTATCTCGGTTGGGCAAATCAAGGCGGCCCCGCGCGCAGTGTAGAGTTGCCGGCGTCGATTCGCGGCGCATCGCGGGCGCGGTTCGATGCTATCCTGCGGTTCATGCTCCGTAGAAGAGCAAGAGCAAAACGGCGTGCGCAACGAAGAGGAGGGGTTACCATGAGTTCAGTTGAACGCGGAAACACAAGCCGGGGCGAATTTCTCAACCGGCCATCGGGCCACGGGCTTTTCCCGCGATTGGCGGTCATCATGCTGGCGTGCCTGCTGGGCGCGCCGGTCCATGCGCAGGAGGATGCGGCCAAGGCCTTTCCGACGAAGCCGATCCGCATCATCGTCGGCTACTCGGCGGGCGGCGGCAACGACATCGTTGCGCGGGTCCTGTCGATCAAGATGTCGGAGGGACTGGGCCAGTCCGTGATCGTCGAGAACAAGCCCGGCGCGCAATCCATCATCGCGGCGGAGTACGTCGCCAAGTCGGCGCCGGACGGCCATACCGTGCTCATGGGGCCGAGCGGCCCGATGACGATGAATCCGGCCAGCTATTCCAAGCTGCCGTATTCACCTCTGCGCGACTTCGCGCCGGTTTCCATGATCGGATCGTTTCCGCTGATCCTGGTCGTCAGCCCGTCGCTGCAGGTGCTATCGGTGAAGGACCTGGTCGAATACGCGAAGAAGCGGCCGGACGCGGTCAACTATGCCGCCAGCGCGGCACCGTTCCAGTTTGCAAGCGAACTGTTCAAGCAGAGGACCGGCACCAACTTCGCCTTCATTCCGTACCGGGGCAGCGGGGATTCGATCACGGCAGTGGTGGCCGGCCAGGTCACGATGACCATCACCGATCCGCCGCCCGCCGCGGGCCCGCTGAAGGGGGGCAAGATACGCCCGCTCGCCATCACCAGCGCGGCGCGCCATCCGAGTTGGCCGGAGGTGCCGACGATGGCCGAATCCGGAATCCCCGACGTGGTGATCACGATATGGATGGGGTTGTTCGTCCCCGCAGCGACGCCTCCGGCGATCGTGAAGAAGCTGCGCGACGAGGTCGCACGCGTCGTCCATCTGCCCGAAATGCGCGAACGTCTGGCCACGCTCGGGGTCGATCCGGTCGGAAACACCTCCGAGGAGTTCGCCCGCATCGTCGCGTCCGACATCGCGCGATGGACCGCGGTCGCCAAGGCCGCGAACATCAAGGCTGACTAGCGTTACATGACGCCGGGCGAGCGGGCCCGGCGTTGTCGGTCGGCGCAGGAACCGGCATCATGGTTCCATGCCCGATTTCTGGACGCATTCGGGGTTTCACCTCGCCGACCGCGACGCGCATGGCAAGCTGGTGGCGGGCGAGGACCTGCTGCGCGCGTGGTGGGCACGCCCCGAGGTGGCGCCGGTCGCTGAGTCCTGCGATGTCGAGCGCGCGCTGCACGCCGCGGTGCTCGCCGATCCGCGACGGCCGGTGTCGGCGGCCGATCTCGCCGCGATGCAGGATCCGGATGCCCGCGAGAATTACTCCGTCCTGCTGGCCTTCCGCGAGCGGCTGATCGCCGCGCCGACGCTCGAAGCCGCGTACCTCGACATCTTCCGCGGCGGAAACGTCAGCGTGGCGCCGCTGTTCATCGACCAGCTCGCGCACATCATCGTGCGCGGCATTCTCGACGATACCGAGGACCCGCTCGAGGCGCGCACCGCGGAACTGTTCTTCCGCAAACAGAAGGTCACGCTCCAGGACGGCACTCGATGCTGGCCGACGCCGAGACCGTGGACCTGCACGCCCACGCGCAGATGGGCGGCGCCTACGGCAACATCGGGCGCCTGCTGGCCGAGGCGAACACGAGGGTGAAGAGCATCGACCTCGACGTGATCGACCGCGACAACGCCCTGAGCTACTGGGCGCGCGACGAGAGGCACGACACCGTGGTGAGTTTCAACTACGGCCGCGCCGCGCTCGACGCGTTCTGCCGCGTAATCGAGAAATGGGTGCGGCATTTCTACGGCATCGAGGTCGCCGTGAAGCCTCTGCGCTCGATCCAGGAAAAGCGCTGGGCCTGGCACATCGGGCTGGATGCCGAAGCGACGGGCATCCTCAACGATCTGTATCAGGGCGTTGAACTCGACTGGGCACGCAGCCAGCGCATCCTCGCGCTGTTCCAGCTCGACTTCGCCGAGCCGTCGGTCGCCCGGCCGGACGTCGCCGGACGCGCGGTGTATCTCGCCTGCGCCATGGACGCGGACAACGTGCTGCGAATCAAGCCGCAGAACCTGCTGCTCAACCTGCCGCTTGCCTCGATTTCCTAGGACGGCATAGCCGGAATCAAACGGGGTGCCTCTATTTGAAGCCCATTCATCTCGCTATTTTGGGAAGTTGCGAAGTTGCAACTTCCCAAAATAGCGAGACATTTGTAACCCCAAGTTCTCCGCCAAATAGGTCAGCGCGTGAGCGATAGCCGACCAATTCGGAATTTCCGGGACTACGCCGAGACCTGGATGAGTTTGGCGAATCCGATGATTCCGAAGAAGGCGGACAGGCAGAGGTAGCCGATCGCGCCGGCGACCCGGGTGCGTCTTTGTGCCGGATCCTCCTTGGGCGCAGCGCGGTCCAGCGCCACCCGCAGGTCCATCAAGCCCCTGAATTGCAGGTACAAGGAACATAGCACGCACACGTAGATGGCGGCGAGAAGCATGGGATGGGTCGCATTCATTGGCGGGCTCCGCGGTTCCTTGATGCCTATATCGGCAGGAGAGCCGCGGACCGCAGGCGTTCGCAGAGAATTCCCGCTGCCCGGCCGGGATTGCTCGACTCAGACCAGATCTTCGATCAGCCCGATCAGCGCCGCCTGCTCGCGTGCCGGCCGGAACAGGGCGCTGCGCGCCCGGCACTGCCGCACGAGCTCGCGATAGAACTGCGGCGTGCTCCAGCACTTTCTCAACAGGCGGGCAAGGCCGGGCGCATCCCCGGCATCGAAATAGCCGCCGTAGTTTGCCCCGAGCATGCCGATGTTGCCGGAGATGCGGCTCGCCAGCACCGGCGTCCCGGAGACCACCGCCTCGACGATCACGTTGGCGCCGCCTTCCATCCGGGAGGGCAGAACGAGCAGATGCGCGCGCTTGATCGCCTGCCGCGTCCAGGCGTGAGGTTTCGCCCCGATCCATCGACAGCGCGGGTCGCGAGCGTGAAACTCGCGCGCCGCCTGCGCCAGGTCCGGTTCGAGCGCGGCGCCCACGAGCAGCAGGCGGATCGGGTCGGCGGGGTCGAGCAGGTCCCAGGACTTCAGCGCGGTCAAAGGATCCTTTTCAGGGCGCAGATGGGCGACCAGTATGCAGTTCAGGCGCGTGGAGGGTTTCTGCGCCGGGCGCAATGCGGCGGCCGACTGGTAGACGACGCGCGCCTTGGCGCGCTCGGGCCGCGGCAGCATGCGCAGCGCGTGGTCCTGCAGGACGATCAGCCGGTCGGCCGCTTCGAGCGAGGCGCGCGCCTCGGTGCTTTCCGGGAGATCGCGGTACAGGTCCGTGCCGGTCAGCGCCACCACCAGCGGTTTGCCGGGATGACGCTCGCGCCATTCGCACACGGCCGGATAGCTGCGGCGCGCGTGCAGGGCGAGCAGGCAGTCGGTGCGCGCATCCGCCGATCCCGGCTTCCAGCCGGACTGTACAATGACGCGATAGCGGGCGCCGAGCAGCCGCGCCCAGCGCGCCGCGGTGCGCCAGTTGCCGTTGTTGGCCTGGGCGACGGAAGGCGTGACGATTTCGACGACGGGACGGGACACGTGCGCGAACTCAACGATCCGGCGGTGCTGCGCGCGGCGCTCATCGACGCGCGCAGGCGCATGCTAGCACTCTACGGCCATCTCGCGCCGGCGCAGCTCGAGGTCCCCTACCTGAAGATCGTCAACCCGCCGCTGTGGGAAATGGCGCACGTGGGCTGGTTCCAGGAGTACTGGTGCCTGCGCCACCGCGTGGGCGCGGAGCCGCTGCGCTCGCGCCTGCCGGACTGCGACCCGGTGCTCAACTCGGCGATCATTCCGCACCCCGAGCGCTGGAAGCTTCCCCGGCTCACCGGGGCGTCGGTTTCGGACTATCTGCGTTGCGAGTTCGACGACACGCTCGAAGCGCTGGAGCGCAGCACGTCCGAGTCGCGCTACTTCTTCGCGCTCTCGCTGTACCACGAGGACATGCACTCCGAGGCGATGCTCATGACCTTGCAGACCCTGGCTCTGCCCGGACCTGCGTTCGCACACGGGATCCTCCCGCGGCCGGATCCCGCGCCCGCCGCGCTCGACGTGGCGTTCGAGGGCGGCGAGTTCGAGATGGGGTCGCGGCAGGGGCCGGACTTCGTCTTCGACAACGAGCTTGCTGCGCACCGGGTCCGGGTCGAGCCCTTCGCGCTCGCCGCCGTCGCCGTCACCAACGCCGAATACCTCGCCTTCGTCGAGGCCGATGGCTATCGCCGCGAGGAACTCTGGTCGCAGCAAGGCTGGCGCTGGCGCGAGGGCGCAGGCGCGCTTGCGCCGTGCTATTGGCGCAGGGGCGCGGGCCGCTGGCTCGTGAGGTGCTTCGACCGCTGGGAACCGCTGCGCGCCGACGACCCGGTAATGCACGTGAATGCGCACGAGGCGGAGGCCTACTGCCGTTTTGCGGAGCGCCGCCTGCCCAGCGAAGCCGAATGGGAGTTTGCGGCGCGTGCCGATCTCGGCCCCGCAGCCGACCGCTATCCCTGGGGCACGGAGGCCCTTGCGCAGGGCGCGGTCAGCCTGGACGGGGCGTATGGCGCTCCCGTGCCCGCCGCGGCATTGCCGGACTGCGACAGCCGCCGGGGCGTGCGGCAGATGCTCGGCAACGTCTGGGAATGGACCGCCACATCGTTCGCGCCTTACCCCGGGTTCGCGCCGGGCCCCTACCGCGAGTACTCGGAACCGTGGTTCCACACCCATCGGGTGCTGCGCGGAGGCTGCTTCGCCACGCGGGCGCGCCTGGTCCACAACCGCTGGCGCAATTTCTACACCCCGGAGCGCAACGACGTGTTCGCGGGATTTCGCACTGCCGTGTCGCTATGACGTGAGGAAGAAAACATGCTGGTACTGAGCAATGACGATGTCGATCGCGTGTTGACCATGCAGGACTGCATCGGCGCCCTGGAAGCGATGTACGCCGACTTCGCGGCCGGNCGGGCGCTCGTGTCGACGCGCGTGGACAACCTCGCGCCGAACGCGCTGCCCGGCGCGTATTACGCCTTCAAGCACATGGGNGGNACCTGGCCCGCGAAGGGCGTGCAGGCGCTGCGCATCAACTCCGATGTCATCACGCATCCGCTCGTCGGGGGCAAGCCGCGGCGGGTCAAGCAGCCGCTTGCGGGCGGGCGCTGGGTCGGGCTGGTGTTCCTGTTCAGCACCGAGACCGGCGCGCTTCTGGCCATCCTTCCCGACGGCGTGATGCAGCGCATCCGCGTCGGCGCGGCGAACGGTATCGCGCTCGATCGACTTGCCCGGCCCGACGTGTCGACGCTGGCGCTGATCGGCAGCGGCTGGCAGGCCGGCACCCAGCTCGAAGCCGCGCTCGCCGTGCGCGCGTTCCGTGAAGTCCGCGTCTACAGCCCGCGGCGCGAGCACCGCGAGGCGTTCGCCGCGGAAGCGCTCGCCCGCCACGGCGCGCGCGTGCGCATTGCCGCGGTGGATACGGCCGAGGCCTGCGTGGCCGGGGCGGACGTCGTCATGGCTGCGACTTCCTCGGTCGTGCGCGTCATCGAGCCTGGCTGGCTGCGGCGCGGGATGCACGTCAGCTGCATCAAGGCGCAGGAGGTCGACGGNGCGGTGCTCGACGCATGCGANCGCGTGTTCGTGCACACGCTGGAGCAGGCGAAGCAGATCGACAACGTGATGAAGGACACGCCCAACGTCGTCCCCGAACATGGCTGGTGGAACGACGGCAGTCGCGATTTCGGCGACTATCCCGACCTGGGCCGCCTGATCGTGTCAGCCGCGCCGGCGCGCCGGAGTCCCGACGAGATCACCTGTTTCGTCAACAATGTTGGCAGCGGCCTGCAGTTCGCCGCCGCCGGCGCGCTGGTGCTCGAGCGCGCCAGGCAGGCGGGACTGGGCCATGAGCTGCCCGACGAGTGGTTTTCCGAGGACGTGCATCCGTGACCTCCGACGCCGCCTGATGCTTCGCTTGGCGTCGCCGGGCGAAATATGGGAACCGCGCCACGCGCTTCGAGACGCTACTGGTACTCCAGCCCGTTCATCATCATGCCGACCAGGCCGATGTGCTGCGCATTGGCGTCGGAATTCGCGGCGAGCATGAGCATGTCCGTCATGCTCGTGCCGTGATCGAGCATATCCATGTAGTACGCGAGACTCGCGCCGTCCGGTGCCTCGCCCACGACATTCGTGTAGAGCGCAGTCACGAACTCCTGGTTGCTCATGTAGCCGCCCATGGCGCCCAGGGCGATGCCTGCCACGTCGTGCATGCTCATGCCCTGATCGAAGAGCGCGATTCCCATGCCGGTCAGGGCGGGCTGGATTTCGTCCGCCCCGAAGGCGGCGCCGATGATCTTGGCCGCGTTCATGGCCGCAGCGTCGAAGGCCAGATTCATGTCCGAGAACTGCAGGCGCTCGACGTTGAACAGCGTGTCGGCGATGAGCCCCCCGGCGTCGGCGACCGAGAAGCCCGACGTCGAGTTGACGACCTGGAATTCTTGGTGCATCCCCGGGAATACGACCGTATCCACGCCGTCGCCCCCGAAAATCAGGTCGTGTCCCCATCCCGCGTGCATCGTGCCGCTGCCTCCGAACATGGAGTTGCCGTTCCCCTGGCTCATCATCATGCGATTTCCTTTCTGTCGGTCCGCTGCCCGTTTCCGGGGCCTGGTTCATAAGTTTCCGCTTATGTACCGCCACCCCGATTGATCCAGGTCAAACCGCCTACGCATGGGAAAGCCTGCGCATCGGTCCTGTGTCCGGGAACCGACTTACCGGACGGCGGCCAACTTGATACCCTTCGCACTTGAGCGGTTTCCGGAAACCCCGTAATGGCGACACCCGATGAAATCATCGAGCACATATTGGCGCTCAGCACCAAGGCGGCTACGCGCGGCGGCGAGTTGCTGGTCGAGGGCGTGGAGCCTGGAAGGTTCTATGCGTTCAAGACCGTGCTGCACGAGGACGACACGATCATGGTCCAGTACACCCATGGCCGGACGATGTATACCGCCGCATTCGACGCGAAGGCGATGCGCTCCGTGCGCCTCGATGCCAACGGATTCAGCGGGCGGGACGTCGACGGGGATCCGTTGCACGTCTTCATCAAGTCCTAGCGGCGGCTCCCCGCCGCCACCCGGCCTGAGCAGGCGGGCCGATATTTTATGTTATGTGCATAAATACACAGCGGATTCAGGCGCCGCTCGCTATGATTCAAGCGTCTCCTGTCAGGTGTTTAGTCTCCTCCTCGACAAACACCCGCTGACCCGGCGGCGATTCCCGCGCGCCGGGTTTTTTTTGCCGCCCTCCGGCGAAATCTCCTGTTTAGACAAAGGCTTGGGAACAAGTCCCCTCTGCAGCGCACCACGCGGCGCACCGCTGACGCGCAGCCGCGCCTAAAGTGCCGAGCGGCGGCGGCCGATAACTCCCATGGCGCCGTTTCCGTCATAGACAGGCAGAGCGGCGCCGAAGTGGACCCTGCACGATCCGCGCCGCCCGGCGAGGGACGCGCATGGCCGAAAGAGGTCACTATGGCGAGCATCTTCACCACTGCCAATCCGCACAGCGTCGAAGCTTTCATCCGCGCGAACGAAACAAACTCGATCACCGCCGGCGAGGATATCGTCGACGTCACCGGCATCAAGCTGCTCGCCAAGAGCAAGCCGGTCTCGCCTTCGCTCCAGCAGCGCCTGCTCGAGAGGACGCTCAAGAAGCCGCTGGAGGCTTGCCTCGAGGTCGAGAACGGCGTCACCGGCGGCCAGCTTGCCGAGGAAGCCGAGCGGCTGGTCGAATCCTCACCGGTCGTCGCGGCCATCGCCGGGCCTCACCTGCCGGCGCTGAAGAAAGTGTTCGCGACCCTTCCATTGCACTCGGTGGTCATCCTGCTGCTCACCACCGCGCGCGAGAACGGCGGCCGCCCCTTCGGGCACGCAGTGCTGAACGGTCTGCTCTCCGGGGCACTCGCCTTGGGGGCCAAGGTCGCGCCGTTCGACGTCAAGCTCTCCGTGCTCGCGGGGCTGCTGCACGACCTTGGCGAGATGTACGTGAACCCGGCGTACCTGCATACGGATGCCGCGCTGACCCCGGAGGGTTGGAAGCACGTCGTGGTTCACCCCACGCTCGGCGCGCAGTTGCTCTCGGAGCTGACCGATTACCCCAAGGCGATCGCCCAGGCGGTCTACGAGCACCACGAGCGCCTGGACGGCTCGGGATATCCGCGCAGATCGACCGCCGACAAGCTCTCCCCGGTCGGGCGCATCCTCGCGGTCACCGAGACGCTCTGCGGGATCCTCGATGCGCGCGACAACCCGGTGGCGCGGGCGAGCCTCGCACTGCGCCTGGTGCCGGGCGAATACGACTTCGCGGTCATGTCCCTGCTCTCGCCATTGCGCGCGAGCCCGGTGGGCATGATCTCGATCCCGAAGGGTTTCAACCCCGAGCAGGCGCTGCAGGCCATGGAGAACGTCAAGCGCAGGCTCGACGACGCCGCGCAGGCCGCGAAAACCTGCGGCCAGGCGTCGATATCCGCGAGCCAGCGCGTCATCGCCGAGACCGCAATGCGGCGCATCGCGCGGCTGAAATTCGCCTGGGCGTCCACCGGCGTCTACGACTGCTTTGCAGGCAAGCACTCGCTCGTCGAACTCTCCGAAGGCGACGCCGAGGTCTATCTCGACCTGGAAGTGGTGCCGAGCGAGATGATCTGGCGCATGCGCGCGCTTGCGCGGACGATCGTCCTCGAGCTCGAGGCATTGCCGCGGGCAGCGCGTGAAGAGTTCGATCCGATGCTTCTGGCGCTGGATGCGGAGAACGCCAAGAAACCCGAAAAAGCCCAGGCCGAAGGCGCCGAACCCACGGCTCCCGAATCCAGGCAGCCGGAAGGCGCGGGCCCTGGCCCCGCTGCCGCCCAGGCCTCCTGATCAGACGACTCCGCGCTCGCGCAGGCCGGCGATGTCGGCCTTGCCGAAGCCGATCTCGGCCAGCACCTCGTCGGTGTGCTCGCCCAGTTCGGGCGTCGCCGTGGCCATTGTCGCGGGCGTGCGCGAAAGCGC
>JGI1356J14229_10004690_pt1 | contig 10143 bp, 10 predicted proteins | sample Subgrocontami58m_FD_14229 | JGI IMG/M metagenome (IMG submission 14229) | reverse complement strand
GCGCCAATCCCGCCGTTGTCGAAGCCCCCCCCCCGCCGCCGGCACCCGAACCCGAGCCGCAACCTGAGCCGCAAGCGCCCGAACCTCAACCACCGGAGAGAGTTTTCGACGACCCGGAGGCTGCCGTTCCCCTGGCCGCGATGCATCAGCATGTGGAGGCGATCCACCGCATCCTCATGTTCGAAAAGAGTTCGACGTGGAACATCGCGGCTACCGTTACACAATGCCTGGCCGTCGGGATGCTCGTGATCGCGCTGTTCAACTGGCTCGAGAACCCGCAGGGGGTCCTGAACATCCTGCTCGTCGCTCTAATCCTCCAAGTCATGGCGCTGACGTTTTACGTCAAAGGGAAGTAGCATGCCTGACGTCGTCAAACAGATCAAAGGGGTCGCGTCCGACGTACGCACGAAGATCATCCAAGGCAAGAAGCCGAACCTGAACGTGCCGGTGCGGTCGCTGGCGAATGTTACGTACAAGATCAAGGATGGTTTCTTCCGGCTCAAGGGGGCCGAGACGGAGCGCACGCTCACCGTCAACACCGTCAAGACCTTCGCCCAGACGCTGCGGATGATGTCGCTCTCAAAGGATCACATCGAGGCGGGCAAGCACTCCTCGAAGCGAGAGGCGTACTACATCAGCAAGAACTGGGGGGATGCGCGCTTCACGGAGCAGCCGGAATCCGACACGATCATGGACGACATCGAGGCGATGCTCGGTGTGAACCGCGAGCAGATCCATTTCCGCGCCGATGAGCATGGCGGCAGCGTCGCCGGAGAGCTGGTCGTGGTGGACAAGGACCGCAAGACGGGCAAGCCGCTGGAGATTGACTGCTCGCGCTTCGGCTCCGGCAGCTACACCGTCCCCAGCGTGGTGGAGCACCTGAAGTTCCGAACCCATGCGAAGTTCGTCCTGTGCATCGAGACCAACGGCACGTTCGAGCGGCTGGTGGAGGAGGGGTACTTCCAGAGCGCCAACTGCGTCCTGGTGGCGATGGGCGGGGTGCCCAGCCGCGCCTGCCGCCGCTTTGTGCGCCGCCTGGCGGACGAGCACAAACTGCCGGTCTACGTCTTCACCGACGGCGACCCCTACGGCTACTTCAACATCTACCGCACGCTCAAGGTCGGCTCCGGCAACGCGGCGCACCTGAACGAGTTCTTCTGCGTGCCGCAGGCGCGCTATCTGGGGGTGACGCCGTTCGACATCGAGGAGTTCAACCTGAGGGACTGCACGCACCCGCTCCAGCCGGTGGACATCAAGCGCGCGCAGGACGCGCTGAAGAACGACCCGTTCGTGAAGCATCACAAGGAATGGCAGCACGCGATTGCAGTGATGCTCAAGATGGGCAAGCGCGTGGAGCAGCAGGCGTTCGCCAAGCACGGGCTGGAGTACGTGGTCAAGAAGTACCTGCCTGCAAAGCTCAAGGCGCCGGAGAAGTTCCTGCCGTAGGACGGCAATCCAACGGATTATCCACCGACTTGTCCGCCGACTCTTCTCTGCCCGCCGAAGTAGCGGAGCTACGAAGAGCGGGAGCTTTGACGAAGGCGGATTACGCCGATGAACACCGATTAGGGCAACGGCAGGGCAGGATGACGAAGGGCGGCGGATGTCCAACATCTACCGGGCTATTGTGTAGGTGCAGTTGGTGCCTGCGGCCTGCTCGCCTCGACGGTCTTTCTTTGTAGGGCCTGAAATACGACTAGTTTGCGATTGATGGGGATGCTTACGCCGCTACCGTAGACAGATTGGCCCTGCCGATATGCTGAACCTGTGTTGTAGTAGGTCGTGGAGAGCGTTTGATTGGATACCAGCACGAGAGCGTCAGCCTTCATTCCGCAGGCACGGCGTCGTGCTTCTTCCTCAACTGTTGACCATTTCCTTTTCGTCTCTATCTGAATCTCACCTATCGGCACCCACTCTCCGGGCGGCATAGCGTGGTAGATTGGCATGTCGAACAGCGAAGGGTGGTTATTCGCCACATCCTCAGAATCGCCCTGTGCAGGTGAGGGCGGGCTGCCCTCGGCGGTCGGTGGGTTATAGTATTGGACGTTTACCCGCGGGGAACTACAACCAGCCAGGGCGGTGGCTGCCACAAGCACCAATAACATGCACCTCATCATAGCCCTCCGTTTCGCTCGACTACCCCCAACACACCCAGCAACCGTAGCATAACGGCTTTCCATCAAATGTCAATCCGTAAGGCACGCCACCGGTTTCAGTAGATCCCGGCAGTTCCGGTGAGGAATAATCCCGAATACCCAACCACTCGATATCAGGCTTGCAGCCGCGTTATGTCAATTCGATGTCAAGCATCTGTTCGGTGAATTTCTTCTCATCAACTTCCATGAATACGGCTCGAAGGCGGTCGTTCTTCAGAATGCAGCAAAGGCTCTCCTGCGCCAGAGACACCGCATCACCACGAGTCTCAGCGGCTTTGTCGCTCTTCTTGCCTACGCCGTGAACGATGCTGCTGCGAAGGTTGTAGACTTTCTTGGCGCGACGGAAATATGCCTTGCGATTTTCCGGATCAGTGCTTCCTATGACATGCGCAAGTCTGACGGCTAGTTTGTAGGAAATTCCGTCGTTCTTTTCGCTATCGGTATAGAGTGTCTCCAGGGCAAGGCACATGCTCAGGAACCGATGGTCAGGGTGCTCCGTTCGTATGCCGAGGTTATAAAGTCCGATGGCTCGCGCTAATCGCGTCCCTTCGTGCAATTGCTCGCCATGTCGTTTCAAGAACGCCTCGTGGACGCCTTTTCTGCTCTTGGCCTTCTGCTCCAATTCTTCGAATTGGAAGCGTCTTTGCTGGACCTTACACATCCACTCGCGAAGCGGCCATAACTTGTGAAGACCCGACAAGAGCGCCTCCAGTTCCTCAGGAGTCTCCTCCTCATTCTTATCGCCGCCCCCGACCGGTACATAACACCTCATGTCATAATCATTCAGCGTGTCAGATTCATCAAGCAGCTTAACGTTCTGAAACTCGATTGGGTCGGCGTTGAAGTCCACGGTTGCCTTGAACGTTAGCGGCATTCGAACGTCCGCTTGATGTGTAAGGCTGAACGCCGTGACAATGAGGTTCTCGCAGGCGGAAACAAGAGACCAAATCATTACTCCGGGCGTTTCGATGAATATGCCGTCCTGATTTGGCCCCGGTTGCATTCCGTCCAGCCAAAAACCCTTGGGGTCCAAATGCTGTGCATCGGAAAAGTCCGGCATGACAAGAAACGCCCCAACTTTGCATTGGAGCCCCATCGCACTCAGAGCGGCTACTTCAACACCGGTGGTCTGCTGTTGCCAGTTTTCTTCGAACAGCTTCAGCGTATCTTCTGTGGCGGGTACAAGCATCACATTCGGCAAGACTTCGTACTGCTTGCCAGCCCACCCAATGGAAAGACCGAAAAGTGGCACCACAATGTTTCTTGGCTCGTAGACTTCACTTGGGACTGGAACGTCGGTCACATGGTCGTCTGGACTGCCCATGAGTTCCTCACTTGTCAAATACCCCACACTTACCGCCGCAGCCCTCACTTGCGGGACCTGGCCTCAAGAACCGAGTCGGATTATCAATCTGTTGCGTCGATCTGTTTATTGGTGCTGCTCATTGCTGTCCCCAAGAAATGGTCAGCGAAATTACGACCAGCGTGGTACCGACAAAATACATTCCTCGGTACAGCCATTGGTTGACGCGTTCTGTCAAGGTGACCCCTCCATGCGTCTGGATGTCCCACCCTCTCACGAACAGAGTGCCCCACAGCAGCAGGAAGGCGCCAACAAGCTGGAGTGGGGTAACGAGGTGAGCCGCAATCTCGGGGACCACGAAAACGATAGCGAGCTCGCCAACGGTAAAGCCCAAGACTGCCGAAATTGCCACGAGAAGGAGCGAAAGCCAGAACGCACGGCAGACAATGGTGGCGGAGTTCTGCTTTGTTGCGGCACCGCTGCAAGCCGCGAGAGTCACGTTGTCCCTGTCCTGTTCTGCTGCGAGTATCTTCGGATTAATAACGCACAGCAGACAAAGGTAGCATGCGCGCCACAGAGCAGCGAGCTTCTTAAGCGACGGCGCAGTTTGTTGCTGACGCTCCATAAGGCATCCCAAGAGTTGGTGGAAATTGAGAACCGGCGCGACCCTGTCCGATAGCCCATTCCCGCCACACGGATGGCGGGTAAACCTGGCAGCATCCTACGTCGCCCCCAATAACTTGTCAACAAGTTTCCGCCAACTTGTTCGTTCGCTCCGTTCATCGGTGTTCATCTGTGTAATCTGTGGATAAAGCCGTTAGCGCGCCGCGCGCCAGTGCACAAAGACGACGGCGGCCAATTCCCGGTCCACAGCAAACTGGCTGTAGCCCACCTGGAAGACGTAAGACGGGAAACACTGAATCAACCGGACACCCACCCCCGGAAGTATCCCCATCGCCATCATCTTCTGAACCTCCCGGTTGTTGCGCGTGGAGAGGTAGGCGACGACGCCCTCCTCTCCTGGACGCCCGTCGCACAGGGCTCTCACTTCCTGAACGGCGTCGGCCCGGGCTTCAAGGCAACAGGTCCCCTTCGGGATGCGCTTTCCGTGCGGGCACGTCTCCGGATGCCCCAACAGCCGGCAGACCTTTTCGCTCAAGCCATGCTGCAGGACGTGCTCAAAGCTGCAAGCGTCCTCTTCGGCATACTCGGAGCTAACGGAAAGGACATCCCGCAGCAAGCACTCCGCCAGCCGGTGTCGTCTCACCACGTCTTCACCGGTTCGCTTGCCGCTCTCGGTCAGCCGAAAGCCCTGCCCCTCTCGTTCGACGAGCCTCAGCGGCAGGGCGTCCTGCGCCGCCGTATCAAAGGCCGGCGACCACGCCAATTCTTCCTGCTCGACTTCGTGCAGGTACAGCGATTCGAGAAGTTCTTCTATGGCCGGCGTAATCATAGGCGACCTCCTGGGAGCCAGTTTCACAACTCAAATGTGGCGCGGACTAAGGAGTCCGCGCTAGCGATTTCGCGGGTTGGATAGCCCACGCCACAGTTGTGAAACCGGTTCGAATAAATTCCTCCGGAACCAGCGCAGCGATGCGGGTTCCTCCGGCATCTCATAGCCGCAATGCGGGCACTTTACCTTGCGGCATCCGCCGAACATAGCGCAGGTCTGACAGCACTTGCGCGCCGCGGTTTCATCGAATGCTTTGCCGCAATATGAGCAGTTCACAGGTTCACTCCCAGAACGCGGAAGAGAAGGTTCGTCAGGAATCCCACGCCAAAGGCCATGCCGACGACCACCGCCGACATGAGCAAGGTGGACTTCACGCCACGCTCTTTCTTCATGATAAGGAGCTGGGCGATGCAGGGCAGGAACAGCGTGAGGGTGATCGCCGCGATGGTCACCTGATTCCCCGTCAGCGCGCCGGTCTTCTGAAGGTCATACAGCCCCGCCGCGCCGTAGTCCCGGCGGAAGAACCCGAAGAGAAAGGCGACGGCGGCGCCGTCGGGTAGGCCGAGCCAGTTGACCACCGGCGTCATGCCCTTGACAAGGAGTTGGAACAGGCCGGTGATGTTCCCGATCCAGATGAGGACGCTGGCCAGGATGAAGAGCGGGAAGACTTCCTTGAAGTACCACGCCATGCGCGTGTAGGTCTTGACCAGAACGTTCCCGACCCGCGGCAGGCGCAACGGAGGCAGTTCCATATAGAAACTGGGGCCTTCGCCCGGCAGAAGCCGCGCCATCAGCACCCCCACCAAGAGGAAGAGAGCCGTGATGACACCCGCCCACGTCGCCAGGGCCGCAGGACGCGAACCGAGCAGTCCCAGGATGACCCCCAACTGCGCCGAACAGGGGATCGTCAGGGCCAGCAGCATGGTGGCAATGGTCTTCTCCCGGCGCGTCTCCAGCGTGCGCGTGACCATCGTGGCCATGGTGTCGCAGCCGAAGCCCAGGACGAGCGGGATGACCGCGCGGCCATTGAGGCCGATCTTCTTCATGAGCCGGTCCATCAGCATCGCCATGCGCGGCAGGTAGCCGCTGTCTTCCAGGATGGAGAACGCGATGAAGAATGTGCCGACGACCGGCAGGATGATGGCGATGGCGTAGCGAATTCCCAGCGTGACGATGCCGTATTGCCCGATGAACAGCTCGCGCGCAACGGCCCAGGGGATGGTCGCATTGACTATCCTCTCCACGACGGGGGTGATGTGGCGGCCAAAGAGCGTCTCTTGAAGAAAGTCCACCAGCGTGCCGGCGCCGAAGACGCCGACGAACTTGTACAGGCCGAAGTACAGCACCAGGAGCAACACTGGGACCCCCGTCAGGGGGCGCATCAGCCGGCGGCTGAGCCTCTCGCGGAAGGTTCTGTCGGCGGCGGAGGGAAAAGTCACAGCGCCGTCCAGGGCGCGGCGGACCTCCCCCGCAAGCGCGAGGGTCGCGTGATAATGGATCGAATGCTTCAGCCGCCGCCGCGCGTCGCGCGCCACTCGCGCGACCTGCTCGCGTTGCGCCGCGTCCACATGAAAGAAGCCCTCCGCTTCCGTCCCTTCCTCCTGCAAGAGCAACAGGGCGCGCGTGCGGGGAGCAATATGGCTGGTATTCCCAACGACTCCGGCGGCGCGGGCGACCATCGTGTCCAGGCGCGGGCCGTAGTTGACCTGGACGCCTCGCGCCGGCTGCGCCCTCACGATCTTGCGGACCAGTTCCCGCACGCCCTGGCGCGTCGTGGCCACGGTCTCGATGACAGGGACGCCCAGCCGCTCCTGAAGGCGGCGCGCGTCTATCCGAATGCCCAGATCCCGCGCCTCGTCCGCCATGTTGAGGGCCACGATCAGCGGCAGCCCCGCCTCGGCCATCTGGAGCGTCAGGCCGAGCATGCGTTCGATATTCTTGGCATCTATGACGTGGACGACGGCGTGGGCGGGCTGATTCAGAAGAAGGGCGCAACTGACCTTCTCTTCGGCGGTGATGGGGCAGAACGAGTACATGCCGGGCGTATCAATGACCTCGAACCGGCCCTGGCGCGTAACCAAGTGTCCGCGCGAGACGTCCACGGTGGTGCCGGGGTAGTTCGATACGGTGACGTACTGACCGGTGAGCCGATTGAAGAGGAGGCTCTTGCCGACGTTCGGGCTGCCAACGATGAGGACTTTGGGGAGGCCGACCTCCTCGGCCAGTCCCTCCGCGCAACAGTCCAGACCCATGTATCTCTTGCCGGCCCGAATCAGACGGGCGGCGTATCTCCCGGGCGATTTTAAGCGAAGCATCTCCATCTCACTATTTCACTGAGTCGAGAAACGCCACAAGCCGGTCGAGCACCTGCGGCTCGATGGCGTGCTCGACATGGCAGGCGTTCCGCTCCGCCGTCTTCGGGTCCAGGCCCAGCACGCGGTTGAAGAACTCGGTGAGCGTCTCGTGCCTGCGCACGAGGTCGCGCGCCACGCGCCGTCCGCGGTCCGTGAGCGTGATGAGGCTGTACGGGTCGTGGTTGACCAGTTTGCGCTCGGCGAGAATCTTGAGGGCACCGTTGACCGACGGCATCTGCACCCCCATGCGGTCGGCGATCTGCCTCACCCGGGCCACGCGCTGCCGCTCGACGAGGTGGTAGATCACCTCAAGATAATCTCCCAGGCTTTCCGACAGGACCGATGTTTCCATGGTTCCTCCTAATGTTAGGCTAACCTAATTATAGAAGCCTTGCCTAACATTGTCAACCGACGCAGCCTCGACCATTGGCGCGGTCCCTTTGAAACCGCCGTCCGTTGCAGGGGCGTAGCCTGCTACGCCCCTACCTGTGGTCACAATGTAGTCACCCCGCCGGAAACGTGCCTTGCGAAAACCCGACTTCCCCAGTCGTCTCCGCTGTTGCCGCAGGCGACTGACCCACATTCCGGAGTCAGTCCAAGTATCATTAGAGCTTATCCGCACAGCTCTTAAGACAGGGAGGAACGTGGGACCCTCCTGTCGCAGACTCGGAGCTTGACACGAGTGATGCATGGGTCTATCATCGATTAGAGAGGTATTCGCTGCGCGCAAGGGTTTATTGGGGAGAAAGCTATGCCGAGTATTGGTATGCCCGAGTTGATCATAATTCTCGTCGTCCTCCTGCTTCTCTTTGGGGCGAACCGGATCCCCCAGCTTGCCCGCTCGATTGGCAAGAGCGTGGGAGAGTTCAAGCGCGGCCTGGCGGACCAGCCGGATCCCGACGCCAAGAAGAGCGACGAGGACGGAGAAAAGAAGTCCGAGAAGAGCTGACATGGGCGCCATGGGGCGCACCCTCATCCTTGCCGGAGCAGACGCATGAACCTGGGACTGCCTGAGATTCTCGTCATCCTTCTGGTCATTCTGCTCGTCTTTGGCCCCAAGAAACTGCCGGAGCTGAGCCGCGCGGTGGGCCGGAGCGTCGGGGAGTTCAAGCGGGCAATGACCGAGATGCAGGAGCAGATCGAAACGGCGTCGACCGCGACACCGGAGGAGAAGCCGGCCGAAGCTCAGGCGACGGAGGAGGTCCCCGCCGGGGAGGAAGCAGCAGCGGCGGCTTTGCCGAAGGAAGCCGCCGAGCCGGAGGAGCCGCCGCCCACAAAGACGACTTGACGGGAATAGGGTGCGACGGACGATTGGCGATTTCTGATTAGAAGCTGTTTCACAACCCACAGGCGAGGGCGCCTGTGCCACACCGACCTCCGTATTCAAACAGCAAAACCATGTGGCTCAGCCGCCCTCGGCTGAGGTATTCGCCTGAGAAACAGGTTTTGAAACAGCTTCTACTGAATTGCGATTTGCGATTTTGCTGCTGCTGGTGCGGAACGGAGGCGACGCATACTTATTTTGCGGCGTCGGCGGCCGGCGCAGGCGCGGCCGGGGCGACAGGCTCCACGCCGTTCGTGCGGCCTTGCACATCCAGGGATTCGATGCCCGTCGGGCGGTAATCGGGGTCCTGAGTCAGCAGAATCTGATCCACCCCCGAGCCATCTTCGCGGTTGCCCAGCACCAGCAGATGGGTCCCCGCCGTCAGTTTCCGCAGCGGCTTTTGCAGCGCCACCCAATGCCAACTCTTGAACACGGAGTCCTCCACCTTGCCCAGCGCCTCGCCGTCCAGGGAGAGGTCCATTGAGTTGCCGCAACCGCAGCACCAGTTGGCGCGGAGCCAGAGGGTGTAGTCGCCCGGCTCCGCGACATACAGCTTGTAGGTCACATCGCCGCCGATGCTGATCTCCTCATGGTTGGGTCCCTCCGGAGCGATGACGTACTCGCCTTGAGAAGCGTCCTTGTCTTCCTTCAACACGACGGGCGGGTGGATCGCGCCGCTCTCAGCTTCGATGAGGATGCTGGGACGGATGTCGAACGCAATGGAGATGAGGCCCACCTTCTTCAGGGTCGTCGTGGTAGTATTCGACGCAGCGGCCGGGATCGCCGGTGCGGCGCCGCCGCTCGACGGTCCGCAGCCGGCCAGCGCCAGCGCGGCCACGGCGGCGAGAAGAACAAATCTATTCACAGCGAGACCTCCATGAAGGTGCAGTTCTGTTTCATCTTATCCTTTGACGCATGGGAGGTCAAAACGGTTCCGGCGACGAGAGGCACAAAGGGACATGACGGACTGCAAGGACGACAAGGGCAGCAGGGACACGACACTACTCAGTTCGGGCGAGGCGTTTCAGCACAACGTCTTCCATAATCTCATGCGGCGCGGGGCGGCCGGTCCACATCTCGCATTGAAGAGCGGCCTGGCGGACGAACCATTCGACCCCGCTGACGCACAGGCAGCCAGCGGCTTTGGCGTCGCGCAGAAGGCGCGTCTCTGGGGGGTTATACACGGCGTCAAAGACGATCATCCCCTTGCGCAACATGGCGGCAGGGAGGGGGCTTTCATCCATGTTCGGCCACATTCCCACGGAGGTGGTGTTGATGAGGATTTGCGGGCGGAGCGGGCCGATGCGATCCATGGGGACGGCTTGGGCTGAGATTTCGCGCGCTAAAGCGACGGCGCGCTCATGGGTGCGATTGGCGACCAAAACGTACGCGCCGCGCGCCATGAGGCCATAGGCAACCGCGCGCGCCGCGCCGCCGGCGCCGATGAGGAGCACTTCCTTTCCCTTGAGAAGCGGGACGGGTCCGGGAGCTCCCCCGCCCAGCGCCTCTTCGATGGCCCCCAGAGCGGCGGGAATGTCGGTATTGGCGCCGCA
>JGI1356J14229_10004676_pt1 | contig 10165 bp, 9 predicted proteins | sample Subgrocontami58m_FD_14229 | JGI IMG/M metagenome (IMG submission 14229) | reverse complement strand
CGGAGTGTTCTCGTGGGGCTTGTGGTCTGGCTTTTTTTCCTAATGCTGCACATTCCAAAAGACTTCGTGCGGCGCGACTTGCTCCCCGTGGGCGTTGCGGATTTTATCATTGTGCACAATCTGCAGGGACCCCTCTTCAATCTCTATAACGAGGGCGGGTACCTCATCTGGCGTCTGTGGCCGAAGGAACGGGTGTTTGTCGACGGCAGGTCGGAAGTTTTCGGCGGTGCGCCGCTCGCCGAACTTATCCGCATCGTCAAGCGGGGGGAAGGATGGGATTCGTTGCTTCTCGGAAAATACGGCGTGAACCTCGCGATTTTGCCGTACCAGCCGGAGAGCCTTTCGAGGGACACCGGGCCGCTTTCGTTCGGACTGGGACAACGTGGGTTTCATTTGGTGTATTGGGATGACGTCGCAATGCTCCTCGTGCGCGAAACGCTGGAGAACAGGGATTTTATCAATAAGTACCGCTTTGCGAGCATCCATCCGCTTCGCGACCCGAGGACAATTCCTCCTGAGGAGAGGGGACGGGCGGGAGTGGAGGTACAAGCACTCCTTGCCCGTGCGCCGGAGTCCCGGAACGTGCAGCAGTATGCGAGGGACTTCCTGCGCGGTGCGGCGGGGGAGTAGCAAAGTGTTTCTTGGAAAATCCCCCGACGTTCAAATCCTAAATTCTAAATCCGAAATCCTAAACAAATTTCAATGTTCAAAATCATAATGATCCAAACCGTTTCGAATTTGAAACATTTGGATTTATGTATAATAGTGTTATCAGTTATTAATCATGAAATACGATCTCATTTGCATCGGCGACGTGGTGATGGACGCTTTCATTCAGCTCCATGAGGCGTCCGTGCATTGCAGTTTGCGGCACGAGCATTGCGAGCTTTGTATGTCCTTCGCGGACAAGATTCCCTACGAGTCGCTTTTCATCGCTCCTGCGGTGGGAAATGCCTCGAATGTTGCGGTGGGTGCGTCGCGCCTGGGGCTCAAAACCGCAATTCTCACCGCCGTGGGGAAGGACAGTTATGGCAAGGAGATTGCGGATGTGTACCGCAAGGAGGGCGTGGGAACCGAGTTTGTGCGGGTGAATGCGGGGAAGCCGACGAACTATCACTTCGTACTCACATTCCAGGCGGAGCGGACGATTCTCGTGAAGCACGAGAAGTTCGCGTATGCGGACCCCGCGCTTTTGGACAAGCGCACCGATTGGATTTATTTTTCCTCGATTGCCGAGCACACGCTGCCGTTTCATCACAAGGTAGCGGCGTATTTAGAGCGGCATCCGAACGTGCGGCTCGGGTTCAACCCGGGGACGTTCCAGCTCCGCTTCGGTGCGGATAATCTCAAAGGCATCTACCGGCACACATACGTGCTTTTCGTGAATCGCGAGGAGGCGGAGTATATCGTTGGGAAAAAAGCAGGGACGGATATGAAAGAGCTTTTCGGCGCATTGCATAAACTGGGGCCGAAGATTGTGGTTATCACGGACGGTCCGAAAGGTGCGTATGCATCGGACGGCGCGTGCCGGTACTTTATGCCGGCGTATCCCGACCCGAAGCCGCCGATTTCCCGCACTGGTGCGGGGGACGCGTTCTCCACCGGTTTCATGAGTGCGCTTATCTATAGGCTTCCGGTCTACGATGCTTTGCGGTGGGCGCCCATTGAGTCCATGCATGTGGTGCAGTCTTTCGGCGCCCAGACGGGGCTTTTGAGCAAGCGGGCACTCCTCAAGTTTTTGGAAAAAGCCCCGAAGAGTTATAAGCCGCGGGTGCTGTAGGGATAGAAATATGCCGAGGGGCGTTTTGTGGTATAATGACACGGTACATGGTAGGCGTTTTGTGGTATAATGACACGGTACATGGCGGAACTTCCTTCCGAAAAACTCAAGGAGCTTGCAGCGTATTTCGCGGAGCGCGGTGATGTCGCGTTCGCGTTTCTCTTCGGCTCGTACGCGGCAGGGACGGCGACTGCGCGTTCGGACGCGGATGTGGGAGTGTATTTCACGCCTGCGAGTCAACATTTGGAGTGGGCCGCCGACGTTGATTACAAACAGGAAAATGAAGTATGGGGCGCGGTGGGGAGGGTTCTGGGCACGGAAATTGATTTGGTAGTGCTGAATCGCGCACGGCCTACGCTTGCGTTCGAAATTGTGCGTGTCGGTACGCCGCTTGCCATCAACAATCGCGCCTTGTATTTACGCTTTTTTTCTCGGATAAGTTTTGAGGCTATTGATTATAGGCAATTTGCCGAGGATTACTGGAAGATCGCGGCACGGAGTGCGTCGCTGACCTCCGCTGACCGGACTCGTCTCATTAAGTTGCTCACCTTTCTCGCCGAAGAAACGGCCTACGGCAAGCGGTTTTCCAATCTGACGCAGACCGCGTATATGAGCGACCGTGACCAAACGGAAAGGCGCTTGGTGGAGCGGTGGGCGCAAAACATGGTGAATTGCGCGATCGATATCGCAAAGGTACTGCTTGCTTCCGAACACCTGACTGTCCCCGACACCTACCGCGACGTCCTGGCGCACCTGCGCCGCCTTGAGGGTTTTGATGCGAAGACCGCCGAACGGCTCGGAGGGTTTGCGGAACTGCGCAACATTCTTGCGCATGAGTATCTTGATATGCGGTTTGCGGAAATCCGGAAATTCATAGACGAAGCCGAGCCGCTCTCCCGCGCGCTCGCGGACTTCGCGCGCGGGTTTTTGGAGAAGAAAAAATGAAATCGCTCTAGGCCTTGTGGCTGGAGCGATTCAATTGTTGTTCCTTTCTGGCGAGCGCTTCCGCAATCACTCGCCGTTGAAGTTGGTGAACCAGTTGCGGTTGGTCACATATCCTGTGGCACTTGCCACCCTGGAATACTGGTGGTCGCATTGACCCCCAGACAGTCACCGACGTGGACACTGTCCGTCTGGTGACTGATCGCCACTACCCGCCCCCGGAAGTGGACGGCGGTGGGAATGTCCCACCCGATCCGACTAACGAGCGCCTTAACACTCTCCAGGTCCGCGATTCCAGGGCGTGTTACTGTGTGCCACAATCCATCTAGCCTAACGGCTAGGTGGTAACCGGGTTGCATTTTGGTTGGCATTCAGATATTCAGATTTCAATTTACTAAAATACGGAAATACCATTGCATATTTTTTTAGTATTTGTCAACATTGGCGTTCCTTCTTTATTTTGGTATGCTTTGCGGTATTGCAACCATGGATCTGAACGCGGAAAAGCGTGAACAATTGGGACGGGCGGTGAAAGTGCTCCGGCGGAAGGGGTTTATTCCCGCGGAGCTTTATGGTCGGGGTTTGGAGAACATTCACCTTTCCATTGCGGCGAAGGAATTTGCGAAAGTGTTCAAGGAGGCGGGGGAGAACACCGTTGTGCAGATTGTTGTGGGGGGTGAGCGGCATCCGGCGCTGGTGCAGGAGGTGAACAGGAATTACCTCACGAACGAGGTTGACCACATCGATTTTTACCAGGTGCGAATGGACGAGAAGATTACGGCGAAAATTCCGTTGGAGTTTGTCGGTATCGCGCCCGGCGTGCGCGACAAGGGGGGTATTCTAAACAAGGGAGTGGCGGAAATCGAAGTGGAGGCATTGCCGGGCGATTTGCCGCACCGGCTCACCGTGGATATCAGTTCGCTTGATGATGTGAACAAGAGCTTGCGCGTAAAGGACATTGCGGTCCCGAAGGGGGTGAAGGTGCTTGTGGATATGGAAACTGCGGTTGCGACGGTGACGCCGCCGCTTGCGGAGGAAGTAAAAGTAGAAGAGGCGGCAGCGGCACCCGACCTTACTGCGGTAAAGGTGGAAACGGAAGAGAAGAAAGCGGAGCGCGTGAAGGAGAAAGAGGTGAAGGGAGAAAAAGGAGAGGAGAAAAAGCCTGAGAAGAAGTAACGCGGTTACGGGCTTTTGCGGTATAATGGAAAAGTATGCCGCATCTTCGTCCAAAGGTTTTGCAAGATATAGGTCCCAAGCAGCAGGGACGGGCGTTTGCGTATCTCGCGCACTACGTGGACCTGCGTCCCAGAAGCCGCTGGGAGAAAATTCGCCTCGGGAAACCCGCGCGCATTGCGCTTACGGTCTTTGCGGTTGTGTGGTTTCTTTTCGGCACGGCGATTGCGCCGACTACTCCCATGCATGTTGCCGCCGCGGTTGACGAGGAAGAGCGCAAGGTATTGGAGGCTCAGCTTCAGGAGCTTGAGGGCCAGATTGACCAGTACGAGGAGCAAATCGTGGGATACCAGAAGCAGGGAGGAACGCTGAAGAACGAGATTGCGACGCTGAACAGCAAAATCGCAAAATTGAATCTCCAGATTCAGGCAATCACGCTCACACTACGACAGATTGACCAGAAAATCACCGACACGAAGTTCCAGATTAAATCTACGGAGTCCAGCTTGGAGAGCCGTCGGGATGCCCTGGGCGCCCTTGTGCGCAATCTTTATACTGCGGAGAATGAAAGCTTGCTTGCCGTGTTTTTGAAGAACCCGCGCCTCTCCGATTTCTTTGCCGACTTGAACGGCGTGCTTGTGCTCCAGAACAGTATGCGTATCGCGATTGAGCAGATGACGGACCTTCGCAACCAGCTCGCGGACCAGCAGGACCAGCTTCTCGTGGCCCGCGCGGATGCCACAACGGCGAGCGCCTATCAGGAAGCGCAAAAAAAGGCGGTGGATAATGCGAAGAAGGAAAAGGGACAGCTTCTTGCGGTGACGAAGGGGCAGGAATCGAAGTATCAAACACTCCTCAAACAGACGAAAGAGGATGCGGCGAAAATTCGGAGCCGTATCTTCCAGCTTCTGGGGGGCGGTGAGTTGAGTTTTGAAGAAGCATACCAGTACGCGAAGCTTGCATCGGGTGCTACGGGGGTGAGTCCGGCGCTTATTCTCGCCGTGCTTGACCGGGAATCCGCGCTGGGTCAGAACGTAGGGAAATGCACGTATGCCACCGCGATGAGCCCTTCGAACCGGCCGATTTTTCTCCGAATCACGGAGGAACTTGGGCTAAACCCCGAGGTGATGACGGTGTCGTGCCCGAATCGCGACGGTGCGTACGGGGGAGCAATGGGGCCGGCGCAGTTTATACCCTCGACGTGGAATTTGTATAAAAACCAGGTTGCGAAAGTTACCGGGCACACGCCGGCGTCGCCGTGGAACAGCGCGGATGCGTTCGTGGCAACCGCGTTATATCTCAAGGATGCGGGCGGCGCCGCCAATTCGGTCTCGGCGCAGCGGACTGCGGCGGCGCGGTACTACGGCGGAAGCAACTGGCGGCGGTATTTGTGGACGTACGGCGAGGCGGTGGTAAGCCGTGCCCGGCAGTTTGCGGAGGACATCACGGCGATTACCAGCTGATGGTTATTGGTTGAAGGTTATGGAAGCGAGTTTGGTTGTTGGTGATTGGTAGCCGGACTGACCCTCTATTGACCAGCGACCAATTTCTAAACTCGCTTCCACGACTAATAACCTACGACCGCATCTTTTTGATTGACAGCGCTTCGTTTGTATCGCATATTTTATTTACATGGCAGGCGTTGTTCCGAAAAAAATTATTCTCCCGAACGGTCTCCGTTGTATTTTGGTGCCGCAAGAGCAGAACGTGGCGGCCACGGTGCTTATTCTTGTGGAGGCGGGTTCGGAGTACGAATCAAAGCGCGTGAACGGCATCTCGCATTTTTTGGAGCATCTTGTTTTCAAAGGAACCACAAAGCGCCCGCAAGTCGGGAAAATTGCGGAAGAGCTTGATGCGTTGGGCGCCGAGTACAATGCGTTTACCGGGCAGGAGTATACGGGGTATTGGGCGAAGGCGGAACACCGCAAGCTGCCGCGCATTTTTGAACTGATTTCCGATTTGTACTTGAACCCCATTTTCAACCCCGAAGAGATAGAGAAAGAGCGGGGAGTGATTATCGAGGAGATTAACATGTATGAAGACACGCCTATGCGGCGCGCGCAGGAGCTTTTCGGGAGGGCGCTTTACGGCGACCAGCCGGCGGGGTGGGATATCGCGGGAGAAAAGGAAATTGTCCGGAGGATTACGCGGGAGGAGGTTATCCGCTACCGCGCCGCGCACTACATGCCCGGCGCTACGGTGGTTGCCGTGGCGGGGAATTTCGATGCGGCGAAAGTTACCGGAGAGATTCGGAAAACATTTGGCGCACTCCCTCGCGCGCTCAAAGCGAAGAAACCCCGGACGCGGACAGGGAAGCCGGCGATGCGTGTGCTTGCGAAATTCAAGGAATCCGACCAGACACATCTGGTGCTCGGCGTGCCCGCATATACCGTTTTCGACAAGAGACGATATGCCCTTGAGGTGCTTGCGAATGTGATAGGAGGGGGTATGAGTTCGCGGCTTTTCCGGAAGATACGAGAGGAGTTGGGCGCCGCATATTACGTGCGGGCGGGCGCGGATTTATCCGCCGACCACGGGCATTTTGCGGTTTCCGTGGGCGCCGACCATGCGAAGGTACCCATGGTGGTAAAGGCAATCCTTGCCGAACTTGTGCGTTTGCAAAAAGAGCCCGTCGGCGTGAAGGAGCTTTTGAAGGCGAAAGACCATCTTATCGGGGGTTTGTTCCTTGGTGTTGAGACATCCGACGAACTTGCAAGTTTTTACGGAGGGCAGGAAATCATTGCCCGTAAGCTTGAGCGGCCCGAAGCGGTTGCCCGCAAGGTCGCGCGGGTGGGTGCGGATGACGTCCGGCGCGTGGCGCGGGAGCTTTTCCGGAACCCGATGCTTTCGCTCTCGGCGATAGGCCCGTACCGTACCGGAGCCGCTTTCTCGAAACTTTTACGCCTTCCGCCCGTTATATAATCATCTATTCAGTCGCAATACAACTGCGGTTCCGGACATGGAAAAGAGAATAATCGAGGTGTCGTGGATAAGTCTGTGGCGAGTCCTCGTCTTCGCTCTTTTTGTCGCGGCGCTCTACATCGGGCGGGAGGTTGTCCTCGGCCTTTTCCTTGCGCTGGTCATCTCTTCCGGCCTCGAGGTTGTGGTCAGTTTCCTTGAGCGGAAAGGGTTGCCGAGGACATTCGGCGTCATTTTGGTTTTCCTTATGTGTTTGCTCCTGCTTTCGCTTCTTATGTATACCGTGATTCCCTTTGCGATTGTGGATCTGAACAGCATGTTCGCGAATCTCGGGAAAACCGCGTCGAACTCATGGTGGGGCTCGGTCATTACCCCCGAAACTTCGCAATCCTTTAAGCGACCTCGCAAGCCGTTTTTCCCAGATGCTTTTCTCGGGGGATGTGTCGCCGCTCGCCATATTTTCACGCGCGCTGGGCGGCGTTGTCCTGGGCATTGCGATTTTGGTGAGTTCGTTTTACTTGAGTTTGAGCAAAGACGGAGTTGAGCGATTCATTAAAGTGGTGCTCCCGCCCGACTACGAAAGTACCGCGCTCCGCATCTACCAGCGCTCGCGGCGGAAGATCGGCTATTGGTTCCGTACGCAGATTTTCCTCTCGGCGCTCATGGCTGTTCTTGTGTGGGGCGCGCTCATGTTCCTTGGCGTCCGGCACGCCTTTTTAATCGGCGTGCTCGCCGGTCTTTTCGAGTTGGTGCCGTTTGCGGGGCCGATTATTGCGGGGGCGATTGCCGTGCTCTCGGCGTTTAACACGTCTCCTTCCCTTGCTTTTTACACGCTCCTTGTGTTCATCGTGCTGCATCAGTTTGAATCGCATGTGTTGGTGCCGCTCGTGACAAACAAAGTAGTGGGGCTCCATCCCGTAATCGTGATTGCCGCGATATTGATTGGTGCCGAGGTAGCGGGGTTTTGGGGAGTGCTCATCGCCGTGCCGGCCGCCGCGGTGTTTCAGGAGGTGGTGGAAGATTGGTCATTGTCGAAGCGAGGGAGAGCGGAAGTCGCGTAGGGGCAGGTGCGGCTCCGCATGGACGGGGACGCTATCTGCGACTTACTGTCGCAGCGCTCTCTCTCGCACCGCCGTGCTCCGAGAAGCCCCACCCATCGCGTAGCCGACGCCTGCTTTTGGGCGTAACGAGTTGTGTTGTTATAAGTTATTGGTTATAAGTTATGTGTGGAGCAAAAGAAATTCTATATCACTACCACGCTGCCGTATGTGAACGCGGCGCCGCACATCGGTTTTGCGCTGGAATTGGCGCAGGCGGATGTGATTGCGCGCTGCGAAGCCTCCCTTCGCAAGGAGGTTTTTTTCAATACCGGCACCGATGAGCACGGAGTAAAGATTTATCGGAGGGCGCAGGAAGAGGGGAAAACGCCCCAGGCGTTTGTGGATGAGAATGCCGGCAAGTTTCGTGCATTGGCGGACGCATTGGGAGTGCAATACACCAATTTTATTCGTACCACCGATGCCGCGCACAAAGCGGCAGCCAGGGAGTTCTGGAAACGTTGTGCCGCGAATGTGGGAGAAGACGGGAAGCCNGACATCTATAAGGCGAAGTANGGCCTGAAATACTGCGTGGGGTGCGAGCTGGAGAAGGCCGATTCCGACCTCAAGGACGGGCGTTGCCCCGTGCATCCCAGTCTCACGGTAGAAGANCGCGAGGAGGAGAATTACTTTTTCCGNTTCTCGCGGTATCAAAAACAGCTTCTTGCATTGTATGACCAGCGCCCCGATTTTGTAGTTCCCGCGCATCGCCTTGCGGAGATACGGAATTTTGTGGCGGCGGGGCTTCATGATTTCAGCATCTCGCGGTTGAAGGAGAAGATGCCGTGGGGCATTCCTGTTCCCGGCGATGAAACGCATGTCATGTATGTGTGGTTTGACGCGCTGGTGAACTATATCGCCGCGCTTGGCTGGCCCAAAGACGAGGGAAAGTTCCGTGCGTTTTGGGGGACGGGTGATGCGCCGAATGCGTTTCAGATTGCGGGGAAGGATAATCTCCGCCAGCAGTCCGCAATGTGGCAGGCGATGCTCTTGTCGGCAGGGCTTCCTTCCTCGCGCCAGATTCTTATCCACGGGTTCATATTGAGCGGGGGCGAGAAGATGTCGAAGACCTTGGGCAATGTGATTGACCCGATGGCCCTCGTGCAACGGTATGGCGCGGATGCGGTGCGGTACTACCTTTTGCGTGAAATTCCCACCACCGAGGACGGCGATTTCAGCGAGGCGAAGTTTAAGGAGCGTTATAATGCCGACCTCGCGAACGGGCTGGGGAACTTTACGGCGCGCGTGCTCGCGCTCGCCGCGCGGGAGAAAGAATTGAAGCGTTCGCATGATGTGCCGAATGGCGTTTTCAAAGAAATAAAAATCGTGCGGCAGGCGGTTGCGAAAAAAATATACGATTTCCGGTTCCATGAAGCACTTGCGGCGATATGGGAGCTGATTGCATTCGGCGACGCATATATGAACCACGAAACGCCGTGGAGTATTGAACAGGATGCACAGCGCCGCAAGGTGTTGTTTTACCTTCTTTCGCTTTTGAGCGAAGTTGCCGGACTTATCGGGCCGTTTTTGCCCGCAACATCGGAGAAGATATTGGAATCGGTGCAGTGGCTAGATGATGAAACGATAAAAATAGACCGGGGCCCGGCATTGTTCCCTCGCTTGGAGTGAATTGGGTTTAATGTGAAGAAGTCGTACTTCCTGCGGGAAGTCCGACTTCCAAAAATTAAGATGCAATTCTTCGACGCTCACACGCACACGCATTTCGCGGCGTTCCAAAGCGACTGGAAGGAAACGATTGACCGCGCGCTCGCGGCGGGGGTCTGGCTCGTGAATGTGGGGACGCAGAAAGATACCTCGCGCCGCGCGGTGGAAGTGGCGCGCGAGTATAAGGAGGGTGTCTATGCGGCGGTAGGGATTCATCCTGTGCACACCGCGAAGTCGCATCATGACGAAGACGAACTGGGTGGGGGAGAAGCCGCCAAAGCGTTCACAAGCCGCGGCGAGGAGTTCAATCATGACTATTATCTTGAGCTTGCCCGCGATTCTAAAGTAGTCGCGATAGGGGAGTGCGGGCTGGACTACTACCGTAGTCCGCAGACAGACGCGGACGTGACGCGGACAGACGCGGAAAGGGTTAGGGCGAAGCAAAGAGAGGTGTTTATGAGACATATCGAACTTGCACATGAGGTGGGGAAACCCCTCATGATTCACTGTCGCGATGCATATGATGATCTGCTTGAGATGTTAAGGTCCAACAGGCAAAAGTTGAAAGTCGGCACTCCGGGAATTATTC
>JGI1356J14229_10004670_pt1 | contig 10175 bp, 10 predicted proteins | sample Subgrocontami58m_FD_14229 | JGI IMG/M metagenome (IMG submission 14229) | reverse complement strand
CAAGTCAGCAAGTGCTGGCTTTTCGTTTAACCGCCTTCGCTCTTCGAGCTACGGCGTGTCAAAGGGGGAGCTCTTACGGTTATTGCAACCCTTAATTAGAAATTTAATCTACTGTTATTTTACAGCTTACAACGATCAGTCTTCTCCTTAGCTTCTCTTCTGGAGCATACGCCGTGTTGCCTGCGATTCCATCGCTTGTAATGCCTTCAAGAGAAATTGAAGTAGCGGTAGTAGAACCAGCACCTAAAGAAGTTAAAGCCCGAGACTATCAACCGATTACTGATTCAAAGAACATAGAAAAATTCGTTACAGATTATTTCGCAGACATTCCCATCCTCGCAGGAATTGCAAAATGTGAATCACACTTCAGACACCTCAACTCAAACGGCGAGGTGCTGGAAGGGGAGGAAAATAGCGATGACCGCGGGGTGATGCAGATTAATCTCTGGTATCATGCCAAAACAGCCGAAGAACTTGGTTTGGACATCCAAAATCTCGATGATAACGTGGCATATGCACGTTATCTCTACGAGAAAGAGGGTGCCAAGCCGTGGATGTCTTCTTCCGCCTGTTGGGCCAAGTTCAAGCAATCTGAAATCGCTAAGAGATAACTCTTCAACAAACCCGCGCCTAGGCGCGGGTTTGTTGTTAGGGGAGAGGACTTTGGTCTCATTGCAATATGTCGCACAATATACCTTTGCGGTCATATACAAGCCCAAACAGACTGAGTAGAAAAAGTTACAACGCTACATCTATAATATGCTATAGCGCACTATAAATATATACCGCAAAAATTTACTGATTAGAATTCACCCAAATCTACAATTGAAAATTGTAAACCCCGACGTGCAGTCGGGGAGCCGACAGAATCGTCGGCTTTGAAAATTCTCCCCTCTCCCCTATTTTGCCCCAATAGGAAATTTTTGGGACACTTGATATATTTGATATTTCTGTTAGTCTAGTCCCAGAATTAGCCAGATGAACTGGCTAAAGTTGTACATCTTCAGCATAGAGAGGAGAGATGATATGAGCGACCGGAACTTTAATGATCTGCTTCAGAACAAGTGGGCAGAAGGCAAGTTCGTCTGTGTCGGACTCGACAGCGAGTTTGGCAAAATTCCCGAGTCTGCGCACAGAAGCGGCAACGAGTGCGACGTGAGCGTCGCCAACACGATCGTTGCGTTCAACAGGGAGATCGTGGAGGCGACCAAGGACCTCGTCTGCGCCTACAAGCCGAACGCCGCGTTCTACGAGGCGCACGGCGACGATGGTATCGGTGCTTTGCAACGAACCATCGCGGACATCCACGCCATCGCGCCGGATGTGCCGGTGATTCTCGATGCCAAGCGTGCGGACATCGGTAACACCAACGCTGGCTATGTGGATGCGGCGTTCAACTTTCTGTACGCTGATGCGGTCACGATTCATCCGTACCTCGGGAGAGATGCGCTTCGGCCGTTCCTGAATCTGGTCGACAAGGGAATCTTCATCCTATGTAGAACATCTAACCCCGGTGCCGGCGAGTTCCAGGACTTGATGGTGGAGTGCCCACTCTCGGTTCAAGAATCCCCGCCCGAGTGGCCTCTGTACCAGCATGTCGCTTACCGGGTTATGAGGAGCTGGAACACTGTAGGAAATTGCGGGTTAGTGATAGGAGCTACCTACCCCGAAGAGCTCCAGCAAGTGCGGAAGATCGTCGGCGATATGCCAATCCTCATCCCCGGCATCGGTGCGCAAGGCGGTGATGTTGAGAAAAGTGTCACGGCAGGTAAGGATAGCCGCGGACAAGGCATGATCATCAACTCATCTCGCGGAATCATCTTCGCCTCAAAAGGTGCGGACTTCGCGGAAGCGGCCCGTCGCGAAACACTGAAGCTCCACAACCTTATCAATCAGTACCGATAGGAAGGAGAGGAAACACGAGGGTCGCCGCGTCAGACGCGGCGACCCTCTTTATATTTATTTTTTATCTAGAAGCCCCGACCACCAAGAGAATGTGAAGGTCATCAATAAATATGCTGGCAGGTATATGGGGGTCAGTAGGAAGAAAAGGATTATTCTAAGCGCTTTCATTTATCGAGCAGGCAAATATTCTATAACCTTCTGCCAAATAAAAAGAATGGGGGTTCTAATGTATGACCAAGCGATATTTAAAACGTCTTTAATATAGTTTATGGTCATCTTCCCCTGTTCTGAATTCGCCGCGTCAAAAATGGACCAATTGAAAAAATATTTTAAAAGTGCCAATGCGATGACAACCAATATCAATTGCCCAATAAATCCTTTTTGTCTCATAAGTCAATTTTATTAGAGCGTAGGCAAATACGCAAGAGGATCGCGATACACGCCTAGACCGAGAGCAATGGGCATAGAGACAGTCTTGCAACCCTTACTCGTTGTAAACTGTCTTATCTCAACGCCTTGAGAAGCAAATAGTCCTAAATGGAGGTGTGGGCCTCTCGAATTGCCAGAACCAAATGCTCTGGGGTATCCCCCCGAATAACCAATGGTCTCCCCTGTCTCAACACTCTGGCCAGTCTTAACCAAAGATGCAGAAAGATGCGCGTAGACGCTTGAGAGGCCATTACCATGCCTTATGAGTATCCAGCGACCGTAGGAATAACATCCTTTGGTCTCGTCAGTATTCCCTACCCCTTGCACTATTCCCGAAAGAACTGTTTTAACTGCTGTCCCCACAGTCGCCCGAAAATCTGCGCCGTTATGATACCTAGTAGGCCTCTGACCAAATGAATCAGTAATGAAAATGTTATCCAGAGGCCAAAAGAGAATGCCGTGTCTCGGCGAAGGAACAAGAGAGGGGTCAAGTTCTATTTGAAGACCTGATTCTAATTTATACAAATCTTCTTCCGATTCTTTCTGCCGAGCGAGATTCTCTGCTAGCATTTTTTGATATTCTGTTTCTTTGCTTTTCGTTTCGGCAAGAAGTTTTTCTTTCGCTTTCTTGCTCTCTTCTATCACGGACTTCTGACCGCTCAATTGACCCTTCAAAGTTAGCTGTTCCTTCTTCATCCTCTCCTTTTGCTCCTTCTCTTGACTTAAGATTTTCCGAGTCTCTCGAAGAGAATTTATTTCTTCTTCTAAACTAGAATTTAGACCTTCAAGCTGACTCCTATCCTTCCATAGATCCGAGAGTGAGCCGGCCGCCAGCACATCAAGCAAGAGGGGGTGAGAATCATATTCAGAAAGCAACGCTAGTGTATCTTTGATAGCTTTATGATGAATCGCGATTTGCCTCTCCTTTTCACTCATAGAATCTTCAAGCGTCTGAATCGTGAGATTGGTCGATTTTATTTTCGACTGGGTGATACTAATATCTTTGGTTAATTTTTTTCTTGTGGCGTCCAGAGTCTTCACCGAAGTACCCAGTGTTTGGCGCTCTTTATTGATCGCTTCAAGTTCGACTTGAAGTTTCTTCTGCTCTTCAATTAGCGCTTCCCTATCCCTCTTGACCTGTTCGATCTGTTGTTGAATTTCAGTAGGATTGGCCGCATCAATGGTAGAAGAAGGTAGTAGGAAGTAAATAGAAAGAGTTAGAATAAAAATACATTTCATTTTCTTAATATAGCAATTGCTTTTTCTAGGCGCTTAAGTGACTCTTCTTTACCAAGAATCTCGAGAATAATAAACGGGTCGGGGGAGGCCTCTAACCCAGTAAGAGCATAGCGTACAGGCCATAAAACGTTTCCCTTCCCTTCCCTCTCGGCATAGGACATTAGATCTCCCTCTTCTTCAAGAATCTTCTTCGCGTTTTCTAAATGCTTCAGCGTTTCTTCTTTAGAAATTTTCTTCCATGAAATTTTCTCCGTATCCAATACTGGAATAGTTTCCGTGTCAAAATCTCGGGCAATAATTTTTAGTTTCTCTTCCGGTGATAGAAGATTAACATGTTGCTTGTTAACCCATTCCAGTTTCTTCTCATCAAAAATTGCACCCGATTTCTGAACCTTTGCAAGATCAAACTCTTTAATTAATTCTTCCAGTGTAAATATTTCCTTTTCAGTACCAGGATTCCAGCCCAAGAGAGCCAGATAATTGATAACGGCCTGTGGCAAGTATCCTTTTTGCCGATAGAAATCGAGAGAAACAGCTTCCCCATGCTTGCGTTTAGAAAGCTTAGATTTGTCTGGAGCCAAAATGAGAGGCAAGTGGGCATATAGAGGTCTTGACGCCCCGATGGCCTCTTGCAAGAGGATTTGTCTGGGAGTATTAGATATATGATCTTCTCCTCTGATGACATGTGTCACTCCGGCTTCGAAGTCGTCTATGATTACCGCCAAGTGGTAGAGTGGTTCATCCATGCTTTTCGCTATAATAAAATCTTCCAGTTCTGTGGTATCGAACTGAACTGTGCCTCGTATCAAATCTTCGAAGGAAACAATCTGATTGGGATTTTTGAAACGCACCACTTCCCTATTTTCTCCTTCAATCTCTCTAGAAATATATGCTTTGCCTTCATCAATAAGTTTGTGGAGATATTTTTTATAAATTTCTGTCCTATCAGACTGGCGCCAAAGTTCTCCATCTCTTTTCAAATCAAGCCAAGAAAGACTCTCTAGCATGCTCTCTTCATACTCTCTCTTTGACCGTGCCTTATCCGTATCCTCAACCCGAACAATAAAATCTCCGCCACTATGTTTGGCAAATAAATAATTAAATAGGGCGGTCCGCACATTACCAATATGAAGTGCCCCAGTCGGCGATGGAGGAAATCTTGTAACAACTTTCTCTTTCATCAGCCCATTTTAGCATTAAGTATCACTATTTCTTTTCTCCCAAAATCCTTGACATAAAGATTGCAATATGCTAGGATAATAACGGAATTTTCGCTGGGAATGAACAAAGACCGAGGTTAACCCAAACTGAAGGAGAACCCCATGGGCTTGGAAACGCTGAGCGACGCGACACGACGGTACCGGCTCAAGAATGCCGACATGAGCAACAGGGGTGTAGCGGATGTCCTGGCGTTGGAGCATTCTGCAGGTGACTACAAGGGGAAGCCAAACTGTTGCTTCTTCTGTGGTGGTGATCTCGTCGCCATTCGTACTAAGAAGGACGAAATCGCTATCTTCCATGTTTGGCAGAGGTTCCAGACAAGGATGGAGACGATCGGAGAACGCATTCCCTGACACAACCCCCCGCCCCGAACGGCAACGACGAGACCCGTCGCCAGCTGTATCGGCGGCGGGGTTTCCATTTTTTAATTAAAATCAAATATTTACACCTACGTTATTTACTCACTGCAGTGAGTTTATAGCGTATACGTTACTTTAATGCTGTAGCATTATTGTAACGTATGTGTCCTAAGCCGAGCTTAGGACATTTTTCATTTCTCTATCTCGTGTTCGAGGGCGATTTTAAGAATCTCTTCGGCCACCAAGCGCGCGGCATCGGGTTTGTAAAATGCCTTCGCCGCCGCTTTCATCTTCTCTCGCTCGGGCTCGTTCGTCACCAAGCGATCGATTTCCGATGCAAGTAAGTTAGCAGTTAGGTTATCCTCCTCTATCACTTGGCAGGCCCCGGCGCGGGCATAGGCGAAGGCATTGGAATGTTGGTCATGACTAACACTTTCGTTTATGGGAATAACAATAGAGGGTACGCCCCATGCGGCAATTTCAAAGATTGTAGAACCCGCGCGTGAAATGATGACGGAGGCAATGCCCGCCGCCATGCGGAGCTCTAGGGCATTAAGATAATCAAAAGTTTTATATCTCTCTTTGTAATGACTATTCTCGAGCAACGCCTCCCCTATCGCCCTAATTTCAGTTAAGTTATTTTTACCGGTCTGATGTACTATGGCGTACTTCTCCACAAGCTCTTTAAGATTCTCGACGATGACATTGTTGATTTTTTGCGCGCCAAGAGATCCTCCGAGAACCAAAATGACTGGCACGTTTTCCTCTATTTTAAGAAATTCGCGAGCGCCGGAAGTAATCGGGATGGCAATATCTTTACGCACGGGCTGACCTGTAAGGGCCACCTTGCCCTCCGGAAAATACTTAGCCGCGTCCTTATAAGAAACGGCAACTCTCTGGGCAAATTTGCCGGCCCATAAATTAACTCTGCCGGGCAACGTATCAGATTCATGAATCACGACAGGAATTCGCAGAATGCGCGCCGCGACCAAGGCGGGAAAGCTCGCATACCCGCCTTTGCCAAAGACCACATCAGGATAAAGCCGATAAACCTGGACAAGCGAGACCAAGACGCCCCATGCTGTGGTAAAAAGATCTAAGAAATTGGGCAAAAAAACCATCCAACTGGCAGAATGACGAATCTTGCCGGCACTGTTTTTTTTATAAGTAATACCGTTTTCGAAAAGAGCTCCGGGATTATAAGGGGTCGGAGACATATAAAAAAGTTCCAACTTAAAGAGTTTCTTCTCTTTGGCAAGAGTGTTTAATTCTTCAGCAATGGAGATAATGGGGTAAAAGTGTCCTCCAGAGCCGCCACCTGTAAAAAGAATTCTCATGATTTAGGATTAAAGATTTAGGATTGTCGAGTTCTAGAAATTGAGAGCACGATGCCTACTTCAAGTAGCGTGATAAGAAGAGAGGTGCCGCCGTGACTGACGAAAGGCAAGGTAATGCCAGAGAGCGGAATAACTCCAAGCATGGCGCCAATGTTGACGAATGCTTGGGAGACAATCATTATAACAATTCCTACAACGATCAGTCTACCGAAGGGGTTCTCTATGCCCGAAGCAATTTTCATCCCACGTGTGGCAAATAATACAAATAAAACGATCAGGGTAACTGACCCGATGAAACCGAACTCTTCCGCCGCCACAGCGAAAACGGAATCCCCTACCGGCTCTGGGAGGTAGGTATATTTCTGAATACTTTGGCCGAAGCCACGACCGAAAAGACCGCCGGAGCCGATGGCGATAAGCGACTGTTGGACTTGATAGCTTGCGCCTTGAGAATCTGATTGGGGGTGAAGAAAGGTGGTGATGCGTTGCATAATGTAGGGTCGCATAAAAGCAAGCATGGCGATCCCAATTATTCCGGCAAGCACAATGAGAAAGACGTGGCGCCACTTCCCCCCTGCGACGACAAACATCGCCACCCCGGCAAAGATAATGAGAACAAGATTATCGGTGTCAGGTTGTTGTAATAGAAGAGCGCCGGAAATTGCTAGAAGGATTAGGAGTGGTAAGAGTCCGGCTCTTATAGTTTTTATCCTGTCCTTAACCTTCGCTGCCCAGGCCGCGAAGTAGATAATGAAAGCCAATTTCAATATTTCCGAAGTTTGAAAGGAAACAGGACCAAGTGCAATCCAGCGTCTAGCGCCTGCGTGTTCCAGTCCTATACCTGGCACGAGGACTAGGATATTGAGAGCAATAGCTACCAGAAGGATGTAGAAAGCAAATTGCTTCCAGATCTTAATATCGAGTCTCGAAGCCACAATCATGGCCACAATGCCAAGAAAAAGACCTAAAACTGTCTGGGAAAATGCGATACTTGAATAGTTTGAATTCTCTTTAGCCAAAAGGGCGAGAGAGGCGGAGCTAAAGATGAAAAAACCCACTACAATAAGTAAGATGGAAATAAATAAAAAAGGTTTATCAACTTTTCCCCGTCTAGCCATCATCATTCGGGAATTATATCATTATCACTAACTGATGAGGACCAGGATAACGCCGGTGATGGCGGAGATAACGGAGACGATCCAGTAGCGCATGACAACCTTTTCTCTCGGCCAGCCGATGGCTTGGAAGTGGTGATGCAAAGGAGCCACTTTAAAAACTCTGTGTTTGTTAAAATATTTGTACGAAACCATTTGGATAATGTCCGAAAGCGAAGTCACCACGAGGGGAAAAGCGATGATGGGGAGAAGTAGAACAGAGTCAGTCAGAAATGCTATCACAGCAAGAACCACCGTCAGAGCCATACTCCCCGTCTCCCCCATATAAAAGCGCGCAGGGGGAACATTAAACCAAAGAAAGGCAAGAATGGCCCCAGCAATAGCTCCAGAAAGCGCCGAAATGTCTATCTGATTATTAACAAAGGCGATTACCGCGAAGGCGGTGAAAACAGAGGCAAAAACGCCACCGGCAAGACCATCCAATCCATCTATGACAGAAGTGGAAAAAGTGGCCAGCATCACGACAATAAGAAACGGTATAAACCAAATCCCCAAATACCATTCGCCCCCAAAGGGGATGTGAACAGAATTGTAATCAAGTTTAAAATAAAACCAGTAGCTTATAACGAGACCGATAAGTGTTACAAGAATTATTTTAATTTTGCGATATATGAGCGCATCTTGGGTGAACTTGCTATACCCGTATATATTTAGCAAATCGTCCGCAAAGCCAATGAGCGCCGCGAGGAAAAAAGTGGCCAAAGGAACCAGCGTTTGGCTCCTGGAAAAAAGGTTCAGTTTAAGCGTGACATCAGAAGGAAAAAATATAGAGAGAGAATATATGACACAGACCGCGAGAAGCACAGCCACCCAGATGATCACTCCGCCTACTCTCGGAGTACTTAGCTCATGTGTGGTGTTATGTATTTTTTTGAATGCCTCGGATGTATCGGCATCGGTTCTTGAAGAACCTTTCCACATTTTGTACTTGTAGAAATAAGCGGTGAAAAAAGGCGTGATAAAAATGCCTATAAAAAACGTTAGAACGGTTGGCAATATAATTTTCAAAATATCCATGGGTATTAATTTTCAATTTTCAATTTAGAATTTCCAATATAATCCATGATAGCACTCACGAGGACACGGGCGTCCTCGAATCGGCCGGATTCAGTAGAGCCGAGGATGGAAACGATGAAGGGCCTGCCTAATTCCGGATCAAAGACTATCACAAGATTGCCCCCCGCGATATCCGTTAATCCGGTTTTAGATGCAAGTAGTCCGGGAATTTGGGAAACAATAGTATTGGTATTTTGGACAACATGTGAATACTCAAGAGAGTCCAGTGTCAAAGTGGCTTCACTCGTCAGATCTAGCATTTGCGGATAATGCCCAAGAACATATTCGAGAAACGCATTTACATCTCTTGCACTACTATAGCCACCTCCCTTAACATCCGAGTTGTCGAGTCCTGTTTCATTAAAAAAGTAAGTGTTCTTGAGACCTAGATCACTTGCCTTTCCGTTCATAGCTCTGACGAAATTATTTACACTCGTTTCGGGATTAACACCAGCGTTGGGCAAAGCTCCGAGCGAGAGAGCTATCGCATGCATACCATCATTTGATGAAGTTACGAGAGAAAAATCTAAGAGTTTGCCAAGCGTCCACCTCTCGCCAACACGAAGACCATTGTTCCCCTCTGCGCTTAGCGCATCTTTGCTTACAGTGATTACCTCATCAAGATGTGCGGAGTCTAGTGCCACCACCGCCGACATCAACTTAGTTAGAGAAGCGAGAGGCAGACGACTATTTTCATTTTTCGCAAACAAAACAGTCTTGGTGCGAGTGTCATAAACATAAACTGCCTTTGCCTCAAGCGTCAAATGTAAAAATGGATTAGAAGTCACTTCCGTAGGTACAGAAATGTCTTTTCTTTGAGATATCGACCCAGAGATAAAAGAAAAAACAAATAGAATGGAAAGGATGATTGCAAGAATCAAAAAGAGTCTAATTTCTGAATCGCGTTTAGTATCCATTTTGATTTGCAGGTACAGTTTTTATAAATTCCTCAATCTGTTTAGAAGTAACCCCATATTCTGGTAAATCTTCGCGGCGAGTTACACCAAGATGTTCCAAGAGCTTAAGAGTAGCTTTGTAACTATAACTTCTTCCTATTCCTTCGGTACGCTCTATCAAGCCTCGTACAAGTAGTGTGCGTAAGATATAGCCAGAATTCACACCACGAATATGGTCAATCTCTCGGCGAGAAATTGGCCCACGATAGAGAATGATGGCAAGAGTCTCAAGACCGGCGCGACCAAGATCGCGAGATAATTCTTCTTTCTGCAGACCTTCTATTAAATCACTAACGGCTGGATGAGTGCCGAGATTGACGCTATCCGAGTCTCTCACCAACACAATCCCCCGATCTTTATATGAATCCGCAAGATTCGCGATCGCGCCCCTTACATTTTCTGACTTCTCCCCAAGCCATTTCGTCAGTTCCCCAATAGTAACAGGCTCATTTTTGAAAAAAAGCACTGCTTCAATTTTTGATTCTAAATTAGGCATAG
>JGI1356J14229_10004668_pt1 | contig 10178 bp, 10 predicted proteins | sample Subgrocontami58m_FD_14229 | JGI IMG/M metagenome (IMG submission 14229) | reverse complement strand
CTCTGTCGTGCTGAATCTTTGCCACTCATTAGTAAGAGTGATCCGCGAGTGCTCAAGATTACAGACAACACTTATGAGGTTGTAGTGCTTGTAGAAAATCCGAACACTAACGGAGAGATTTATCGAGCAGGATATACCTTCAAACTTTATGATGCTACGGATATTAATCCCATAAAAATTATCAATGGAGAAACCTATGTGCCGAAGAATTCGACCTTTGTTATTTACGAAGGGCCATTTTTGATCGAAGGGGGAATTGTGCCGACAAGAGTCACCTTTGAATGGCTTTCCTCGAGTCTTAACTGGAAGAAAAATGTGCCACCCCAGCCCAAACTTGCGATTAAGGAAATAATTCTCTCAAGAGAAGAGACAAAGCCGCGAATAAATGCAGAGATTACAAATATGTCGCTCGAAAGCATCTCAAACGTAGAGTTAGTGGCTACTGTTTCGGATGAGGGGAACAATATTCTAGCCGCGTCGAAGACTTACATTGATATATTGAAGAAAGGCGAAACGGTGCCACTAGTTTTTACTTGGCCAGATCAGTTTAAGATCAAGTCAGAAATATGTGAATCTCCTGTCGATATATCGGTAGTTCTTGACCGTTCGGGAAGCATGCAATTTCTAGGGCAAAATCCAGATCAACCATTGACTGATGTAAGGGCGGCCGCGCGTTTCTTTGTTAGCGAACTCTCCGAACTGGATCAAATTGCTATTGTCTCTTACGCGAATGAGGCCTCCCACCCTATTGATTCTCTTCTCACCTCTGATTTTTCTTATATTGAAAATGTTATTGGAGATATTGAGATCACTAGTCCTTGGCAGGATCAACACACCAATATTGCCGATGGTATGAAAAAAGGTGGGGAAGAGCTTTCGTCTGTACGCGCGAAATCAAGTTCCAGTAAAGTCCTAGTGGTATTGACAGACGGAGTGGCGACACGCCCGATAAGACCGGGAGGCAGCAAAAATTCTGAAGACACCAAGTACCCAGAGGATGTGGCGTTAAAAACTGGGCAGAGTATTAAGGCTCAAGGCATACAGATCTTTACCATCGGGTTAGGAAAAGACATCCACACGGATTTTTTGAAATCTTTGGCATCGTCAGCGAGCAATTTCTACCTTGCGCCGACAGCTCAAGAATTGAAGAAAATTTACGGCCAAATTGCCACCAAGATTTGTAAAGCGCGACCGGCTGTCATCAATATCTTGCCGCGTATTTTCCCTGATTCAAGTTTTATTAAATGATCTCTCCTTTTTTGAGATTTTTTGAAAGGATAAATATTGACTGGTATGCGTTTGTGCCCGCAGTACTTCTGTCATTCGTTGGACTGGTCACTATGGATTCGTTTTCTAGCGATAATTATTTTTATTTTCGTCAGAGTATCTGGATTCTTGTCTCAATTTCAATTTATTTAGTTGCTACTACAGTTGACTGGCGCCTTCTGCGCGGGACTAAGATACTCGTGCCTATTTTTGTGATTACTCTCTTAGCATTGGTTACCCTTTTTTCTGTCGGTGAGGTCACAAGGGGGGTACAGAGTTGGCTTCGGATTGGCGCTTTCATGTTTCAACCTTCTGACCCAGCCAAGCTGGTTATTATTTTGATGCTCTCAAAATATTTCTCCCGCAGACATATCGAGATAAAAAATCTGCGGCACATTTTCATTTCTGGTATTTATGCCTTCCTGATATTTATCCTGGTTTTTCTCCAGCCGGACTTTGGCGGGGCCATGGTTATTCTTGGGATCTGGTTAGGGATGGTTCTGGTTTCGGGTATTTCTAAGAAGCATCTCGCTTTTGTCATGGTTTTGGGAGTTGTCACTTCAGTCATTCTTTGGATGTTTGTTTTTGCGCCCTACCAGAAGGCCCGGATTGTGTCATTTATTCATCCTTTTGCTGATATTTATGGTTCTGGCTACAACACCTATCAATCAACTGTGGCTGTCGGCTCCGGCGGAGTACTGGGCAAGGGGATCGGCCAAGGTAGTCAGTCGAAGTTACTGTTTCTTCCGGAATATGAGACTGATTTCATTTTTGCTGCCTTTGTCGAAGAGTGGGGTTTTGTTGGGGGAGTTGTTCTCCTAGCTCTCTGCCTCGTTCTCATTATAAGAATCATCAATAATGCCCAACTGGCAGCCACTAATTTTGAAACTTTTTTTGGTCTCGGTGTCGTTATTTGGCTTTCTATCCAAATTGTCGTCCATGCAGGTATGAATATGGGTGTTCTTCCAGTGACTGGCATCACCTTTCCTTTTATGAGTTACGGTGGATCGCATCTAGTCACTGAATGGCTCGCTCTCGGAGTGCTTAGTAGCATGAGGCGCTATTCCCAAGGCCCGAGGTTATAGGTAAAGTTGGAAGGTTTTCTCCACCATCTTCTCGAATGAAAAATCTTCTTGGATGGAGAGTTTTAAATTTGTACCGAGGCGTTTCCGAAGTTCTCTATCTTCTGATAACAAAATAAGACTTGAGAAGAGAGCTTCCGAATCTTCTTTTGGGACGAGGACTCCATTTGTACCGCTCTCAATTATTTCTGGGATACCACCAACGCTGCTGGCAATTACTGGTAACCCTACAAGTCCGGCTTCTAGGATTGAATAAGGCATACCTTCAGAACGTGATGGCATGACAAAGATGTCGAGATTGGAGAGAAGTGAACGAGCATTATAAACAAAACCCTTGAATTCAACCGAGTCATAAATACCTAGATTTTTGGCCATATTTTCAAGATTTTCTCGCTCCTCTCCATCACCCATTAAAACAAGTTTTGCTTGTCGCCCTTTTATAAATTTATTCCATGCCGTAAGAAGTACATCTAGTCCTTTAACTCTATGGAGTTCTGAGGTTGTTCCTACGGTAAAGGTATTATCTGTGCGAGAAGCTAAATCAAATTCTTTTATACCGATGAGAATAGTTTTTAATTTATTTTTGACAAATGGCCATTCTGCGACATCATCCTCAACCTTCTTAGACACACAGATAGTAACGTGTGAAAACATTATAGAAAGCCACTGGAGTAATTTAATAATCACTTTTTGCCACAGTGGTCTCGGCCAGTTAAATGCCCAATTGTGGGCAGTAAAAATAATCTTTCTTATCCCAACTAACCTTGCTACAAGTGCACCAAGGCCACCCATCTTTGAGCTATTGATGTGGAAAACATCGGGTTTTTCTTTTCTCAAAACTTCAATAATCTCGATAAAAGATTTTATGTCCCTAAGCACAGAAATATCACGCTCGAGACTTTTAAGCACTATTATCCTGACTTTTTCTTGTTCAAGTTTCTTCACTAAAGTACCCTGGCTACCGCAAAGCACCGTGACATCGTGTCCTTGCTTCTTCATCTCTATCGCTAGGTCAAATACGTAACGCTGGGCGCCCCCAAAATTCGATTTAGTAATACCGTAAATAATTTTCATTGACAATGACTATTTTATCATATATAGTTATCAAAGAACAGCAAAAACCTCTCGGACCCACGACACATCACCAACTTAGGAGGACTCTATCATGACGGTGAATCCACCGAAGGTTCTAATCGTCGAGAGCGATGAGCGGTTGCGGGGTATATGGACGCGTCGTCTCAAGAGGGAGGGTGTTGAGGTTCTCGAGACCTCCTCTCTCGAGGAAGGGGAGCGACTCTTCGAGGCCAATTCAGACCTCTCCTTTGTGATCATGGATAGTTACTGGTCTCGCGAGGAGCTGAATTCCCTGCCGCTCGTCCAGAGGATGCTCCAGACCTTTCAGGGTCCGATCGTAGCTGGTTCTGGCAATCCCGATGTCTGCAAGATCCTCAAGGAGCTATAGTGCCTTTCTCGTTTCCCCGCCCAGCGCGTATGCGCGCTGGGCGGTCTTCTTTATCTTAAATTGGTATCATCAGTGTACAATGTTGTTTTATTGACTACGTTATTTCCTGCCTATAGGCATAAAATAACGTATCAAGAATTGAGACCAAATTCATGACGGAGATGCTTATCATTCTCTATTTCATTAGCAATCACATATAAGATTTCCTTTCCTACACCAAAATCTGTTTTCAATAGTCCGATAATATCCTCACAATCATATGGATATACCCACACACTATCTTGCAATCGATAAAATCCTGCCTGATTGAAAAGTGTGCTTATCTGTTTCCGAATCCTTCTTTTCTTCTCCGGAATGTCAAAAATAATCATTCTCCATTTGCCATCCCATCTTTTTGGTCTTTTCAATTTATAATCTGCCAACTCCCATCTTCTTAATAACTTCTCTCCTTCTTTGGTCAATTGATAATAGCCATCTTTATATTCCAGTAACCCACGCTTTTTCAGTTTTGAAGCAGAAGAGGAAATGTATTCTGGGCGACGAGGGTTGGGCAAGACCCCCAACTTCTTCATAGCAACAATGACGTTGGGGGCAATTAATCCGACAGCTAAAATCCCGGCAGTTGCCACTGACGAGAGAATAATCCTCTGCGTATTTTCTTTGCGAGCTCTTTTCTTGTTTTTCTCTTCTAATTTACCCATACGTTATTATCTGACTATAGGTATATTATAACGTATTGTAGAATAAATTGGGAAATATTAGGACACTATTCTTTCTACAAACTTTATTGTATAATGCACATCTATGAGTACGCTCAATAGGAAAGAACCCATTATTCTCGTTCTAGGAGATCTCGGCTCTTTTTTTGTGGCTCTTTGGTTGTCTCTTTTCATCCGAAACCTCGAGGCGCCTTCTCGAGAACTATTCTTGACCCATTTGCTACCATTTAGTCTCCTTTTCATAGTGTGGATTCTCGTCTTCTTTATCGCGGGTCTTTACGAGAAGCATACTGTCATTCTCCAGTCCAAGTTGCCCAATATTCTTGCCAGTACTCAACTCATCAACTCATCTTTGGCAGTTATATTTTTCTATCTGATACCATTTTTGGGCATTACCCCTAAGACCATTCTTTTTATCTATCTTTTTGTTTCTTTTGGTTTGATACTTGTGTGGAGAATCTACGGCTACTTCATCATTGGGCGAGGTCGGCCGAGTAACGCCATCCTTATCGGCTCTGGTGACGAGATGAAAGAACTTCTCGAAGAAGTGAACAATAATCAGATATATAATATTAAGTTCGTTACCTCTGTCGATCTTAATCGTGTAGATGAACAGGGCTTCTGGAAAGAAATAGTTGACTATGTCTATTCCGAAAACGTTTCAGTGATAGCNATCGATCTTGCNAATAAAAATGTTGAGCCNGTCCTGCCTCATCTCTACAACCTCATCTTTTCCAAGGTTAGCTTTATCGATATGCACAAGATTTATGAGGATATATTTAAGAAAGTCCCACTTTCTCTTTTGAAATATGATTGGTTTCTGGAGAATATTTCGACCCAAGCGCCAAGTGCATATGATACTTTGAAGCGCGCTATGGATATAGTTATCTCCCTGCCGCTCACTCTCATCTCTCTCATCCTCTATCCATTTATTTGGATTGGTATAAAACTTGATGACGGGGGACCACTTTTCGTGACGCAGGAGCGTGTGGGTAAACGTGGTAGAACAATCCGTCTCATAAAATTTCGGTCGATGGAACGCAATGACTTGGATCTCGGTGGAGCGACACACAGAGAGAATAAGGTCACTCGTGTGGGCAAGTTTCTTCGCAGTACTCGTATAGATGAGTTGCCTCAACTCCGGAGCGTGCTAAAAGGAGACTTGTCGCTCATCGGTCCTCGACCGGAACTTCCAACGGGTGTGGCACATTATACGAAAGAGATTCCCTACTATAATATCCGTCATCTTATCAAACCCGGACTTTCGGGTTGGGCGCAAATTTATCATGATACACATCCACATCACGGACTTGATGCTCTGGAGACTGCCAATAAACTCTCTTACGACCTTTATTACATCAAAAATCGCTCATTTCTTTTGGATATTAAAATTGCCTTGCGGACTCTTAAAACACTGGCTTCTATTGCTGGGCGATAATTTTCGTATATAATTGCGCTTTATGACTTCACGCAGGTACATCTATCTCTCGATAATCTTGATTCTAGTTTTCATATCATTGGGATACTTTCTAGTGATAGAGCAAAAACCCGGGGCGAAATTTCCATTTCGATTCGGTCTTGATCTCGTGGGTGGAACAGAGCTTATCTATAGAGCAGACACTTCGAAAGTTCCTGACGTGGCGGGCGCTATGCAATCTCTTAAGGAGGTCATTGAAAGAAGGGTAAATGTCTTTGGCGTCTCCGAGCCCCTAGTTCAGACAGAAAAGTCGGGCATTGTCTCTGGTAATACAGACGAGCGTCTGATCGTCGAGCTTCCCGGGGTGACTGACATAGAGATGGCCAAGAAATTAATCGGCGAGACGCCTATTCTTGAATTTCGTCTTCCGAAACCGGAATCCTCTACTATTGCAAGTGGTACGCCCGTAACGCTTGACGAAGTATTTTATCCCGCTGAACTTACGGGTCGTTATCTCTCGAGGGCTATGGTCGAGTTTGATCAAAACACGGGGGCAGTGCTTGTCGGTCTTGAATTTACATCTGAAGGATCAGATTTATTTGCCAAAATTACCCGCGAAAATGTTGGTAGGCCACTTGCGGTTGTTCTAGATGGAGCAATCCTTTCTGCACCAGTAATTCAATCAGAGATTACCGGTGGGAAAGCGCAAATTACTGGAAACTTCACTCCCGACGAGGCCAAAGCTCTTGTCAGAAATTTAAATTACGGCGCACTTCCTGTTCCTATCAGTCTGGTCACTTCACAGACCATAGGATCATCATTGGGTGATGAGGCACTTCATTCTGGTATCTATGCGGGAGGAATTGGATTTCTCGCTCTCGCCATTTTTCTCATACTCTGGTACCGGTTGCCCGGTTTAGTCGCTTCCGTGGCGCTTGTTTCTTACATTATTCTCTCGCTTACTATTTTTAAACTTATACCAGTGACTCTTACTGCCGCAGGGCTCGCTGGCCTTATACTTTCTATAGGTATGGCAGTGGATGCCAATGTATTAATTTTCGAACGTACAAAAGAGGAGCTAAAAAAGGGAAAATCTGTGAGTGACTCTTTGCATGAGGGTTTCTCTCGAGCATGGCTCTCGATCAGGGATTCGAACATCGCCTCGATTATCACTGCCGTTGTACTCTTTTGGCTAGGGACATCGGCTGTTAAAGGTTTTGCTTTGACTCTTGGCATTGGAGTCTTAATATCGATGTTTACTGCCATTACAGTGTCCCGTGCGTTTCTCTTTGCTGCTTGCCCTGAGCCCGTCGAAGGGTTGCCTGAGTCAAAATTAAAACGATTTCTCTTTAGTAATGGCTTCCATGTACGTAATTAAATACAGAAAAATCTGGTTCATTCTCTCGGCAATTTTGATTGCCTTATCTCTATATGCTGTCTTTGTTTACGGATTTAATCTTTCGATTGATTTTAAAGGAGGTACGCTTACAGAAGTAAAATATACAGAACGACCAGCTCAAACTGAAATTGAAGCAAAGATGCGCGCGCTTAATCTAGGTGGCTTTTCGGTCCGTCCATCTGGCGATCTCAATTATATAATTCGTACCCAAGAACTCTCTGTAGAGGAGGGGACTTCACTGGTCAATGCTCTAGGAGACCCAATAGTTGAAAGGCAAAATACGATTGGGCCAACGGCTGGATCAGAACTCAAAAGCAAAGCTATAAAAGCAATCGCAGTAGTTGTACTCATGATAGTGCTTTTTGTGACCTTCGCCTTTCGCAAAGTTTCTAAGCCCGTCTCATCGTGGAAATATGGGCTCTCGACTATTGTGGCTCTGGCCCACGATGTCATCATTCCTACGGGAGTCTTTGTATTCCTTGGCCATTTTTTGGGCGTGGAGATTGATTTACTTTTCATCACCGGTCTTTTGGCAATACTCGGCTATTCGGTGCACGATACTATCGTAGTTTTCGACCGCGTACGTGAGAACTTGAGAATTAATCAAACGGAACATAGAAGCGAGGAGTTTGACATGACAGTAGGGAAGTCGGTAGCCCAGACCTTCGGACGTTCTATCAACACCTCCTTAACCATTTTTATCACTCTACTCGCGCTCTATATTTTTGGTTCTGTGGCCACAAAAGATTTTGCCCTCCTGCTTATAATTGGAATTATTATAGGTACCTACTCCTCAATTTTCGTTGCCTCTCCCTTACTTGTGACTTTCTATAAATGGCAGAAGAAATAGCATGAAGTTTATGCAAAAGAAGAAACAACAACGAGTACCTAGTTCTGACGGCCTACTTTATATGAAGAAGGACGGTACTCTCATAAGTTATGACAAGCAAGCTGACGCAGCTTATTTTAAGGTAAAAAAAGGAAAGGTAGCTAAGACTCTCCAACTTGATGATTGGTTGCTTGCCGATGTTGATAAAAAGGGGACTCTCTTGGGAGTGGAGATGTTATTTGTTTCTCTCCGTGCCCCGCGACAATCTATTGTCTCTACATTAAAGATGGGTAGAATACCTGTCGCAGTTTAGTGGTCCTTTTTTATATTGATAATTCAGCTACATCTATAACTCACGGTCGTATGAATTAGATGTATACGTTATAAGTTGTCGATAGCGAAATGATAACGTAAGGAATGTGTCGACCTGCCAGGCCTGCCTGCCGGCAAGGCAGGTTGATGAGTTTTCTGCACCGAACGGCTCATTCCGCCCGGAATGAGCCGTTTGGCCATTTGCGCAAGAACCGTTCTTATGCGCTTCACGGAAGGCATCCTGCCGGTCTTTGATTCTTATATATTTCTATGCTAGCGTTAGGATTATGAGCACAGTTACTTTACCCAAATCAGAATACGAGGTTTTAAAAGCTCAAGCTTCTGCCTATGAGCGTCTTTTAAAATCTGTTGTTAAAGAGAGTGTAGTCACTCCTCCAACTAGAAGTAAGTCAAAAATATTAGGCGCTTTTAAAAAGACAGGAAAATACAATAAAAACTTTCTAGCTTCTTTTAAGACAGGTCTAAAGCGCTCATCATTTTTCATCGAGAAATGAAATGATTATCGCGCAGATCCATCGCGATATTATTGTGTATTTGAAAAAACGGAATCTTCTATCAAAATTTAATAAACAGATTTCCATTCTTCAAGATAATATAAGACATCCAAGTCTAAATATTGAAATTTTGGAACCGAGAGAGTTTAAAGTCTATAGTTTCAGAATTGATAAAAAGTACAGAGCGAACTTTGTTTTCATTGCGCCTCAAATTATTGAAATAATCGATGCTAATAACCATTACCGATAGCTTAAATTAAGATGCCACTGGGTGCTTGACTCCAAAACTTATACCCGTATACTTATTCCCACGTCTTAACTACACATAAAACCTGTCGTTAAGACGGGGCCGTCTTCGTTCCGTCATACGGAACTACGACGTGCCGAGGATGTTCTTTAAAAATTGAATGAATTACAAGATAAGAGCAGTAATAACTGTTCTATTCTAAAAATGAAACCAAGTGAGCGAGGAAGAACTCTCTAGGTTCGAAAGTTAAAACAATAATATTGTTCTCTCTTTTGTTCCGTTAAAATTTCGAAGAAATTTTAACCCTGAGCGAAGTCGAAGGGTTGTACGACCCCTCGATTACACTCGGGGTTAATTTTAACGAAGTTAAAATTAAGAGTTTGATCCTAGCTCAGGATGAACGCTGGCAGCGTGGATGAGGCATATAAGTCAAGGGGCCGCAAGGCACCGGCAGACGAGGTAGTAAGACGTAGGAACGCACCCTGAAGTCTGGTATAGCTTCGCGAAAGCGGAGGTAATCCCGGATGTGGTCGCCGATGAGGCGACCAAAGAAGCAATTCGCTTTTGGAGCGGCCTGCGGAGTATCAGCTAGTTGGTAGGGTAATGGCCTACCAAGGCAACGACGCTTAGGGGACCTGAGAGGGTGACCCCCACCGATGGAACTGAGACACGGTCCATACACCTACGGGTGGCAGTAGCCGAGAATATTCGACAATGGACGAAAGTCTGATCGAGCGACGCCGCGTGATGGATGAAGTCCCTAGGGACGTAAACATCTTTTATGGAGGAGAAAGTACCAACATTTATGTTGGTATTGATAGTACTTCACGAATAAGGGGTTGCTAAACTCGTGCCAGCAGCAGCGGTAATACGAGTACCCCAAGCGTTATCCGGAATCATTGGGCGTAAAGGGTGTGTAGGCGGTCTGGT
>JGI1356J14229_10004663_pt1 | contig 10182 bp, 9 predicted proteins | sample Subgrocontami58m_FD_14229 | JGI IMG/M metagenome (IMG submission 14229) | reverse complement strand
GATATTCTTTGGGTAGGAGCAAGAAATATGCAAAATTATGAATTGCTGAAAGCTTTAGGCAAAGACAAACGGCCGGTTATTTTAAAAAGAGGTTTGATTGCCACTATTGACGAGTGGATCAAGGCAGCAAAATACATTGGCTCGGACAGAGTGATTCTTTGTGAAAGAGGAATTAGAACAGGAGCAGATTCAATGCGCTTCACTTTGGATATAAACGGGTTATTGGTTGCAAAATATGACCACAATATGCCTGTGATTATAGATCCATCCCACACAGCCGGTAGGGCTGATATGGTTCCTTATCTGGCATACGCAGGGATTGCTGCCGGAGCAGACGGGATTGTGGTTGAAGTACATCCCCAACCGGAAAAAGCGCTGTCCGATGCTACTCAACAAATTACTCCGGAAGTTTTTAAAGAAGTTATAAACAAAGTTAATGCAATTTATAAACTAAGACACCAAAAGGAATTTGCCATAACCCATTTCGGAGCTAAAGAGAAAGTTCAATCCGGGAAAAAACCCACCAAAACCATATTATTTTTGGCTGTTACCGACAGAGTGGGAATACTAAAAGATATCCTGACAGTCTTTGCCGATTATGACATTAATTTAAGCAAGCTGGAATCGCAGCCAGGGAAACAGGGATCCTGGGATTACGCCTTTGAAGTTGAAGCCGATAGCGCCACTTCAGAACCAAGACTTATTCAGGCTTTAAGCATACTTAAAAAGTTATGTGCAGTGATTAAAATCCTGGGAGAGCATTAATGGACATTTTTGTCGTACTGGATCTTATTCCCAGACTTTCCCGACTGGTGAATATAAAAAAATATTCCGAAATCTTTATCATTACAGACTCTGTTGTGGAAAAGCATTACTTTCCGGAATTCAAAAAAAATTTTCCGAAAGTAGAAAAAATCGTTGTTTCTCTTGGCGAGAAAGCCAAAAATATTGAAACAATCAAAACAATTTGGCAAAAATTGCTTACTTACGGTTGCGACAGAAAATCTTTAATTATTAATTTAGGAGGGGGTGCCATCCTTGATATTGGCGGTTTTGCTGCTGCCACTTACATGAGGGGGGTGAATTTTATACAAATTCCCACAACTTTACTGTCCCAAGTTGATGCCTGCGTTGGCGGAAAGGTAGCCGTAAATTTTGCCGGAGTTAAAAATTTAATCGGGAGTTTTAATCAGCCTGTCGCTGTTTTTTGTGATATTAATTTTTTATCAACTTTGCCGGACAGAGAATTTATTTCAGGTTTTGCAGAAGTTATAAAACACGGATTAATTGCCGACAAAAAGTATTTTGATTTTGTAACTTCAAAAAAACCCAAAGCTTTTAGTAAAGAAGAATTAGTTAAAATTATTTTGGGGTCAATAAAAATTAAAGCCGCTATTGTTAATAAAGATGAAAAAGAAACCGGTCAAAGAAGACTTTTAAACTTCGGCCATACTATTGGACATGCTATTGAAGCCTTAAGTCAGGATACAACCAGTCCCCTATTACATGGAGAATCAATTAGCATTGGCATGGTAATAGAAGCTAAAATTTCCCGCATTGGGGTTGATAAAATTAAACAGGCTTTAACCAATGCAGGCTTACCCACGCAGTTGCCTGATTTTCCCATAGAGCAAATACTGGAAAGGATCAAATCTGACAAAAAAAGCGAAAGGGGAGATATTCAATGGACTTTAATTGAAAGCATTGGCAAAGCTGTTATTAATAAATCAGTAAATGAAAAAACTTTAAGAAAAGCGCTGGAAAGGGATTTATGAAATATAAAATTTCTATCCCAGGCTCAAAAAGCTACACCAACCGGGCGCTTTTTATTGCCGCCATGTGCAGCTCAAAAGTTAAAATAAAAAATCCCTTAGCTTCCGGTGACACCAAAGCAATGATTAGTTGTTTAAAAATTTTAAAAACCAAGCGCAGCTTGTATAATTTAAATGCCCATCTTTCCGGAACAACCATCAGGTTTATTTTGGCGCTTGCCTGCTTAACGGCGGGAAAAAAGAGAGTTTACGGTCAGGAAGGCTTAAACAAACGCCCTATCAAAGAACTTGTTGAGGGATTAAGACAACTTGGAGCGAAAATTGAATATCAAAATCACGAGGGTTATCCCCCGTTAAAAATAACCTCCTCCATGCTCCGTCCAAGAACCGTCAGAGTAAAAGGGAATATCAGCAGCCAGTATATTTCAGCCCTTTTATTGATTGCCCCACTTGTAGGCCCGATGACAATTCAAGTGACAGGGGATCAAATTTCCAAACCATATATTGATATGACCATTGACACTATGGAAAAATTTGGAGTCAAAGTTATCAATCAAAACTATAAAAAATATATTGTCCCGGGAAATCAAAAATACCGGGCAAAAGAATACACAGTGGAGGGTGATTTTTCATCTGCCGGCTATTTTTTTGCCATTGCGGCTCTAACAAAATTAACCATCACTTTAAAAAATCTAAATCCTTACTCAAAACAGGCGGATATAAAATTTCTTAAAATTCTGGAGGAGATGGGAAATAAAATCAAAAAAGGGAAAAATCAAATCACAATTTACGGCAAAGGAGTAAAGGCCGTTACGGTCGATATGAAAGATTGCCCGGATCAAGTACAGACAATGTCTGTACTTTGCGCTTTTGCAAAGGGGGTTAGCAAAATTACAGGGGTAAAATCTTTAAGAATTAAAGAAACCGAAAGGGTGCAGGCTTTGCAAAGAGAACTGGCCAAAATGGGCATTAAAACTGCTTCCACTCTGGATACTCTGACTATTTTTGGAGGCAATCCACATGGAGCAAAAATTGATACCTACAATGATCACCGCATGGCCATGGCATTTGCAGTAGCCGGCTGCAAAATACCTGGGGTAATAATTAAAAATCCCGGAGTTGTCTCAAAAACTTTTCCAAGCTTTTGGAAGGAACTAAAAAAAATTAATATAATACAATCCCTATGAAAATAAATTATTGTTTACCGATTATTAAAGAAAAAACAACTGAAATCCTCCGGATTATTTCTGATAATCAAAATTATGACTTTTTTGAAATCTGGCTTGATTATATTAAAGATTTAAAAATAGATTTTATTGAAAACCTGGAAAAACAGTTTGGCCAAAAAATAATTTATCTTTTCAGAAGAAAGAATTTGGAAAATCCAAAAATGAGTTTTGAAAAAAGAAAAAAAATTATGGATATTATTTCCGAGTCTTCCTGCTTTTTAGATTTGGATATTTCCCAGAAGCAGGATTTGAAGTATTTAAAACTAAAATCAAAAAAAATTAATTTAATTCTTTCTTATCATAATTATTCCCAAACACCGGATAATGAAAAATTAAAAAAAATAGTTAAATCCATGAATCAGCATAAACCAGAAATTTACAAAATCAGTGCATTATGTAAATCAGATAATGATGCAATGCGGTTAATAGATTTATTAACTAAATTAAAAGAACAAAAAATCAAATGCATTATTTTGGGAATGGGTGCAAAAGGCGTTATCACCAGAATAGCCGGAGCTATCCTGGAGCAGGAAATAAACTATGCCCCGCTCACTCCCAACAATAAAAGCGCTGACGGCCAATTAACAAAAGCGCAACTTGAAAAAATACTAAAAAATGTGAGAATTTGTTATTTTATGGCAGACCCGGTGGAACATTCCCTGTCACCCCAAATGCATGAAGCAGGCTATAAAGAATTGGGGATTGAGAAAGATTTTATATTTTTTCGACACTTGGTTAAATCAAAGGATTTAAAAAAATTTATTGAGGATGTTAAAAAGAATCCATATTTTAGAGGCGCCAGCATTAGCATTCCTCATAAAATTGAAATCATCAAATATCTGGATAAAATTGATGCTGTTGCCCAAAAAATTGGCGCTGTTAATACTATTGTTAACGAAAAAGGAATACTAACAGGTTATAACACAGATGTGATTGGTGCTATAACTGCTCTGGAAAAAAAGACAAATATTAAGAATAAGTTAGTTGCCATAATCGGTGCCGGTGGCGCTGCCAGAGCAATTGTTTACGGGCTTTTCAAAAAAGGAGCAAGAATTAAAATTTTTAACAGATCTTTGGAAAAGGCAAAAAAATTAGCTGAAGAATTTGGTTGTAAGTATGGCAATTTAAATTCTTTAGAAGAAATATCAAAAATGGATATAATCATTAATGCAACACCCGTAGGAATGAACGAAGACAAAAGTCCAATAGATAAAAAATTAATAAATAAAGATCACCTTGTTTTTGATGCGGTATATACTCCGTACCAAACAAGGTTAATCAAAGATGCCAAACAAAAAGGGGCGCGAGTAATTTTAGGCAGAGAGATGCTGCTGTATCAGGGGACAGCCCAATTTGAACTTTTTACCAACAGAAAAGCGCCTATAGAAGCCATGCGAAAGGCGCTTATATGAGAATTGTTTTAATCGGTTTCATGGGATCGGGAAAAACCACTATCGGTAAGCTTTTGGCCAAAAAACTAAACTTAAAATTCATTGAGATGGATGATTTAACGCTAAAATTATCCTCCAGGAAAAATATAAACGAGATCTTTGAAAAAGACGGGGAGCAGCAGTTTAGGAAACTGGAGCTTCTGGTAGCAAAAGATCTTGCTAAAATAGATGGAGTTATCATTTCAAGCGGGGGTGGAGTTGTAATGAATAAATCTACCATGAATTATCTAACAAAAAACTCTTCCGTCGTATATTTAAAAACAAGTTTTGATAAAATCAGACAGCAAATCAAGTTAAAAAAAATCAGGCCTCCTTTGTTTAAAAGTATTGCATCTGCTAAAAAGCTTCTTGCTTTAAGAGAGCCATTATATGAACACTTTGCAAATATGATTGTTACCACTGATAATAAGAATGTGGGTAACATTGTGGAGGAGATTATTTATGGCAGGAAATAGTTCTGGGCAATTATTTAGAATAACCACTTTTGGAGAATCCCATGGCGGGATGGTCGGCGCAGTAGTTGACGGATGTCCTCCTAATCTTGAAATTTCAGAAGCTGAAATACAAAAAGAGCTCAACAGAAGAAAACCCGGTCAATCATCAATTACAACCCCCAGGAAAGAAGAAGATGAGATAAAAATTATGTCAGGGGTTTTTGAGGGAAAAACTACAGGGACTCCAATTTTACTTTTGGCAATAAACAAGGATATCCGCCCTGAAGATTATCAAGAAATGAAGGACTTATTTAGACCGGGACATGCAGACTTTACTTATACTAAGAAATATGGCTTTAGGGATTGGCATGGTTCAGGCAGGGCTTCTGCCAGAGAAACCTTAGCAAGAGTTGCTGCAGGAGCGATTGCCAAAAAATATCTCAAAGAAAAATTAGGAATTGAATTTTTAAGTTTTGTTGAACAGATTGGTAATATAAAAACCGATGTGGATTTTAATCAGGTAACTATGGCACAAATTGAATCAAATATTGTCAGATGTCCTGATAATGAAGTGGCAGAAAAGATGATTCAACTAATTGAACAGGTCAAAGCAGAAGGAGATTCTATTGGCGGCGTAATCAGAGGCGTAATTAAAAATGTACCTATTGGACTGGGAGAACCTGTATTTGATAAATTACCCGCGGATTTGGCCAAAGCCATGGTTTCTATAAATGCTGTTAAGGGTTTTGAAATCGGGTCTGGTTTTGCAGGAGTAAAAATGAAAGGCTCGGAACATAATGACCAATTTATTGCTAAAAATGGAAAAATAGAACTTAAAACTAACCATGCGGGAGGAACTTTAGGTGGGATTTCCAGCGGTGCAACTATCTATTTTAGGGTGGCGTTTAAACCTGTTTCAACAATTTCAAAACCACAAGAGACAGTAGATACAAATGGAAAAGAAGCTAATCTGGAAGCAGCAGGAAGACATGATCCATGCGTTCTGCCCCGGGCAGTACCGATTGTTGATGCCATGGCTGCTTTGGTGATAATGGATCACTATTTAAGACACAAGGCTCAAAATCTATGAATGATAAATTAGAAAACTTACGGAAACAAATTGATGCTGTTGATGAAAAAATCATCGTTCTTTTAGCTAAAAGGGTTAACTTGACAAAAAAAATAGGCAAAATTAAAAAAGAACAAGGCCTACCCTTTATTGACAGAAAAAGATGGGATAAAGTAATAGATACTTCGCTTTCAAAAGCAGAATCTCTCGGGCTTTCAAAAACATTCATCAAAACCTTATACTCTCTTATTCACAAACACTCTATTATTATCCAAAAAGGCACTTGATATGGGCAAAATTAAAACTGCAAAGAGATTAAATAATTTTAAGGAATATATTTTCTCAAAACTGGAAAAAAAGATTACCAGTAAAGTCTTAAACTTCGGTGCCGGCAACCCCGATGTCCTTCCCAGCGCTCTCTATACAGATAAATTTATTGAATTTATAAAAGATAAGAAGGCGCATTTGTATCCAGGTTTCGGCGCGAATGAAGAGTTTTCAAATGCCTTAATAAATTGGTACCAAAAAAGATTTAATGTGATTTTAGAAAAATCAGAGTTGTTTCCACTATTAGGAGCAAAAGACGGCGTCAGCCACCTGCCTCTGGCTTTGCTTGACAGCGGAGATGAAGTATTGGTTCCGGATCCGGGATACCCGGCTTTTTCAGACCCTGCCCTTATGATTGGCGCAAAACCAATATATTATGACCTTTTGGAGGAAAATGATTTTAGAATTTCCCTTAAAGAACTCAAGAAAAAAGTTACCCAAAAAACCAAATTTATCTGGGTTAATTTCCCTGCCAATCCCACCGGCCAAGTCGCAACTTTGGAAGAGCTGGAAGAAATTGTTGCTTTTGCAAAAAAGCATGAAATTCTTATAGTTTATGACAATGCCTATTCTGAAATAACATTTGACGGCTTTACTGCTCCCAGTATTTTGCAAATTAAAGGCGCCAAAGAAATTTCCGTTGAAATCGGCTCTTTTTCCAAAACCTTTTCTTTTGCCGGATTCCGCATGGGATGGATTGTTGGAAACAAAGAAGTTATAGCGGCGCTGGCAAAAGTGAAATCGCAAATGGATTCCGGTCTGTCTCTACCTTTGCAAAGATTGGGGGCATATGTTCTGACTCATTTTGACAACAAGTGGCACAAACAGATGATTGAAAGCTACAAAAGCCGCAGAAAAATAATTGCCAAATACTTAAAAACATTAAGTCTTGAGTTTTCCCTACCCAAAGGCGCTTTATATATTTGGGCAAAGATCCCCGGTTCTTCTAAAAATTCAGAGGATTATTGCATGAAGCTTTTGGAAGATAAACAAATATTGCTCACGCCGGGAACTGCTTTTGGTAAAAATGGGGAGCGGTATGTCAGAGTTAGTATTTGTGTAAACATTGAAAATATAAAAGATTATTTTTAAATTATGAAAAAAGTGGCTATTGTGGGCTTTGGCAGGTTTGGTAAAACACTTTATCGTCTTATTAAGGATGATTTTATTGTTAGTGTTTATGATAAAAAAGACCCTGCAGAAAAAATTTATAACAGCGAAGTTATATTTTATGCAGTTCCTATTAGTTCTTTTGAAAAAGTCATAGCTACACACAAAAGATATTTTAAAAAAAATCATCTGCTTATTGATGTTCTTTCTGTAAAACTCCATCCGGCAAAAATCTTTAATAAATATCTTAAAGGAACGCCGATTCAAGCACTTCTAACCCATCCCATGTTTGGACCAGACAGCACAAAGGACGGTTTTAAAGGAAAACCTTTAATTATTGATAAATTTTTATCATCCGATAAAATATTTCATTTTTGGAAAGAATATTTTAAAGATAAAGGGATTAATGTAATAGAAATGTCTGCAAAAAAACATGACAAAATGGCCGCCAGTTCCCAGGGTTTAACTCACTTTATAGGAAGGCTTTTAGATGCGTATCATCTTGAGAAAACTTCTATAGATTCTTTGGGTGCAAAAAAGCTCGTAGAGATAAAAGAGCAAACCTGTAATGACAGTTGGCAGTTGTTTGAGGATTTAGAGTATTACAACCCATTTACAAAACAGATGCGCCTAAGGCTAGACAAAGCATATGATAAGTTGTCCAACAAATTATTGCCAAAAAGAATAAACCATAAATTTATAACATACGGTATACAGGGAGGAAGGGGAAGTTTTAATGAAGAAGTATTACGGCGTTTCAATAAAAAAGCAGGGATTAAAAAATATCGGATTAAATATTTATATACATCTGAAAATGTATTAAAAGCTTTACACGAAGGAAACATAGATATTGGGCAATTTGCAATACATACTTCTACGGGAGGTATTGTTAATGAAAGTATTAATGCAATGGCAAAGTATAAATTTAAAATTATTAAAGAATACTCAATGAAAATTTCACATGCCTTAATGATTAAAAAAAATGCTTCTTTGTCCGATATTAATACTTTAATGACGCATCCGCAGACATTAACCCAATGTAAACAAACACTTTCTCAAAAATATCCCAAATTAAAACAAATCTCCGGTGAAAAAAATCTTATTGATCCTTCAATGGTTGCAAAATATTTAATCTTTAGGAAAACTACCTGAAAATATAGCTACTTTGGGAAGCAAAATTATTGCACAGATTTATGATTTACAAATCATTGAAGATAACTTGCAGGATGCAAAAGAAAACTACACCGGCTTTCTTCTAGTCTCAAGAGCATAAAATCCAATAGCGTCTTTTTTTAGGATGGTTTTCTCCAACTTCCGTTTTCCCTTCCTCAACTGCTTTCAGATAGCTTTGCTTATATTTAACAGAAGGCAATATTAACTGCATAATCCCATTATACTGCTTCTTTCCAAACCACAGCTACCATTAGGGATTAAAACTAAGTATAATCGGCCTCATGAATATTGAACTATTGTCTGGAGTGGAAGCGATAAGACTTTTGTGGAGGGATCCTGTTAAATATGCAAGAGGAGTTACAGGTATGTATCTTCTTACAGCAAAAGGTGTTGAACTAGGACAGATAGCAAGAGCCTCATTCTTCTTTTTCAGAAATCAAGATGATTGCTTAGATGGCGACAGAACAGATATTCAAGATCCTATATCTTATGTTTTAGCTTGCAGGTATCAAATTGCATCAGGTGTATACACTGGTAAACCACCTATTGTAGATCTTGCTAAATTCGCTATAGGAGGACTTAGTCAGCGAGGAAAAGATGGGGATAATCCAAAACAAAATTTCTTAGATGAAATAGATGTAATGCTCTTTGATTATCATCGAGCAAAAGAAAGAAAGGTTCTTACAAGAAGTGAACTTGATAAGTATTATGAAAACACTTTTTTCCCCGTTGTTAATATTATGCTAATTGGAATAAATTCCAGATTAAGAGCGACCGATATACCCGAACTTTCCTTCTGCCAAGGAAGAATTTATTCTATAAGAGATTTAGATACGGATTGGACAAGAGGGACAATAAATATACCAAGTGAAGTTTTAGAGCAAGCTAAATTATCTACTAGTTCAACAATTAGGGAAATTAGAAGTTCATCCGTAGTTAGAAGTTGGTTTCGTCAGCAACTTAATCAATCTCAGGATGAATTACCAAACTTGGAGACAAGGCTAGCAAAAGCTGATGAAGGGCTGACAAGTATGCTTTGCATGGGATTAGTTCATCCTTTATACAGATTAAGCAAGAGATACTTATCCGCATTGGGTTAATTTTACTGGGACTATGTACCGCGTACGGGAGAACGCAGATCATCCGCCAAAGGCGGATGGCGAACCGCTCTTCGAGCTAGGATTCACTCTAACGAGGAAATATCTCCAGAAATTTAATCTCAAGGATTAAATTTTGGAGCTAGTACCGCGTACGGGAGTCGAACCCGTGATTTCCGGGATGAAAGCCCGATGTCCTAGGCCACTAGACGAACGCGGCAAACTATAAAATTATACCCTAATTTATATACCCCTGCTTTTTTAACCAGGGGAAAATGGTGCGTTTGGCAATAATCGACATACTTTCGGGATCTGATTTGCTATCAAACCAGCCTATTTCCACTATTTCCGAACTAGGTCTAGGTTCTCCAATCAACTCCCCTTCATACATCTTAAGATGCAACATGGCCTGTTCTCCATGAGCCACATCTTCAAACTCATGCAAAAATTTTATAGCCGCAATCTCACAATTTATTTCTTCTTTAACTTCTCTGTTTAAACAATCAATATCTGATTCCCC
>JGI1356J14229_10004659_pt1 | contig 10189 bp, 9 predicted proteins | sample Subgrocontami58m_FD_14229 | JGI IMG/M metagenome (IMG submission 14229) | reverse complement strand
TTGAGACATTCGAACCATCGTTGATCCGCCCACTCAGGATATCGCGCGCCAATTCGTCTCCGATTGCGGATTGAATCAATCGACGGAGTGGCCTTGCTCCATAGAGCGGATCGATACCGTGCCTCACCAACCACTCGATGGCTCCAACCGTGACTTCAATGCTAATTCTGCGATCACTCAGTCTGTCCTGGAGACTGGTCAGTTGAATCTGAACGATCTTTGCAAGGTCATCTGCACCAAGCGAATTGAATATGACGATTTCATCGAGACGATTGATGAATTCAGGTTTGAATGATGATCGAACCATCTCCAAGACTCTCCCTCGGCCTTCTTCGGGTGAGAGGGACCGATCGACCAGATATGCAGAGCCTAGGTTCGAAGTGAGCACCAGAATCGTGTTTCTAAAGTCAACCGTATGTCCTTGCCCATCCGTGAGCCGACCGTCATCAAGGACTTGGAGCAGTAGGTTGAAGACTTCAGGGTGCGCCTTCTCGACCTCATCAAGAAGAATCACGGTGTATGGCCGTCGACGAACCGCTTCGGTCAATTGACCGCCCTCTTCGTAGCCTACGTAACCTGGAGGTGCACCAACGAGACGCGAAACTGAATGCTTCTCGCCGTACTCACTCATATCAATTCGCACCATCGCATGTTCATCGTCGAATAAAAATATCGCAAGCGTTTTCGCAAGTTCTGTCTTGCCAACACCAGTTGGACCAAGAAAGAGAAAAGACCCGGTTGGTCGATCTGGGTCGCTAACACCCGCACGTGCCCGACGCACTGCGTCGCTGACGATGCGAACGGCTTCTTCTTGGCCAACTACTGATTTTTCCAGCTCATCTTCCATTCGCAGGAGTTTCTCCGCTTGTCCCTCCAGTAGGCGGCCGGCTGGGATGCCAGTCCAAGCACTTATCACATCAGCAATATCTTGCGGACTTACCTCTTCCTTGACCATCGCTTCCCGCACTTGCGTCGAGGTAGAAACTTGCGCAAGTTCACGCTCTAGTGCTGGAATTTCACCATAGAGAAGACGCGAGGCGCCTTCGAAGTCACCTTCGCGCTGTTTGCGTTCGGCCGACCCTCTGGCGACATCGATCTTCTCTTTGATCGCACCAATGCGATCAAGATCGGCTTTTTCGCTCTCCCACCGACCACGTAATTCCTTTAGTTCGCCCTCCTTCGTCGCCAGGTCATCCCTCAGACGTTTCAATCTTTCTTTCGACGCGTCGTCAGTCTCACGCGCGATGGCGAACTCCTCCATCCGCATCCGGTCGACACTTCTTTTCAATTGGTCTATCTCGACAGGCGAAGAATCGATCTCCATTCGCAAGCGTGAGGCAGCCTCGTCGACGAGATCGATCGCTTTGTCTGGTAGAAAGCGTGAGGTGATGTAACGATCAGAAAGTTGGGCGGCCGCGACCAGAGCACTATCCGCGATGGCAACTTTGTGGTGTGCCTCATACTTCTCTTTTAATCCACGCAAGATGCCAACAGTATCCTCGACACTCGGCTCTGCGACGAGAACCTGTTGGAATCGGCGCTCAAGTGCTGCATCCTTCTCGATTCGCTGTCGATATTCATCCAGAGTTGTTGCACCGATCATTCGCAGCTCACCACGAGCAAGCATCGGTTTAAGCATATTTCCGGCATCCATAGAGCCTTCGCCCACTGACCCTGCTCCTACCACCATGTGCAATTCGTCGATGAAAGTTACGATTTGACCTTCGCTCTCCTGGATCTCTTTTAAGACTGACTTAAGACGCTCCTCGAATTCACCTCGATATTTTGCGCCCGCGATCATTGCGCCTAGGTCAAGTGAGATGAGTCGTTTATTTCGCAGCGATTCGGGGACGTCTCCGGCGACAATTCGCTGTGCGAGACCTTCCACAACGGCAGTCTTGCCGACTCCAGGCTCACCGATGAGAACCGGGTTGTTCTTTGTGCGTCTGGCAAGGACCTGGATTACGCGACGGATCTCGCTGTCGCGGCCGATCACCGGATCTAACTTTCCTTCGCGGGCGCGCTCGGTCAGATCATTACCGTAGATTTCAAGCGCAGTCGGCTCATCTTGCTCGGATGCCATCGCCACTCCTTCCAATCACGAAGAGGTCCACCACCCAGTTAGATCGTACGGCTATCCAATCTCGGTGTCACGATGATTAAAGGCGAAGATACCGAAGCCAATAAGTGCAATTCCAATTGTGACCACTAAGGTATTTTGACCCCAACGTGGATCGGCGGCTGGCGCGAATGTCATGTGGTGGAGCAGAGAAGTGTCGAGAAGCCAGTGGTTGAGCTTTAGTGATGAGCCAATCAACTCCATCAAGAAACTCCACGCTAGTAGCGATTGACCGATTATGGTGGCTGCTCTTGGGGCGAAGCCGAAGACGGCGATTGAGATTCCAAAGATAAGCAAGGCGCTGGGGACCATGTTTATCCCCGCGAGTACCGCATCTTTGAAAGAGAGCGTTCCATTGCTCAGGCTGGATCCGACGAAGGCGCCGATTCCCGCGCAAATCGAGATCGCCAGTAAGGATCCTGCGCTCACGCCAATGCGGGTAAGCAATGCGCGTGTTCTTGATATGGGTGCGACGAGTATGTGATCTAGGTAACCCTCGGCCTCTTGCTCACGCAGTGCCGAGGCGTGGCTTACTGCGGCAAACATGAGGCCAGATGTGAGCATCATGAAAATGACACCGAAAAACAATTCACTCATTTTCGAAATGCCTAAGTTGACAAACGTTTTTTGAAAACCCGAAGAACTACCAAAGGCTGTGGTTGCACCGTGAGCAACCAAGCCGAAGGCAAATGACATAAGGAAGAAGCCGACCATCCATCCAGCAATATTGGCGCGTTGCAGTTTGAACCAAAGACTTAAGGTTCCGGTGATTCTCGTGCCATTCCGCTCCGTTATTCGCTCTGGAACCAGACTCGCACCCAAATCACGATTACTGCTCAAGGAAACGGTGAGCCCGGTCAACAGGATGGTGGCACCCAGGGTTAGTGAAAAAAAAAGCCCGAGCCATCGAGTATGGGTAAGGGGCGCGCTCTCGGTAATCCAGCCGAGCGGAGAGAGCCAGTGGAGCCAAGATATATCGGGGGATGCGTCTGCGATAGCGCGCAGCAGAAACGAGACTCCTAAGACCAGCCCGGCCTGGGTGGCCGCCAGGCGTCTCGTGCTTGCTATTTGAGATGTGAGTGCTCCAACGCTGGTGAAGAGAAATGCAGAGCCAATCAGAGTGGTCGCGAAGAAGAGACCCGAAGTAACACTGAAGTCATGTGAGACCAGAGAGGTAACAGTGATCAGAAGAGCCGCCACAACCGTCGTGATCATCAAAGAGGCATAGAGTCCACGAATCGTAGCCAGTGTGGCACGGCGTTTGGTGATTGGCGCGGAGATCAATATCTCCCACCGCCCTGATTCTTCCTCGCCTCTTAAACCTCGGGTTGCAGAGAGCATCGCCCAAATCGCAACGATGAGGGGGATGACGCCCAAGGTCCTGAAGGCGGTAAAACCTGCGACAGTATCGAGGGCGCGAGCCGGACCGAAGACAGCTGCAATTCCAGCGTCATGGGAGAATGAGGCGGAGAGCCGGAGGCGATCAACGTAGTGCGGATATGCCGCGCGGTAACCATAGACGCTCGAAAAGGTCACGATTCCAGTCATCCAGCCAAGAGCGACAGAGACTTTTCTCCGTTGTTTGATGACGTGTGTGGTGATTACTCGGCTAGTTGCCATAGTGAGAAAGGAACATTTCTTCCAGAGACGGTTCGTGGCTTACAACTTTGACTACATCCACGCCGGCCAGCAGCGTTAGTAGCGCAGTTGGCTTTCCAGCCACCTCGCAAGTCACTCGCCTACCTTCTACCAAAATTCGTTTAACGTTCTCTACGCCGCTCAAATCAACTGGCTCAGTACCAAAAGTTATCTGATATGTCAGTGCCGAGAGGTGTCTCATCTGATCAAGTGTTCCGGTTTCGATCAATTCTCCTGTTCTAAGCAGTGCAACTCGATCGCAGAGCACTTCAACCTCGCTCAAAGTGTGGGAAGAAAGGAAGACGGTTTGACCGCGTTTCTTAGCTTCAAAAACCGCGCTTCGGAAAACTTCTTGCATCAACGGATCGAGTCCGCTCGTCGGTTCATCTAGAAGTAGAACTTCCGAGCGCGATGACAGACCCGCGATTAGGAGGAGTTTCTGCCGATTTCCTTTTGAGTATGCGCGTACTTTCTTGATGGGATCCAATTGAAAACGCTTGATGAGATCTTGGCGATAGTCGGTATCCACATAACCATGCAGTGCTCCGAGAAGATCGAGAGTCTGCCTTCCAGTCAGTGCGCCCCACAAACTTGATTCACCGGGCACATACGCCAAACGCTTGTGTATTTCCACTGAGTGTTTCTTAGTGTCCAGTCCAAATATCTCAGCACTCCCACTGGTGGGCTGTACAAGACCAAGCAGAAGACGAATCGTGGTCGTCTTTCCTGCGCCGTTGGGTCCCAGGAAGCCAAACACTTCCCCAGGTTCGATCTCCAAGTTCAACTCATGAACAGCGTCCTTATCTCCATAGCGCTTTGTGAGTGCATGAGTGGCGATAATCGACATACCTAAATGATAGGGAAGGGATACTCTTGAAGCCATGACCAGAGTTAAGAAATCAGCCAAGGTTCCCGTCGCCAACGCTAATCATCCAAGTTTGGTGCGCAACCTTGATGCCGCCAAATACGACGCCGTGAAAATCGCTCTGCTGAAAGTTCTGCCGAATAAAAGTCCGGGCTTAACCCAGATTCAACTGCGTGGCGAAGCTGCTTATCACTTACCTGAGCATCTCTTTCCAAATGGCGAAAAATCAGCCTGGTGGATCAAGAGTGTGCAGTTAGATCTAGAAGCTAAGGGAATTATTTCTCGCGAGAAGGATGCACATCCGCTCCGATGGTACAAGGTGTGAAATCCCTCACGCCGAGCGGTGGCTTCGCTCATGCCCAGCGGTGGCTTCGCTCACTTGAGTGCATTGATCGCGAGGGCAACGTCATTTTCGTTGTTGTATAGATGGAAAGAAGCACGCACCTTTCCCGCACGAATTGAAGTACGGACACCCGCAGCCCTGAGACGTTCTTCCGCATCTGGCCGGTCGATTGTGACGATCGCGCTCTCTCCCGGAGGGAGTTCTAACGCCGAAAGTAGCGAGTTAGCAAGGTTGATATTGTGTTCGTAGATTTCCGACATGTTTATCTCAGCGAGAAATTCAATCGCTGACGCGGCACCTACCCAAGAGAACCAGGCAGGAGAGGTGTCAAGGCGTCTTGCATCTTTCGCTAGGCGAAGCGGCGATCCATAGATCGAGGTCCAAATATCTTCGCCTGCGAACCACCCCGCACTGTGTGGGATCAACGCTTCGAGCAGTGCGGGTCTAACTGACATGAAGGCTACGCCCCTGGGTGAGAGCAGCCATTTGTACCCGCCGCATACCGTGTAATCGAAGCGCGAACAATCAACGGGAAGCCAACCACATGATTGCGTCGTGTCCAGCAGCACCCTTACGCCGCACTCATTGGCTCGCCTTGCAAGTTCATTGATATTGATAACGCGACCGTCGGCGGATTGAACAGAGCTCACGGAGACCAAATCAATGGAATCGTCGATCGAATCGATCAGATTCGCCAGCGGTACTTCTTTGACGGTTACGCCACGCGCTGATTGCACGAGGAAAGGGAAGGTGATTGAGGTGAAGTCGCCGGCTGCGACGAGAACCTTTGCCGAGTCTGGGAGTGAGGCAGCGACGATTCCGACCAGCCCTGATACGGTCGCGCCGATTGAGACATTGCCCGGCTCGACCATAGAGATCTTCGCCCAGGCTCTTCTAGCCCTATCTACATATGGATCAAAGTCAGGTGCGTTTAAGCGTCCGAGCCGCCAGGAATCCAAGATCTTGCTCAGTTCACCGAAGGCGCTGCGGGGCGGCACGCCCAGGGAGGCGGTGTTCAGGAAGCCAGGCTCGAGATCAAAACTCGCGGTCCAATTCACGTCTGAAGAGTACTCATGCTAGGTTTCTAACTGCCCGCGCAAGCGGGNAAGACTGCGTCAGCGAATTCCGGTTTAATTCCGGTGCTGTTCCCGCAACTGTAAACCCCGTAAGGGGCAAGCCAGGTCGCCTGGCGCAGTCGTCAACGTTTCCGGCCTCGGAGGAAGGTCGGGTCGTTAAGCGACGCAGCGCTTTCCGCCCCAAGCTTCCTCCCTCACCCAGTGGGGGAGTTTTCTATATGTGCAGCAGGTTGAAGAAGACAATCGCAGTTGGGGCTGCCGTCGGCATTGCCCTTGCATCGCTCACCATCGCGAGTGCAAGTGCGAAGACGACGAAGCCCTTCCCAGTCAAGATCAAAACTGTCCTTGGGGTGGTGACAATCAAGTCGGCGCCGAAGGCGATCATTTCGCTTTCGCCGACCGCCACGGAGGTTCTTTTCGCAATCGGTGCGGGCAAACAGGTCCTGGCGGTTGATGATCAATCCAACTACCCGGCAAAGGCGCCACATTCAAAGCTTTCGGGCTATACACCAAACCTTGAGGCAATCGCCGGGATGCACCCTGACTTGGTCGTCGATTCAAACGATAACCAGGGTGGTGTGGTAATCAGCACGGGCTTGGCTAAGTTCAAGATTCAGACGATTGAGCAGCCATCTGCCGACAAGCTCAGCGACACATACTCTCAAATCGTCGCACTTGGCGCAGCGACTGGTCATTCCAAAGAAGCATCCAAACTCGTCATCTCGATGAAGAAGCGAATTGCAGCGGCTATTGCAAGCGTTAAGAACAAGAGCAAGGCGCTGACTTACTTCCACGAATTGGATCCCACGCCATATAGCGCCACATCGAACACTTTTATTGGGCGCGTTTATTCTGCGTTCGGTTTAAAGAACATCGCAGATGCTGCCGCAGGTGCGGACAAGAGTGGATATCCGCAGATCACTAACGAGTATTTGGTCGCGGCCAATCCTGATTTGATCTTCTTGAGTGATGCTCAATACGGCGAGAGTGCGGACACAGTGAAGGCACGGCCGGGATTCAGCGGGCTTAAAGCAGTTCAGAACAATGACGTAATCGCCCTTCCAGCAGATTACCCATCACGTTGGGGTCCGAGAATCGCCGATTTCTACGAATTCATTGCCCAGGTGATTAAGAAGATTGGTTAACCAGAGCGCGATACCGCACCGATCGGAGATCTTCTCCGATCGGCTGCGGGCGCGCCTTGCACCAATCATCGCCGTAGTACTTCTGATAGCTGCCCTGCTCCTGGCCGTTGCCTTAGGGCCCGTTCAATTGGATATGGGCAAGACAGCTCACACCTTGCTTGGACTCAGAGGTGGTTTGGTTGGAACCGATCGCACAATTCTGCTCGACTTGCGCCTACCTAGAGTTGTTCTCGCCGCTCTCGTAGGTGCCGCCCTCGCGGCAAGCGGTTCGGCTTATCAAGCGGTTTTTCGCAACCCACTTGCTGATCCGTATTTACTTGGCGTTGCAGCCGGTGCCGGGCTTGGCGCAACGATCGCCTTCATCGGGCGAGACCCTGGCGTCACTCCGTCGGTTCCGATTTTCGCATTCGTAGGTGGAGTTGTCGCGGTTGCAGCGACTCTGATGATCGCCGGTCGAAGATCAAATGACCCGCCCACGATTTTACTAGCCGGGATTGCCTTTGGTGCCTTTGCTACTGCTATTCAGACGTATTTGCAGCAACGCAATAGCGCGGTTCTTCGTCCCGTCTATTCGTGGATTCTGGGTCAATTGAATGGCGCTGGGTGGTCTGCGGTAATTGATGTCGCACCATACATTCTTCTTTCACTACTCGCCCTCCATCTATTGTCCAGACGGATGGATGCCCTGCTGCTCTCAGATGACGAGGCTAGATCCCTCGGAGTACATCCTGCGCGCCTGCGCATGATGGTGATTATTGTGGCGACTTTGGCCACTTCAACTGCGGTGGCGGCAAGTGGACTGATTGGCTTTGTGGGAATTGTGATTCCCCATCTGATTCGTTCCTTAACGCATCAAGCTACGAGTCGTGCGATCTCTACAATTGCGGTTGCCGGCGCAGCATTTCTCGTTCTCGCCGATCTGGGTGGGCGCACGATTGTCGCGCCGGCCGAGTTGCCAATTGGAGTGATCACGGCATTCGTTGGTGCACCCTTCTTCCTCTTTGTACTCCGTACGCGTGGGAGGGGATTAGTGTGATCGATTTTGAAGATGTGACCGTGCGCCTTAGTGGTCACACAATTCTTGACGGGATTGATTTGCATGTCGATCGTGGCGGCTGGGCGTGCCTGATTGGACCCAACGGCGCAGGAAAGACGACGGTATTGAGAAGCGCCATTGGTGGCATACCTTTCACTGGACGGATACGCATCGGAGGAGAGAAGATAAATAGGATTGACCCGAGCAGAATCGCCTATGTTTCACAGCGCCCAGCTATTCCTGAGGGAATGAGTATTAGTGAATACGTTCGACTCGGTCGCTTCCCATTCGGTACGCCGAGAACTGATCATCGTGGTGCGAAGATTGTTTCTGAATTGCTGGAAGAGTTGAATCTCGACAGTATTGAGCGGCAATCAGTTTCATCGCTATCTGGCGGTGAGTTTCAACGTTGCGTTATCGCTCGGGCACTGGTTCAAGAGGCTCCAGTTCTCCTGCTGGATGAACCAACGAGCGCTCTTGACTTGCATCGCCAAATTGCGGTGCTAGATGTGATTGATCGACGTCGGCGCGATGGACTGACCGTCTTGTCGACTATGCATGACATCACTCTCGCAGGAATGTATTCAGACAAGTTTGTCGTGATGGATCACGGCCGGGTTGTCGTTGAAGGAGCACCTCACGAGGTCGCCAACGGAGTTGATCTGATGCGCACCTTTGGTGGTGGGATCGACGTTCTAAAAAACCTAGATGGTTTACCCGTCGTATTTCCAAGGCGTGAGACACCGAATACTTGAGAGATAGATTCGCCCAGGCTTCAACGAATCTTTGGCATGACTCCCAATTGGATTAGCAGAGTCGCCGGCGAAGTTTTTAGAGCTCCGCACAGAATCGGAACAACATCGACGCGAGGGCGCTGCTGTTGCGTGAAATAACGGTAAATATTTCCTTTATTGATTCCAATTTCTTCGGCAAGACTGTTCAACGTGAAGCCGCGCCTGTTCATCGTGGCGCGCAACCAATCCATGGACTCTTCTGGAGAGACATACTTGTCGGCGATTTGGCTCAACTCCTAAGTGAATGCGTCGGGTCGTCGGTAGAACTCACGACTTCGTCGGCGTGTGAGAAAAATATATCCGAGCGCTGGCCCCTTTCCGCCATTTTTCGCAAAAGCGATCCTGAGAGATTCCTGACACTTTGCTTTGATCCTGAGCTTCTCTCTCATTTACTATTTTCGCAGTTGAGCGCCTTGGTTGCGAATTAGCGCAGGTAAGTCGTACTGATGAGTAACAATTTGAAAAGACCAATTACACCTTGTCAGAGGAGTTGGCCATGTCTCGTCAGGATCATTCACGCCAGATTTCACCCAGCGAAACACCTGAGATTCCACTCTGTGAAATATTGCCGTGAACGGCGCTGACGATGCCCTCTTCAGGCTTATCCAAGAGTTATGTTTATGAATGCAGTCTGATGTGCGACCACACTTGCAGGTCGTGCAGGCCATCTGCCCTGCCTTGGGCTTTTCTCAAGGTTCCTTCGTAGGTGAATCCTGCCTTCTCCAGAGACCTTTGCTCGGCAATATTTGATACGTCTGTTCCTGCTTCGACACGGACAGACCCTTGGCGGTGGAGTTCCTCTGCGAGTAGCCGTTGCGCTATCGCACCAATCCCGAGTCCTCGGTACTCTTCCACAAGGCTAATCCCGATATTCATTGCGCGGGACCCAGGAGATGGCCCATACCAAACCGAATGTGCTGAGAGATCTCCGACTGGAACTATTTCACCATCTAGTTTAGTCAACTCGATCAGCCAACGTGACATCTTCATCTCTCGAACTTCGGGGGCAAAGTCACCCCAGTCATCGTAGATACTGTGGGATTCTGGTCGCGGGTGGTCATTATCTATCGCGCGGATGGAAACGCCTCCAACCCCGTCGATCATCTCCGTCGCCATGCCGCGAGTCTACGGTCTAGAGGTACTGATCTGGCCAAGTCACGTTAGGTTTGCTAC
>JGI1356J14229_10004655_pt1 | contig 10191 bp, 7 predicted proteins | sample Subgrocontami58m_FD_14229 | JGI IMG/M metagenome (IMG submission 14229) | reverse complement strand
AAAACCAGTCTGTAGTGCCGACCTTTTTAGGTGACCCCTTGAATTTACTGGCTTAGCGGCTTATACACCCCTCGAATTGCGAAGGTCGGGCTAGGATAGGCTTCTGGGGATCTATCCTAGCTGTTTCCAATTCCCCTTGAATCATTTCTTTTGGTATAGCAAAGAGATAAAACCCATATGGTATGAGAAATAAAGCAATTCCCCCAAAGACAATTCCAAGGACATTCTGGAGTGGCGTACGCTGCGAGAACCAGTTTAGAAAGAACAGCGATCCAATCCCCAATAGGAAACCTAATATTATACTGGTATATGCCAAAAAAGTAGACATTGATTTACCTTCCGCTATCTGTGAACATTTTAGAGAGGAGGAATTCTAGGGACACCATCTTATTGTTGACTTTGTTTTTTAACTATGGTGGTAGATAAGGCCAATAATGTTATGCATACATTAAACGGCCATTGGGCTCTGGTATTTGGACACCATCTTCTCTTGCCGTTTTTAACCAAAACCCCACTGCTTTTTCTGCATTTTCAAGCGCTTCTGTTTTGATTTACCATATTTGCCTTACCTGATATCCTTTTGCCTAATCCAAGGTGTTCTTTAATTAAGGATTTTTTAAAACATCGTGAGTGCCAACCCTGCGCAAAACATAGGCGTCCCATTCGATACGATAAGTAAAACGGTAAGATTTTGTTATGCGCCCTTCCCAAATGTCTCGCGGATCGTTCATCTTTTTTGTATTTAGAGAAGGATGCCCGGGGTTAGATAACAAAAGCTCTATTTGTTTATCTACCGCCGTTTGAATCTGCTTGGGTAGCTTTCCATAATCCCTGGCAAATGGTTTTGAAAAGAAAATCTTCACGCCTTGGCCTTTTTAAGAGCTTTTATCGCGTCTTTCGCATTATCAAAAGGTCCCAGCACCTCGCCTTTTGCAATAGCCTCGTCTGCTTCCGCCTCTTTTTTCTGCCATTCCGGGGTGTAAAAATACGACTGATCCGGGTGGATAACCTTTACGGGTTTTATCACCAAGCCTTCTTTCTGGCTTTCTATTTCCAAGTAATCCCCGACTGAAACGTTAAATTTCTTACGAAGCTCTTGCGGTATGGTAATTTGATAATTTTGTTTGATCTTAACTAATGCCATCTTGATACTCCCCATGATTTTTTAAATTTACAAACTATTATTATTAAAATTTACTAATTTATAATATTTCTAAGTTAATAAATTGTCAAGTTAGTTTTCGGAATGCCTGGAAAAGGCTTGCAAGACTTCCTCTGCATGGCTTTTTACGTCTACCTTTGTGAAGATGTGGACGACCTTTCCCTGTTCATCAATCAGATACGTGTATCGTTTTGCTGCAAGAGCGCCCAAAATGCCGCCAGAGGCGCCGTAGGCGTGTGCTACTTCCTTTTTCTCATCACTCAGCAAAACAAAGGGTAGCCGCTGTTTCTCTTTGAATTTCCGATGGGACTCCGGCGAGTCAAAACTGACACCCAGAATAACAATTCCCGCCTCCTGCAAAGCGCTGTATCCATCACGAAAGCTGCATGCTTCCTTGGTGCATCCGGGGGTGTTATCCTTCGGATAAAAGTAGAGCACTACCTTTTTGCCCCGAAATTCAGCGAGTGTGCGCACCTTCCCGGTATCGTCTTTTACCCGAAAATCTGGCGCTGAATCACCTACTTTTACAGACATAGTATCTTCTCCTTTTACCATTCATAATACATTTTACTCTGCCGATGTTAATTGGTTTATGGTTTTTCTCATCTCATCTGCTTGTTTATGCCTTGGATTGAGCCGCAACGCCTCTTTGATATGGGCTAAGGCCTTTTCCTTGACATGGAAATGGTTCAGGTACAAAACGCCCAGACTGATGTGGACATCAACGTTTGTGGGGTCTAATTGACAAGACTCCAGCAGCTTGTTATATGCCTCGTCCATCTGCCCTTTTTTAAAGTACACAACGGCGATGTTGTAATGCGCAAGGGCGAAATTGCTTTGTATCTTTACGGCCTTTTCCACTTCCGACAACGCCTCGTCCAGCCTTCCCATGTCAATTAAGGCGCTGCCCAGGTTGTTGTGGGCGTCTGCATAATAGGGATTGACCTTTAACGCCTCGGCATATTCATTGACGGCCTCGTCCAGCAGACCCTTTCTCTTGTACAGAATGCCCAGGTTGTTGTGCGCCTCGGGGTACTGATTTCTTAACCGGACGGCCACTTTGAGTTCTTCTACCGCCGCGTCGCCAAGACCTTTCAGGGAATAGGCCGCGCCCAGGTTGCAATGCGCCTTGGGCTGGTCGTACCGTATTTTTTTTTTTTTTTTTCCTTTTTGGTAGTAAAAAAATCCCAGGTTGTTGTATATCCTGAAACTCGCAGGTGAACGGCGTATGGTCTCTGTGCTAAACGTGAATTCGTTTAACCATATCCTGTTCCTGCTCACCGTATTCCAGATAAATAAGGGGCAAACAACGGCGATTAATCCTACACGGAATATTTTGTATTTGCCGTAATCTGAAACCCGACGGGTTAATACCGAACCGAAAAGCATCGTGAATCCTATGCCGGGAATATAAAGGTACCGCTCGGCCATGATATTATTGATTGGGATGATATTTAATACGGGCAGGAGGGTGACAAAAAACCAGATGACCGAAAAAGTCCATATCCCCGAAAGGCGGCATTTTTTGACCAAAAGGATAGCCGTAATTATCAAGAGAATCGCGCTGATTATAAAAGCGACGTCAGCCGGAGAAAAGGTGAGGGGCGTAACATAGTCGGCGTTGAGAGGTGCTGGAATGAACAACAATTTAAGATAATAACCAACCACCTTTGTCATCATGATAAAATTCACGAAGACGCTGTCGCCGGGGTACGCAATCCATTCGCCGGGATTGTGGATCAGATAAAATCGTAAAAACAGGTAAAAACCGCCAACGACAAGGTATCCCGCATAATTTGTTATAAGGCGTCTTATTAAATGCCGGCGGTTTGGAATCGGGATTTTTTTCAGGATGAACTCGTAAGAGAGAATTAACAAGGGAAGCACAATTGCCGTTTCCTTCGACACCATGGCCAGGAGATACGCAAGCAGCGAAAGCGGGTACCGGATGACGAAAGACCGCTTGGTTGGATTTTGATGGTACGTAACAAACAGGATAAATGCCGCCAGCAGAAAGGTGGCGGACAAGAGGTCTTCCCGGTAACTAATGGCGTTTACCGCCTCAGAGAAAATGGGATGTAATGAAAACAACAGACAGGAAATGAAGGCCGTTGTCCGATTCCTGAAGAGGCAGTAGGCTGCAAAATAGACCAGGTACGCATTAATGGTGTGGATGATTATGTTTGTCAGATGATAACCCCACGGCTTCAACTGCCAGAGGGCGTAATCAACAAAATAGGAGAAGGTAACGACAGGCCGGTACGTCAGTTCGTTGGAAATTACAAAATATTTTTGGTTGAAAAATGCGGAAAGGTATCTCCACTCCCGGATGAAATGGTTGTTGGTTACGGTGAGATAATCGTCGTAAACAAAGGTATTTCCCAGGGAATTCAGGTAAATCAGAACGGGCAATGCCGTAATGAGTGAGAATAGTATAGAGCGAGTCGTCTTGTTCAACTTCCTTGAATTTCCTTTTCTGCGGGTTCAAGTTTGCAACTTGAACCTGAAAGTTTCTGTGTTTCTGGGCGTTGTGACTGTTCAATCGGGTATCGCTCGTTCAAACCAAAGGGTTCAGGTTACAAACCTGAACCCGCCAGATTGGTAGGAGCCGTCTCCCGACGGCGATTGACGGTGTACGACAGCGCATAAGCGCCCGATTGCCAACAGGAGTTGGCTCCTACCAAAAACATTGAAATTCCTGGACATTAAATGTAGGGGTAATTCATGAATTACCCCTACAGGTTGTGCACAAATATTGTTGGTTGGGATTTAGGCGCGAAACCCAACAAACTATGGCGGTTTATTTCACCTTGACCGTTATTTTCTTTTCCAAACTATTTACGGAGAAAGTAATCTTTGCCTTGCCCTTTTTGACGCCCGTAAGGGTAAATGTGGCCTCGCCGTTTTCGTCGGTACTAACACTTTCTTCTGAAACGGAGACCTTCTTCGCGCCGGATTTATCAACCTTTACCTTCACCGTTGCGCCTTCTGCCAGACAATCGCCTGCCCCTTTCACGGTGACAACGACGGCCTTACTCTTACCCACCTTAATCGCAGGCTTGGCCGGAGACACCGATATCGTCTTCGCCTCACATCCCACATTGGTGGCATACTTGAGGTCTCCGTTCGTCCAATCATAATAGCTGACGTGGGCCGCGCCCGAGTCATCTACCTCAATGGATGCATATTCGCCCACATCACCGGCGCTGTCCACGGTTGTCGTTGTCCATGTCCCGGAGATATTCGTTGCATACTTGAGGTCATAGTTGGTATTGTCGTAATAGGCGATATGCGCCTTATCTGACGTGTCAAGCGCTACGGATGCATCCCATCCCACATCTTCATTAGTGTCCACGGTTGTTGTTGCCCACGCGCCGGAGGCGTTCGTTGCGTACTTGAGGTCGGCATTCGTGTCGTCATAATAACTGATGCAGGCACTGCCAGACGCATCGAGCGCCAGGGAGGAATTAATGCCTATGTCTCCGTCGCTGTCCACCGTTGTCGTTACCCACGCACCAGAGGCATTGGTGGCGTGCTTGAGGTCTGCGTTGGTGCTGTCATAATAACCGATGTGCGCCTTGCCTGCTGTGTTAAGCGCGAGGGAGGCATATTTGCCAACGTCCCCATCGCTATCCACCGTCGCCGTTACCCACGAGCCGGAGGCGTTGGTGGCATACTTGAGGTCGCCATTCGCAACGTCGTAATAACTGATGTACGCTTTACCCGAGGCGTCAAGTTTTATGGAGGTATACTCGCCAACATCCCCGTCGCTGTCAATCGTTGTCGTTGCCCATGAGCCGGAGATATTGGTCGCATATCTGAGGTCGCCGTTCGTCATATCGTAATAACTGATGTGTACCTTGCCTGAGGTATCAACTGCTATGGAGGTATGCAAACCTGTCAAGCCGTCGCTGTCAACGGTTGTCGTTGTCCACGCGCCGGAGGCATTGGTGGCATATTTGAGGTCGCCGTTAATACCGTCATAGTAGCTGATGTGTGCCGCGCCTGAGGTATCCAGCGCAAGGGAGGAATACTCGCCTAAATCCCCGCCGCTGTCAACTATGGTTGTCGCCCATGAGCCGGATGCATTGGTGGCGTACCTGAGGTCTCCATTGCCCCAATCGTAGTAGCTGATGTGTAGCTTGTCCTGGGCGTCAACCGCCAGAGAAGTAAATAAACCCGTCAATCCATCACTATCAATGGTGGATGTCGTCCATGAGCCGGAGGTGTAAGCGGCATATTTGAGTGCCTCGTTGGTATCGTCAAAATAACCGATGTATACTGTGCCGGAGGTGTCAATCGCAATGGAGGTATAATAGCCCACTTCGCCATCGCTGTCTACGGTTGCCGTTACCCACGATTCAGAGGCATTGGAGGCATATTTGAGGTCGCCGTTAGTAGCATCAAAATAGCTGATGTTTGTCGCGCCTGAGGCGTCAATTGCAATGGAGGTATAATAGCCTACGTTGCCATCACTATCTACGGTTGTCGTTACCCACGAGCCGGACGCATTGGTGGCATACTTGAGGTCTTCGTTGGTAATGTCATGATAGCTGATGTGTATCTTGCCTGAGGTATCAAGCGCCAGGGATGTGTACCAGCCTACTGCTTCACTGCTGTCCACGGTTGTTGTTACCCACGAACCGGATGCATTGGTGGCGTATTTGAGGTCTCTGTTGGTAACATCATAATAACTGATGTGTAACTTGCCGGAGGCATCGAGCGCTATGGAGGTGTCCCAGCCGCCGTTGCTGTCCACCACCGTCGTCGCCCAAGAACCGGTTACATTCGTGGCATACTTGAGGTCTCCATTCGTATCATCGAAATAGCTGATGTGCACCTTGCCTGCGTTGTCAACCACAATGGATGGATATTCGCCCACTCCATACGATGAATCAATCGTCTCGTTGCGCCAGGCGCTGCCGTCGTAATATGCGTAGTAAAGATTTTTACCGCCATAGGCAAGATGGGGATTGCCGCTCGCGTCAACGGCGATTGCCCTTGAATAGAAGTCATGGAAATATTTTGGCGTTACGTCCACACGTTCTGTTTTCCACGTATCTGCGGGACAGTTTGTAACGGTCAAAATAAAAATAAAGCTGACAATGACTAAAAACAGGCTTGACAAGCGTTTCGTATTACTCATTCGTTTCCTCCTTTTTCAAACCAGGTTTTGGCGGCTAATTTAATGTTCAGGAATTTCAAAGTTTTTGGTAGGAGCCAACTCCTGTTGGCGATCGGGCGCTGTCGTGCACCGTTAATCGCCGTCGGGAGACGGCTCCTACCAATACGGTTTTTGAGAATATTACGCGTTTGATTTTGCTTTGCAAAAGACCAACTTAATTCATTTGTATAGGAATTTCATTTTATTTAAGCGGGTTTGCGGTAGGGCGGATTAAGCGATAGCGAATCCACCTTTCCCGGAAACATTATTGGTGGATTCGGCGTAAAAACCAACGCCTTAATCCACCCTACACATAACTTCATTGCAGGCAGGGGCAATCCATGAATTGTTCCTGCCTGGTTGAAATTTTTGAACATTAAATCATGCTGCCTGCTTGCAGCGTCTTTTCTTCTCCATATACCTGAACATCACGTGTCGGCAGGTTTCAAACCTGCCCCTGCGCTGGTCTACGCTGGTTCAGGCTTGTAGCCTGAACCAAAACGAGACGCTATCAGCCCGTCACCGTGTTCTTCCGTAAATTTCCGCGGTGAATTGCAGTAAAAATAGATACAGGAATCAGAATAACCATACTGGCAAGGGTAATAATCATGCCGATGGTAAATGACTTCGGTTCATAAACAAATTTTACGATATGTTCCCCCTTTCCCAAGAAGACGGAGCGCATAACATAGTTTGTCTTCAAAACCGTGCTCTTTTTTCCATCAATGTAAGCATTCCAGCCCGGATAATAGGCGTCGCCCAGGACGAGATACCCATCGTCTTGCAAGGTTGCCTTTATGGTAACTCTATTTGGCGAATATTCAAGAATTGTCGGGCTGGGTTCCTGCTGATAATTTTCGCTGCTTATATTCCTTGAGAAACCGGATGGTTCTTCCAGAATAACATATTTTAACGGATTAAATTCGGCGCCGGAGAGTTCCTTGAATATCGCATCTCTTCCCTGAATAGTTTTGGCATCATGGACGATAAAGGCGCGCGGCATAGCCTGTGTATTGTCAAAAAGGGCGTATTTTGAGTTGTGAAAGACCGGTTTGATAGCCGGATGGTTTATCTGTACGTTGGCGGGAAGGAGTAGGTATTTGAGATTCAGCAGATTTGTCAGCTTCGAAATTTGCCTGACCTCCATGACAATGTTTGGTGTATCTAAGGGCTTACCGTCTGAGAGGTTTATAAATTCACTATATTCCTTAATGACGTTTGCGTCGTATCCGCCGATATTGGAAATGTCATGCGCCATGCCCTGGTTTAACTCGAAATGACCGATAGTCGTGATGCGGGACGCTGCGGAATTGCCTTTAACGATGCTGGTCATTTCCTTGTCCCAAAAACATTGCCGGGAATCAAAGGTGACCATATATTGGTTTCCGAAAAACCAGAGGTCTCCGAATATCAGAGACAAAGTTAACGGGATTAAAATGTGTCTTTTTAACCTGCCGTTTATCCATAACCCAATAACAAGCAGGCTTAATATCATAAGGACTATGAATTTTGCGGCATTCTTTGTGGCGATAGCAAAGGTCGAGTGTAGGAACCCGACATCGTTCAAACTAGGCAATGTGGTGTATCGGTCGCCCAGTAAATAGATTTTGTTTATAATACCATGCCACGACCCGTAACCTGCCCCGAAGAGAAAGAAGGCTATAAGGAAGAGGCTTATCGCAGCGACTATGCTCATTGTGATATACAGAAAGGCGGGGCGCCTGTTCTTTTTTGAGCGAGGCAGGGAAGTGTTGTCTTTGACAATCATATTTTTCAGGCATTCAAAACCAAGCCCAGAAAGCACCGAAAGAGAAAAAGTCACGATGAATATGAATTTGGAATTTCCCCGAAACATGCTAAAGCCAGGCACAACGCTGTAGAGGACTTTAAAAAGAGGGGTGAACTTACCCAGCGCAAGGATTGCGGTGGCTAGGGCTATTATGAGGAATGTCTTCGTAAAGGTGTTTCTGTTGTAAAATGACGCAAGCGCACACAGCATCAAGGGAAGGATGCCCACATAGAGCGACATCTCCCAGAGGTAATACCTTCCCCAGTACGGCGTATGCAGTGAGTTTCCAAAGAATTCAGGCATGAAAAGGGTAATAAAATTTTCCGGCGCAAAGGAGAACTGCCCCACCCATTCATAAGAAAGGGCCTGCCGCGTGGAGTGTTTAATCATTTCGAACGCCGGCAATAATTGAATGGCGGCAAGCAAAACAGCCACGGTGTATATGATGAATATGCCCGAGGCCTGATACCCCACATATTTCCAATCCCTTGATTCCTGAATGATGCGGATGATAAAGTATGCGACGACGGCAATGGCGGTATAAAAAAAGTATTGAGGATGACCTGCCAATATGTTAAACGCGACGGCGACCCCTCCACAGAATGCATACAAAAAATTCCTGCTCCGGATAAAGCGCTCAGAAAACAGCAGAATCAGGGGCAGCCATATCATCGTACACAAATTGGGCAAATGACCCGGATAGATGTGAAATATCTGGGGCGCACAAAACATAAATATAACGGAAGAAACCATGCAACTTGATCGTGAAAGCCGCCCTGGATACAATTGCGGATTGCGGATTGCAGATTGCGGATTTAGCTCTAAAAATCTGAGATAGAGATAGGTGAACACGCCCGACAAAAAGACATGGAGGATGACGCTATAATTGATGGCTACATGAATTGGGAATATCAGATAAATCAGATTGAGCGGATAAAATAAGGCGGATTGCACCCCACCCACGAAGGGCGTTCCCCCGTAAATATACGGGTTCCAGAGTGGTAGTATCCCTTTCGCGATGGTGTTAAAGCCAAAGTATCTCCAATAGAATAGTTGGTGTCTGGTGTCCGTGTTCTGGTCGCTCAGGACGCTCGAACCGTCGGGGATAACAACGTTATAGAAGTACGCCAGGGTGAGGAGAAACAGGGTAAGTACGGCGAACCAGTCGTATTGAGACCAGGCATTGTTCCGGAACGTAACCGAGGTTGAAGTGGAGGGGGTGTTGTGGTCTTTTGTTTGTAACAAAGGTATTTTTTCCCAGGTGCTTGTTTGTGAGATTCTATGTTAAAATATTGAGCAAACCTATAATGTGTTTCAAAGACTAATTTGATGTTTAGGAATTTCAATGTTTTCGGTAGGAGCCAACTCCTGTTGGCGAACGGGCGCTTATGCGATGTTGTACACCGTCAATCGCCGTCGGGAGACGGCTCCTACCAATACGGGCGGGTTCAGGTTTGCAACCTGAACCTTGTAGTTTGAACAAACGATACCCAGTTGAATAGTCACAACGCCCAGAAATACATAAACCTCCAGGTTNANGGCGACCCTTTAGGGTTGCCATCCCTGGCGCGTGTTCGGACAGTTGCAAGGCTAAAGCCTTGCCCTACAATTAAACAGATAATAGTCGCCGAAGGCCTATTTTATTTGCATGCAGTGGCAATTCATGAATTGCCACTGCCAGATATGATTTCCTGAACGTTTATAAATCCGGAATAGTCTTTTCCGTTAATTCTCCAAAAATGACCCTCAGGATGTCTTTTATTTGAATGAGACCTGAGACCGCTCCCTGAGCATCTTTGACGATAGCCACGTGTAATCCTTTTTGCTGGAACTCGGCAAGTATCTTGCTAATCCTCTTATTCTCAGGGACAAAGTACGGTTCCATCATGAGATCCTCTATAACGAAGAGCGGATTGTCTACCAGCATGTTGATAATCGCCTTTGAATGAATAATCCCAACGATATTATCTATGCTGTCCTTATAGACGGGGTAGCGGGTGTGGCCTTCTTCGGTGACAATTCTTACAATGGCGTCGCTGCCCATATCGGAGTTTATGGCAACTATCTTGCTTCTTG
>JGI1356J14229_10004653_pt1 | contig 10191 bp, 10 predicted proteins | sample Subgrocontami58m_FD_14229 | JGI IMG/M metagenome (IMG submission 14229) | reverse complement strand
AAAGGGGCGGAGGCCATGGCGTAATGCAGCATACGGGGAGACGGGGGGGGTAGGGAATTTTCGATGCCCATAACTAGGGAAAATTGGATGCCCCTTGACACCTTGCCAAAGTCCTCCCATTGCAGCAGCACGCCAGGCAGGTGCCGCTCCACAGCTTGCACGAACTCGTCCACGAAGGCGTCGTAGTCCGGCCCGCGCACGCGTTCATGGCGCCAGCCGAGGTAGTGCGGGTCCGCCAGCCTCTCCGGGTTGTTCGTCCCCACATCGAGCACGACGGGCAGCGTCCGACCGGGGTCCACCCCGCCGCACAAGGTGTACAGGGCCAACTTCCCGACTGGAATACCGATCCCGCCCACCCCCTGATCGCCGAGCCCGAGGATGCGCTCGCCATCGGTCACGACGATGACGTCTACCTGGCGATACGGCCGGTTTTCCAGAATGGTGTCCAGCTCGTGCCGTTGTGGATAAGAGATGAACAGTCCGCGAGACCGGTGGTAAATATGGCTGTAGCGCTGACAGACTTCTCCTACCTCCGGGGTGTAGATCATCGGCAACATCTCGGCGAGGTGGTCTTGCAGCAGACGGTAAAATAGCGTTTCGTTCCGGTCCTGCAGGGCACGGAGGAAAAGGAAGTGCTCCAGTGCCGTTGTCTTCTTCAGGTACTCCTCATACCTCCGGGTCGCCTGTTGCTCCAAGGTGCTGACGTGGGAAGGCAGTAGGCCGACCAGGCCGAAGTCGCGCCGCTCCTGTTCGGAAAAGGCGCTTCCCTTGTTCAAGAGGGAGCAGTCCAGCAGCAGCCGACCCTGAAGGGAGACCTCCAGGACCGTCTCGCCCGTACGATCATCAACGACTTTCTCGATATCGATCATTTCCACGTCCGCTCAAGTAGATGCACTCTATAACGAGGCGATCTAAGGTGTCAATTAATCCTGAGGAGCGACCAGAAAAAATAGTCCTTGGTCCATAGACAAAAACTGCACCCTGCCGGGATCGCTGGCCATGAGTGTCGGAATATTGGGATACGGTTTCCACTGCGATTACTGCCAGAATTGGGTTACGTCTCAAGCGTTGCGCGATCCAGCAGCGGTAAGCCCGCCCAACGGACTGATCTGGTCTTGGGTGGACAATGTGTAGCGAAGATGACATTTGACCCGAAGACCGGCGATCTGATCAACGCAACAACTGATCCTCCATGCCGGGTGACAGACGAGCCCATGCTCGTGAATGGCCAGCCGGTTCTGGGTCTCTCAGGCTCAATAACATTTGGGACTGGCACGACAACTTGTTATTATGACCCCATCTTGAGAAAACAGAGATGTGTTGAAAGATGAAGACGACCGCGTGCCGCCTGCTTAGCGCACGTATCTACGTTGCTTGACATGAGGCGGGAGGGGGAGACCCCCTCCCGCCTCGTCTATTTTATTGTGTTGATACGCAACCCACTTTTCCCGTAACCTCGCAGATGGTCTCCCGTACTTGCCCGTACAGATCGTCGGATTACGCTACGCTCACCCGACCCGCTCGACTCAATCCCGTCTATAATAACAAGCCTGAGCTAGGACTACGACCGCCTGCAATGCCTTTACAAGGGGCGTAGGCTCACGTACAATTATTTCGCTGATCCGGTCTCACGCTCTTACATCTGATCATGGAGGCGTACGATTTTCAAGAAGTTTGCCAGACTGCAACCGTATCTGTACCGGCACCGGCGATTCCTGTTCATCGGTCTTGGTGCGCTGATCATAACTGACCTGTGTGGGCTCGCCATCCCGTGGCTGACCAAGGATGCCCTGGATACCTTGCTGGCCGATCCAGGGCAGCACACTGTCGCCCTGTGGAAGTATCCCGTCCTAATTATCGTGGCCGCCGCCTTTCAGGTAATCTTCCGTTACTTCTGGCGGACGTACGTGTTCGGATTCTCGCGGCACATCGAGTGGGATTTCAGGAATGCGATCTTTGCCCACCTGCAGCGCCTGCCGCTCAGCTACTTTACCCACACCAAGACCGGCGACCTGATGTCGCGGCTGACCAACGACATGGTCTCCGTCCGCGAGATGCTGGGGATGGGGGCGATGGCCTCGATCGATGCTGTCCTGATGGTGTCCAGCAGCCTGTTGCTGATGGTGGTGATCGATCCGTGGCTGACGCTGTGGAGCCTTCTGCCCCTGCCAGGCATCACCCTTCTCATGCTCGTCGCCGGCAATCGCATCTTCAACCGGTATCGGGATATCCAGCGGCATCTCAGCACCCTCAGCACATTTGTCCAGGAGAACCTGGCCGGGATCCGGGTTGTTCAAGCCTACGCGCAGGAAGAGAACCAGCAGCAGCATTTCACCGGGTTGAGCCGGGAGTATCGGATCAAAAATCTCGAGCTGACCAAGCGTTGGGGGTATTTCTGGCCGGTCACGAGCGTACTGTCAGGCTTGGCTGCTACGGTCGTCTTGTGGATTGGCGGCCGTCAGGTTGCGATGCAAACCATGTCCCTTGGGGAACTGGCCGGCTTCTACGGATACCTGGCCATGCTGACCTGGCCCATGATGGCAGTCGGGTATGTGATCACGCTCTATCAGCGCGGTTCGGCCTCGCTGGCTCGCCTTGTAGAGATCCTGGATGCGCCGGTTGCGGCCGGGTATCAGGCGGATTCGACAGACTTACCACCGGCACCGGAGACCGGGCAGGTCTCGGAGGTATGCGGTAAGATCGAGTTTCGCGACCTGTCATTCCGCCATACTCTCGATGCGCCGTTTGTCCTGCACGGGATTACCCTGACGATTCCGGCCGGCACCTGGTGCGGGGTGGTGGGCGACACCGGCGCCGGAAAGAGTACGCTGGTAAGCCTTTTGCTGCGCATGCACGAGCCGCCGCCTGGGACCCTGTTTCTCGATGATATCGAGATTCGACAGCTCCCATTAACGACCCTGAAGCGGGCTATCGGCTATGTCTCTCAGGATATCTTTCTATTCTCCGATACGATCCGGGAGAATATTCTCTTCGGTAACGGCGACGCCACATCAGAGGATCTGGAGATGGCGGCCGATCTTGCCCAATTGACACCCAGTATCCAGGGATTTACGCACCAGTTCGAGACGCTGCTGGGGGAGCGTGGGGTTAGGCTGTCCGGCGGCCAGAAGCAACGAACGGCACTGGCTCGGGCCATCATCAGGAATTCGCCCATCCTGATTCTGGACGATGCCTTTTCCAGCGTGGATACCGAAACCGAGGAGCGAATCCTCGAGCAGTTGAAAGGGTTCATGCGCGAGCGGACGACGATCCTGATCTCGCATAGGATCTCAACCGTCATGGCGGCGGATCAGATTATCTATCTGAAAGATGGCCGGATTGTGGAGCGTGGCAGTCACGAAGATCTGCTGGCCTTGCGGGGTCATTACTACCGGCTGTATCGCCGACAGTTGTTGACGCGAGAGATCGATGCCATAAGCGATAATGCAGAGGCCAGGATATGAAGGAAGCGCAGGGGCACCAGGACGAGGAGTTGTTGGGCAAAGCCTACGATGCCCAACTGACACGGCGGTTGTGCGGATACCTTGCGCCGTATCGATGGTGGGTGGTAGTATCCCTGCTGCTGCTGTTTCTGACGACGGGGATGCAACTGCTCGGGCCGTATATCACCAAGGTTGCGATCGATACCCACATCGCCGCTCGCGACCTGCACGGCCTGAACCTTGCGGTCCTGGCCTATCTGATCACTGTGCTTGTCGGATTCCTGTCTCAATACGCACAGAGTTACACCATGCAGTATACCGGCCAGCGGGCCATGCATGACCTCAGGACACAGCTCTTCACCCACCTGCAACGACAGGATCTCGCCTTCTTTGATAAGAATCCGGTCGGCCGGCTTATGACCAGGGTTATCAACGATGTGGAGACGCTGAATGAACTGTTCGGGTCCGGAGTAGTCGCGCTGTTGGGCGATCTGCTGACGCTGGTCGGAATTGCGGCGGCCATGTTGATGTTGGACTGGCGCCTGGCGTTGATCTCATTTGTATCCTTCCCGTTGATGTTGAGCGCAACGGCCGCTTATCGCAAGCGGGCGCGCGAGAACTACCGTGACAGCCGACGGATCCTGGCCCGGATGAATGCGTACCTGCAGGAGAATATCTCTGGTATGGCCACGATCCAGGCCTTCGGCCAGGAGGCGCGCCACTACCACAAGTTCAAAGAGATCAATACCCAGCATCGTGATGTACTGATCAAGAGCATCCAGTACAATGCGGTTTTCTTCCCATCGATCGAGCTGTTAAGCGCCATCACTGTCGGTCTCATACTATGGGTGGGTGGCGCCATGATCCTTGATGGGCGGGTCCTCCCCGGCGTTCTTATCGCCTTTACTCAGTATGTCCATCGCCTATTCGGGCCTATCCGTGATCTGGCGGAGAAGTACAACATTCTGCAGGCGGCTATGGCATCGAGCGAACGGGTATTCAAGCTGCTCGATGTGCAGGAATCGCTGGCGGAACCTGTTGCGCCTACCCACCCGCTTCGTCTGCGCGGCGAGATCGAGTTTAAGGATGTCTGGCTCTCCTACACGGCCGGCGAGCCGGTCCTCAAGGGGATCTCATTTCGAGTGGCCCCTGGCGAAAAGGTTGCGTTAGTCGGGGCCACGGGTGCCGGAAAAACCTCGATCATCTCGGCCCTCTGCCGGTTTTATGATGTCCAGAGCGGCAGTGTTCGCATCGATGGCATCGACGTACGGGAATGGGATAAGCGGACGTTACGGCGGCAACTGGGGTTGGTGCTGCAGGATGTCTTTCTCTTCTCAGGAGATATCGCCCGCAACGTCAGCCTCAACGATCCCGCTGTCACAGAGGCGCAGATGATTGAAGCGGTCCGACGCGTTCACGCTCAGGACTTTATCGATCGGCTGCCAGGCGGATTTCGCGCTGCCGTAGAGGAGCGTGGCCTAACGCTCTCTCAGGGCGAACGCCAACTACTCTCTTTTTCCCGGGCTCTGGCCTTCAATAGACCGATCCTGATTATGGATGAGGCGACCAGCTCGGTCGATACGACAACAGAGTTACTGATCCAGGATGCCCTGCGAGAGTTGCTGCTCGGACGGACCGCCCTGATCATTGCTCACCGCCTCTCGACCATTCAGTTCGTCGATCGAATCATCGTCCTGCATAAGGGGCGGATTCGTGAGGAGGGGACCCATCAGGAACTGCTGGCCAGCGGCGGGCTCTATAGCCGGCTCTATGAGTTGCAGTACCAGCCGCTGGCCTAGGATGAGAGCGCAACCAACGCAATAACCTAATCAACGCACGAACGCCACAAACGTCATAGGAGGAGTGTATGACAACGACATCGCAATATTCTGGCCTGCAGGGGTGGGCCCTGATCCTGGGGGCCTCAAGTGGCTTCGGCGAGGCCGTCTCCCTTGCCTTGGCGCAAGCAGGGATGCATATCTTCGGCGTACACATGGACCGAAAGGCTACTATGCCGAATGTCGATCGAATTACCAGCGAGATCAAACAGACCGGTCGAGAAGCGATCTTCTTTAATGTGAACGCCTCTGACCCGGAGAAGCGGCGGGAGGTCCTGGATCAGATGGAAAAGGTCATGTCTGATCGAGGGGAGCCCTCATCGGTTAAGGTGTTATTGCACTCGCTTGCATTTGGGAGCCTGAAGCCGTTTATCGCCCCTTCGCCCAAGGACGCCCTTACCCAGGCCCAGATAGATATGACCCTGGATGTGATGGCCCATAGCCTTGTCTATTGGGTGCAGGAGCTAGTAACGAGAAAGATGATGGTCCGTGGTGGGCGGGTGTATGCGATGACTAGCTCCGGCGGGACGCGGGTCTGGGCCGGCTATGGGGCCGTGTCTGCGGCCAAGGCGGCCCTGGAGTCGCACATCCGGCAGCTTACGATGGAGCTGGCCCCGCTTGGAATCACAGCGAATGCGATCCGCGCAGGGGTTACCGATACCCCAGCACTCCGAAAGATCCCTGGATACCAGGAGATCGTTCAGGCTGCAGTACAGAGCAATCCGTCCGGCCGCCTCACTACGCCCCAGGACGTTGCCGCAGCCCTCGTCGCGTTGAGCCGCCCGGAGACCTCCTGGATAACGGGTAACGTGATCGGGGTAGATGGCGGAGAGGACATTGTGGGGTAGGGGCTATGAGAGGGGTGAGACTGACTGCAAAAAGTTGGGTTACCCCTCTGCGCCTGGCGTCGTGTTGTCTACCGTATCGCAACGGCGTAAGATACGGTTCCGTTTGATCAGCCACGGCTTACTGGACTGCCACCAGCTCTGAGCAGCCCGCTGCCGGCCCGCCTGATTGTCGATCAAGAGAAACTTGACATAACGCTCCAATAGTTGAGGGACCGGGCGATCACGCAAGAGCAGACGATCAACCGGTATGAGGAACTGGACTGCGGCTGGTGGTTGCAGGCGATCCAGAACGGTTGACGGGATTTGTGCAGCCAGGAGCGACTGCGCGCAGGCCAGGGCATAGTAGACTGCGTGGCGGCACTGATAGTGGTCGGCCTTCCGCAAGAGACGATCCCAGTCGATCCGGTCGGCTTCCCGCCTGAGGACCAGCAAGAGATCGCACAGTAGGATCAAGCCGTCAAAGGCATGATGGAATGTGAAGTGGACACAAAGGTGGAGCAGTAGAACCTCGCCTCTGAGTACCGGTACGATCCGCCTACCGATTTGAATCTGATCAGTGAGACTCCATACCTCTGTATCGCTTAAGAGGGATGGCGGCCCCCAAGAGGCCATAAGGGTATCCCAATGCAGGTCCACCGTCAGCGTTGTTGGGCCTTGCCGATCGAACTCGACCTCCCCGAACAGCTTGCGTTTCTCAGCCTCAAGGTGTGGGTGCCGTAGACGAAACCCGTGTCCTGTCAGTACGGTCCTTGCCGCCTCGTAGGAGCCCTCGTTAATCAGGAGGTCGATGTCGCTGTAGGGCCGCAGCCCTTCGTCCGGATAGTATGCCTGTGAGAGGGCCTCTCCCTTCAGGAGGATGAATGGGATATCACGACCCACGAACAGTCCTGTCAGCTCTTCGAGCGCCTGTAGGTGATACATGGCGCTGGCAACCGCCTCACGACGCTGCATCCCCCATTCCGATCGTAGCCAGTCTGGTATTCCGGTAAATCGGGTATGGCGGAGGCCATATGAGAGGAGCGGGCCTACCCGGTGGTGACGGACTAATTGCTGGAGCAGGGGCCAGTTGAGAGTAGAGAGGATGAGTGGAGGATCGGAATGGTCATCAGACAGCGCAGCCCGGAGCATGCCGAGCAGGGCATGCCTCTCTGGGGAACGTGCCATGTCCATCATCCCAGGAGCGGATCAATCAGGCGGGGCAGGTCCAGGACATTACGGCCGAAGTGCAGTCGATAGCAGTCCGCCCCGGCAACCAATCGGGCCAGGAGCTGAAAGTGGTCCGCTGAGGTCGTGCGATCAAACACCAGGAGGCTATGCGGCAGGAGCGCTTCGAGCGCCTTGGCCTTGGGCAGCCTCTCGACCCGACTGGCCGATTCGCCGCTGATCCGAGGGAACAGGATCAGATCGGGCTGGACCGCGTTGACTGTAGATCCCGGATAGATCGCCTCAGGGTGGAACTGCTTTTTCCGGTATCCTGGCGTCAGCGCGGTGGAGGCGGTACAGAGCTCTGGGATGAATGAGACGGTCTGATCCGTCACATCGAGCTTTTCCGGAAAGGCGAGCAGTTCGATTCCGTTGCCGTTTCCTCGCAGGAAGGGCTTGTCATCCGAAAGGCAGCGATAGCCGGCACGCATGAGCGATACACAACTGGTACTCTTGCCGCTTCTGCTGACGCCGGGCATGAGTACGCCGCGCCCATTCCGTTCCAAGGCGGCTGCATGGATCATATAGAGTCCACGGCCGGCCAGAAGCCGAGAGAGCGGCATCAGACAGAAAAGGCTCCCTACAATCTGATGGTGCAGCGTGATCGGTTCGGTGAGGCAGCCCTCAAGCGCGCCCTGTTCAGGATCGAGGAGAAGCCATCCATGCCGATGGAAGTCCAACAGAAGGGATGACCCATCACGCCAGACATCCAGCTTGATTCCCAATGCCTCGAGATCAAGCGTATCGGTGGGCGAAGATGTGTAGAGTTGCTCTCCCCGCCGGTAGCGCTCTCTTTTACGGCTCCCATCCCCGAGCCCCTCGACTATCCTGCAGGCTATAGTGACGCTGTTCCCGTTAATGCCGGACGGTTGCGGAAACTCATTCAGCAGCTCCGTTACCCCACGGGCGAGCACGGGGATATCGGTCTCTATTCTGAGATTGATACCATGAATATGAAAGGAGCGTATATGTGTACTACTCATTGCATCATGCAGAAGTACGCCAGTGGGCGCGTCTACTTGCCATCAGTTATCGCTGACGACAGAGAATGCTTGCTCGCAGAGCGCCGACGACTATGCAGGAATTTTAATCGCGCTACCGTGGTGATGCAGGAGTACCAGCCGTAATATCGCGCAACGGCTTATGCTTCGTCAGGGTCGGTTTCGTGTAGAGCGACTTCGGCATTGTCTTCATAAACCATTCCCTCCGCAATTCCCGATAATCCTAAAGATAGCCGTTACCAGTACTGTACCGACGACTGATGCAGAAATCCTACCTGAGCTACCCTTGACTGTCACTAATACTCTGCGCAGTAATATCGCGCAACGGCTTATGCTTCGTCAGGGTCGGTTTCGTGTAGGGTTGCTTCGGTGTCGTCTTCATAGCTGCTCCCTCCTCTCTATCGGGGTGATCCGCCGGTCGCCGTAATATCCCGCAGTGGCTTGTGCTTCGTCAGCGTTGGTTTCGTGTAGGGCATCTTCGGGCCTTCCGTGACGATGTCCTTCATGCGTGTCCTTCTCCTTCCCAGAGTCGTTTGTTGCAGTGACGATCCCCCACCCGCATCCCGAACTTGCCTCCGCCGCAGGCGGGGAAATAGCGGCAGGCGTAACATTCCTCAGGCAGGACCGGCTGCCGATAGCGCTGGAAGCCGTTATGCCAGATCTCCTTGAGGCTCTGATCCTTGATATTCCCCTCGGAATAGACCGCATCATGCAGGACAGTTGCCCCGATGACATCACCCGTCGGCATGATAGCACAGACGCTCAATCCTTCTGAAGGGGTAAATGGCTTCGACCTGACCTCCAGGTCCCACGGCCCCAGATACCCCACCTCCTCGCTCAGCATCACCGAGAATCGTTTTCGTCGCTCACGTATGAAGGCCAGGACCCACCGAATCTGATCGTCGGTCAGGCAGAAACGATCCTCGCCCTTTGCTCGTCCCGATGGGAGGGCCAGCGCAATCCGCCAGCAGGTCGCGGCAGAGACCGGGTGTGGCACGGCATCCGGCTTCGATGAGTTGCCCGATCATAGCTGTCCGACGGCGCCCAGGATCCGATACTGAACGGCCTCCTGGCTGCTCTCAGGGTATGAATAGATAGACGTATACGACCGCACAATGCCTCATCCGATTCACACAGCGGGATCTTGTGAAGTGTCACCCAGCTATGTCCCTCCAATCCATCCATGCCGATGGAAGTCCAATAGCAGAGATGACCCATCACACCAGACATCCAGCTTGATCCCCAATGCTTCGAGATCAAGCATATCGGTGGGCGAAGATGTGTAGAGTCGCTCTCCCAGCAGATGGCGATCTTTTTTGCAGTTCCCAGCCTCGCGTCCTTCAGCAGTCCTGCAGACTACAGTCAGACTGTTTCCGTTGATGTTGGACGCCTGCGGAAACTTGCCCAGCAGCTCCGTTACCCCACGGCTGAGCTGCTGGATATCGGTCGCCACCTGAATATCGATACCATGGATATGGAAGGAGTGTGTATAGATACTGCTCATTGCATCATACAGACATACATCAGCAGGTACGTCTCGTCGTTGTTGAGCTCCAGGACGCGCCCGCTCGTATCGGTTACATGGCAGAGAACGCTGTACTTGCACAGCGCCAACGACTATGCAGGAATCTTAATTGGGCTACACTTCTGAAGTGCGACCCGCTGTAATATCCCGCAATGGCTTATGCTTCGTGAGCGTTGGTTTCGTGTACGGCTGCTTTGGAGTTGGCGTGACAATGTTGTTCATGCGGTTCCTCCTCCTTCCCAGAGTCGTTTGTTGCAGTGACGATCCCCCCCCCGCATCCCGAACTTGCCTCCGCCGCAGGCGGGGAAATAGCGGCAGGCGTAACATTCCTCA
>JGI1356J14229_10004620_pt1 | contig 10223 bp, 6 predicted proteins | sample Subgrocontami58m_FD_14229 | JGI IMG/M metagenome (IMG submission 14229) | reverse complement strand
ACATCGTAGAAGGAGTCCACCGGAAACGCGGGACGCCCGTCGCGATCCTTGTAGAAGTAGGTGTACATACGCGTCGCCGGGTCGGTGACGATGTTCAGCTTGCCGAGCGACACCTTTTCGCCGGGCTGAACCTTTATGTCAGCCACGCCGAGATTCAGGCTTCTGGCCGCGACCATCATCGACAACGACGGATAAGCCTGGTCGAAGTAGCCCAGCACCAGCGGCTCGGTGCGGGTGCCGCCGTCGACATCGGGGATACCGTTGAGGTGGCCAAGCGCGGCGGCCGCCTTGCCGATGATCTCGATCGGGTAGTCCACCTTGCGCGTGGGCAATACACCGTCTTCCATACCTTTGCCCACCTTGGGCAGATTGTTCCTGGTCACGTACTCGGGCAGCGGCTTGTCGGGCTTTCCGCGCGGCTCACCTACATCGAACAAGGTCATCGGCACCGCGTTGCCCGCGCGCGCGAAACTTTCCGCGAGCCTGCGGTCGGTGTTGAGCTTTTGCTCAGCCTCCTTCAGCAGCGTCACGAACTGCCCGAGTTGGCCCGCCGGGGGCGCAGCCGCCGTCGCGTTCGGATCGGGCGCCGCCGCCGCGTCGGCCTGCGTACCGGTGCCGGCGCCGGCCATTTCCAGAAGCTTGGTGACATAGGTGTAGCCGGCATCGACCTGTGGCTCGGAGAAGAGCACGGTATACGCGATCACCTTCGCCTTCGCTCCGGACAGGCTGTCGGTCATTTTTGCCAACACGTCGCGCGACCAGGGCCAGCGGCCGAGATTGGCGAGGCTCTGCTCGTCTATGGCGATGACCGCGATCTTGTCCAATGGCGCGCGTGAGGTCGCAACGACGCCCAGGTCGTAGGCCTTGCGCTCCAGGCTCGGAACGAGATCGCTGACGCGGTTGAACAGGACCATGAAAACGACGACGGCGACCCCGAGAAACCAGTCGGTCTTCCAAAATCCGGTTTTCGTCATTCCTGGCCCTCCGCGTACCTGATCTTCTTCTGCTCTTGCCCGGCTATCTGCCCGATCGTGAAGGCATTTTACGTCATTAGACTCCGCGCTTGTGCTATTTCCGCCGCGGTGCAACGACAACGCGCACCTCGCGCTGATGAACGCCCAAGATCAATGCCGTGCGTCGCCTTAACGCCTCGTCCGGAGCCTGGTTTGCTCCCTGATACTCAAAACCCGCATAGCCCGGGCAAGTCCTATTTATAAACAGGGCGATAATGCTCATTCTTGCAGTTAAATATTAGATTAGTCAAATGTTTTTTGCTAATTGTCCTGGCAAACACATGAGCCAAAAGCGCAAGCGGCAGGCGCAACGATGAAGAACAACCAAGACGAGCGGAAAGAAAAACAGTAACCCTTGCCTGGCGACCGGGGCCTGATCCCGCGTGCTACTTCCTGTTCACATTCATCGCGCTCATGTGCCGAATGCAAACACGCCCCGGCTCAGTTGCCGGGTATCGCTCCAGCCGCAGTTCCCGGATCCACCGGAGCAACCTTCTCGCCGCTGCCCAGCTTGCCCTTGGCGACCTCGATTTGCCCGCCCTGGGCGGTAAAAATCTCTCGTTACTCCAAGAGGCCGTTTCAGAATTGCTGAAACGGCCTCTGAATTAGGGGAGCATGATGTCTGCACTGATCCGAGTCAACAAAAACGGAACTGAACTGGCAGACAACCTCTACTTGGCAATTTCCTGCGACTCACCAACGGCAGCGGTGTGTTTGCGCGCCAGCAGCTTGCCTATTGCCACCACCAGCGCTGCTCCGACCAGTCCGACGATCACTTCCAGACCGACGCCGGCCAGCGTGGGTTTCTTATCCAGCATCTGGAAATTGGCGACCATCCACTCGCCCAGCGCCGGATCGCTCACCGCCATTTCGCCGGCGACGAAACCGAGCAACGCCCCGCCCGCAGTAACAATGATGGGAAAGCGCTCCATCACTTTCATCAGCAGCGTGCTGCCGAAAATTACCAGCGGAATGCTGATCGCCAGCCCCAAAATGAGCAAGGTTACGCTGTCGCCGGCGGCGGCGGCCACCGCAATCACGTTATCCAGACTCATCACCAAGTCGGCGATAAGAATGGTTTTTATCGCCGCCAGCAGGTTCTCGTGGCCATCGATGTTCGCCTCGCCTTCCTCCGGCAGCAGCAGCTGCACGCCGATCCACAGCAACAGCACGGCCCCGATTAGTTTCAGGTAAGGCAGCTGCAGCAATGCCACGGCGAAAAGGGTGAGAACGATACGCATCGCCACCGCGGCGCCGCTGCCCCAGCCCACGGCCATCATCTGCTGCCTCGGCGGCAGCGAGCGCGCCGCCAGCGCGATCACCACCGCGTTGTCGCCCGACAACACGATGTTGATCCAGATGATTTTCAGCAGCGGGATCCAGAATGCTTGCAGCGAGAAATCCATGATGGGCTAGCTCTCCTCCTCGGGATCGTTCGATTTTACATCAGGGAAAAGCAAGGCGGGGGCAAAGCACTCAGCGCATTTTCTACTCGCGCAAACGGGATGCGCGTTTTGAGCATCTCGACTTCGTCCGCCGCGGTGTCGCTGGTGAAGCGGTTAATCGACACCACGCGTTTCCAGGCGGTGCGGCGCACGTCGATGCCCAGTTCATTGCCGTGATGGATATGGTTGTCCAGCGGCGCCGCCAGCAGATTGTTGGCGAGCGCCAGTACTCAAGACGCCGTATATAACGACTGGCCGCCGCCGAAACTGGAATGCACCGGCACGGGCCCGCCCTTCTCCACTTTCACCGCGCAGTATTTGAACTCGGGGATCTTGCCGAACGGATCGAGCACCGGGTTGGTGAGCTTGTTCGCCGCCGCTTCGTAATAGCAGAACGGAATGAACACCGCTCCCCTGGGGGTGCCGGCGTCGGCACGCGCGTAAAGCGAGATCGAGCCGCGGCGCGAAGCCACTGTCACGACTTCGCCCGAGCGCACCCCGAAGCCGTCGAGGTCGAGCGGATGAAATGACGCCATCGGCTCGGGTTCGATCGCATCGAGTACGCCGGCGCGGCGGGTCATGGCGCCGGTATGCCAGTGCTCCAGTTGGCGCCCGGTGATCAGCACCATGGGATAGTTCGCATCCGGCTGCTCGTCGGCGGAAATCAGGTCGGCGGGGACGAACCTGGCGCGGCCGGTAGCGGTGGGGAAATGCGCGGTGAACACCACCGACTGACCCGGATCGCCCTCCTCCACGCAGGGGTAGGTCACCGCGGAGTCGCGCTCGAGGCGCTCCCAGGTGATGCCGCCGATCACGTCCATGCCGGCGCGCATCTCGGCGAACACTTCCGCAACGTGGCCGTAGTTCCAGGAAGGCCCATGCGTTTGGCCATTTCCTGGATGATCCACAGATCTTCCTTCGCCTCGCCCGGCGGCGCTATGGCTTTACGCCCGAGCTGCACCATGCGGTCGGTATTGGTGACCGTGCCGTCCTTCTCCGGCCAGGCGGTGGCGGGCAACACGACGTCAGCCAGATAGGCGGTCTCGGTGAGGAAAATGTCCTGCACCACCAGATGGTCGAGCGCGGCCAGCGCCTCGCGCGCGTGATCGACGTCGGGATCCGACATGGCCGGATTCTCACCCATCACGTACATGCCGCGGATTTCCTTTTTCTTCGCCGCGTGCAGGATCTCGACCACCGTAAGCCCGGGCTTGTGGTCGAGATCGGGCACGCCCCACAGCTTGGCGAAACGCGCCCTCGCTTCCGGGTTGTCGACGCGCTGGTAATTCGGATACATCATCGGAATCAGGCCCGAGTCCGAGGCGCCCTGCACGTTGTTCTGTCCGCGCAAGGGATGCAGCCCGGTGCCGGGCCGGCCGATCTGGCCGGTCATGAGGGCGAGCGCGATCAGGCAGCGCGCATTGTCGGTGCCGTGCACGTGCTGCGAAATGCCCATGCCCCACAGGATCATCGAACCCTTAGCCGTGGCGTACAAGCGCGCGACTTCGCGCAAGGTCCGGGCCGGGATGCCGCAGATCGGGCGCCATCGTCTCCGGGCTGTACTTCTTCACGTTCTCGGCCAGCGCTGGATAACCCGAAGTGCGGTCGCGGATGAAGTCCTGGTTCACCAGCCCCTCGGTGACGATGACGTGCATGATGGCATTCAACATCGCCACGTCGGTATCGGGCTTGAACTGCAGCACGTGCGTCGCGTGACGCGCAAGCTCGGTGCGGCGCGGATCGGCGATGATGAGCTTGGTGCCGTTCTTGACCGCATTCTTGATCCAGGTCGCCGCCACCGGATGGTTGGCCGAAGGGTTGGCGCCGATCACCAGCACCACTTCCGCGTATTGCACGTCGCTTACCTGGTTGGACACGGCGCCGGAGCCGACGCCCTCCAGCAGCGCAGCCACCGAGGAGGCGTGGCACAGCCGCGTGCAGTGGTCGACGTTGTTGGAGCCGAAGCCGGTGCGCACCAGCTTCTGGAACAGGTAGGCCTCCTCGTTCGTGCCCTTGGCCGAACCAAAGCCGGCCAGCGCGTATCTGCCGTGCCGGTCGCGGATCTGTGCCAATCCGCCGGCGGCGAACGCCAGCGCTTCCTCCCAGCTCGCCTCGCGAAAAGCGTCGCGCCAGTCATCCGGATCGACGCTGAAGTCGCCGCGCTTCTTCACGCCCGGCTTGCGCATCAACGGCACGTTCAGACGCTGGCGGTGGTGCGCGTAGTCGAAACCGTAGCGCCCCTTCACGCACAGGCGGCCGTGATTGGCAGGGCCGTCGCGGCCCTCGACGTGCACGATCTTGTTGTCCGTCACGTGGTAAGTGAGCTGGCAACCTACGCCACAGTAGGGACACACTGAATCGACCGTCTTTTGTGCCGCGGTCAGCGCCGCATTGCGCGCAGGCAGCCCTTGTTGGAGCGTCTTCGACGCAAGGGCGCCGGTCGGGCAGGCCTGCACGCACTCGCCGCAGGCGACGCAAGTACTCGTCCCCATGGCATCGTCAAAATCGAACACGATTTTGGAATGTTCGCCGCGGAAGGCGTAGCCGATGACGTCGTTCACCTGCTCCTCGCGGCAGGCCCTGAGGCAGCGCGTGCACTGGATGCAAGCGTCCAGGTTCACCGCGATGGCCGGGTGCGAAATATCAGCTCCGGGTTGCGCGCGCGGCTCGAAGCGCGGCTTGCCCACGTTCAGCTTCTGCGCCCACTGGTCGAGTTCGGAATCGGGCGCATAGGCCTCGCCCGGCATATCCGAGAGCAGCAGCTCCAGCACCATTTTCTGGCTGGCGACCGCGCGCGCACTGTCCGTAGCGACTTCCATGCCGTCCCTGGGCGTGCGGCAGCAGGAAGGCGCAAGCGCGCGCTCGCCCTTGATCTCGACCACACAGGCGCGGCAGTTGCCGTCGGGCCGCAGGCCTTCCTTGTAGCAAAGATGCGGAATCTCGATGCCGTAGTGCTTGGCCGTCTGGATGATGGTCTCGTCGGCGCGGCCGACCACGGTCTTGCCGTTCAGCTTAAACTCCACCGGCAGCGCGGCGATTTCTTGTTTCGTGATTGCAGTCATAGGTTTTGCTCCCCGCAATCCATCACGCAATCTCCTGCGGGAAATATTTCATCACGCTGAGCACCGGATTGGGCGCGGCCTGGCCCAGGCCGCAGATCGATGCGTCGATCATCACCTGTGAGAGTTCGGCCAGCAGCGCCTGGTTCCATTTCGGTTCGTCGAGCAACTTCAGCGCCTTGGCCGTACCGACGCGGCAGGGGGTGCACTGGCCGCAGGATTCCTCGGCGAAGAATCGCATCAAGTTGCGCGCCGCATCGGCCGCGCGGTCGCGCTCCGACAGGATCATCACCGCTGCCGAGCCGATGAAGCAGCCGTAGGGCTGCAGGGTGTCGAAGTCGAGCGGGATGTCGCCCATGGATGCGGGCAGGATGCCGCCCGAGGCGCCGCCGGGCAGATAGGCGTAGAACGCGTGCCCTTCGAGCATGCCGCCGCAGTACTCCGCGATCAGTTCCTTTACCGTGATGCCCGCCGGCGCAAGGTGCACGCCCGGTTTGTTCACGCGCCCGGAGACCGAGAACGAGCGCAGGCCGTGGCGCTTGCGGCGGCCGTGGCCGGCAAACCAGGCCGCGCCCTTCTCCATAATTTCGCGCACCCAGTAGAGCGTTTCCATGTTGTGCTCCAGCGTCGGCCGGCCGAACAGGCCCACCTGGGCCACGTAGGGCGGACGCAAGCGCGGCATGCCGCGCCTGCCCTCGATCGATTCGATCATCGCCGATTCCTCGCCGCAAATATAGGCGCCCGCGCCACGGCGCAGGTGTATCGGCGGCAGCGCGCAGGGCGGATCGGCGCGCAGCGCCACGAGCTCGCGCGCGAGGATCGCGCGGCAGCCGGCGTACTCGTCGCGCAAATAGATGTAGACCTCGGCGATGCCGGCGGTCCAGGCGGCGATCAGCGCGCCCTCCAGAAACCGGTGCGGATCGCGCTCGAGGTAGCAGCGGTCCTTGAACGTGCCCGGCTCGCCCTCGTCGATGTTCACCGCCAGCAGGCGCGGATCGGGCTCGGCGCGCACGATTTTCCACTTGCGCCCGGCCGGGAAACCCGCCCCGCCGAGGCCGCGCAGGCCGGAATCCTCCATCGTTTGCGTCAGCTCCCGGTAGTCGCGCTCACCGGCAAGGCATTGCCGCAGGATGCGGTAACCGCCGTTCCTGCGGTATTCGCCGTATGCGATGTACCTGCCCGGTTTTTGCTTTAGCGCCTTGGCCGCGACCAGTTTTTTCACGCCGTCCGCGGTCGCGTGCGGCAGCGGATTCTGCCCGACCACGGCCACCGGCGCGGTGTCGCAGCGGCCTACGCAAGGCGCGGAAATCACGCGCACGTCGCGGCCGAGAACGGCAGGCAGTTTTTCAAGCAGATTTTTCGCCCCGGCCATTTCGCATGCGAGCGAATCGCACACGCGCACCGTGACCGCCGCAGGCGCTGCGTCGCCTTCTTTAACCACGTCGAAATGGTGATAAAAAGTCGCGACCTCGTATACCTCGGCCAGGGACAGTTTCATTTCAGCCGCCAGCGCGACCAAACGCGCCGCGGACAACTCACCGTAGCGATCCTGGATCTTGTGCAGGTGCTCGATCAACAGGTCGCGCCGCCGCGGCTCGTCTCCGAGCAGCGCCTGTACTTCTCTTAGCGCGTTCGGTTCGGGCGTGCGGCCCTTGATTGTTCCACGCGGCTTGCGCTCGATTTTGATCGGGATAACGACTTGATTCACAAATGTCCTCTGTGCAAAACAGGTTTGCCCTCAAAACACTTGCGATCTGCCCGGCCGCAAATCACGTCGGGAGCGGGCTCCTGGATGACACAGGCCCTCCCGCCCCCGTTCTTGCGACTATTCGGATTCTGACACGCGCCTCGCGCCTACTTCAGAATCGCCTTGAGTGTCTTGCCCATTTCGGCCGGATTGCGCGTCACCTTGATGCCGCAGGCCTCCATCACGGCGAGCTTCTCCTGCGCCGTGCCCTTGCCGCCGGAGATGATGGCGCCGGCGTGGCCCATGCGCTTGCCCGCGGGTGCGCTGACTCCCGCGATGAAGCCGACCACGGGCTTTTTCATGTTGTCCTTCACCCACAGCGCCGCGGTCTCTTCATCCGAGCCGCCGATCTCGCCCACCATGATCACCGCGTCGGTTTGCGGATCGTCGTCGAACATTTTCATCACCTCGATGTGCTTCACGCCGTTCACCGGGTCGCCGCCGATGCCGACGCAGGTGGACTGGCCCAGGCCGAGCTCCATCAACTGCCAGACCGCTTCATAGCTCAGCGTGCCCGAGCGCGAAACGACGCCGATGCGCCCTTTCTTGTGGATATGGCCTGGCATGATGCCGATCTTGATCTCCTCCGGCGTGATCACGCCGGGGCAGTTCGGACCGACCAGGATGGCCCGCTTGTTTTGCTTGCGCATGCGGTCCTTGATCTCGATCATGTCGCGCACCGGAATGCCCTCGGTGATGCAGATTACCAGATCAAGGTCGGCGTCGACCGCCTCCCAGATGGCCGCGGCGGCAAAAGGCGGCGGCACGTAGATCACCGAGGTGTTGACCCCGGCGTTCTGCTTTGCTTCCCTGACACTCGCGTATATCGGGATGCCTTCGAAATCCTCGCCCGCTTTTTTCGGGTTCACGCCGGCGACGAAGCAGTTCCTGCCGTTGGCGTAATCGCGCGACATGCGCGTGTGGAATTGGCCGGTCTTGCCGGTGATGCCCTGCGTCACGACGCGGGTGTTCTTGTTGATCAGGATGGACATTTCGTTTCCCTTGTGTTCCTGGATACGAGGGGATCCGGGTGAGAAAGGAAGGGTCCCACCCCTTCCTTTGCCCCTCGTGCTCCCCTACTCTGGCGCTGTCACAAAAGTTCCCGTGACAGCGCTATGTTTATTTTACTTGCTTCACTTTTCCGCGATGGCGGCGACGATTTTCTGCGCGGCGTCGGCCATGTCGTCGGCCGAAATGATCGGCAGGCCGGAATCCTTGAGGATCTGCCGGCCCATCTCGTCGTTGGTGCCCTCCATGCGCACCACCAGGGGCACGGACAGATTGACCTCGCGCGCCGCGGCCACCACGCCCTTGGCGATGGTGTCGCACTGCATGATGCCGCCGAAAATGTTGACCAGTATCCCCTTGACCTTCGGGTTCTTCAGCATGATCTTGAACGCTTCGGTCACCTTTTCCGCGGTGGCGCCGCCGCCGACGTCGAGAAAGTTGGCCGGATGGGCGCCGTACAACTTGATCGTGTCCATGGTCGCCATCGCCAGCCCGGCGCCGTTCACCAGGCAACCGATATTGCCATCTAGGGAAATATATGACAGGCCGAATTTCGATGCCTCGATCTCAGCCGCGTCTTCCTCGTCCAGGTCGCGCAACGCGACCAACTCCGGGTGGCGGAACAGCGCGTTCGCATCGAAGTTGATCTTGGCGTCCAGCGCCACCACGCGGCCGTCGCCGGTGAGCACCAGCGGATTGATCTCGACCAGGCTGGCGTCGGTGTCCCAGAAAGCCCGGTACAGCGCCTGGAGCACGGCGCGGGCCTGCGGCACCGATGCGGGGGGGATGCCGATTTTCGCCGCGACCTCGTCGGCCTCGGCGTTCTTCAGCCCGGTTTCGGGATCGACGAATACCCTGTGAATTTTCTCCGGCATGTGCGCGGCGACTTCCTCGATGTCCATGCCGCCCTCGCTCGAGGCCATCACGCACACCTTCTGCGTGACCCGGTCCACCACCATGCCGACGTAGAGTTCCTTGTCGATGTCGGCGCCCTCTTCGATCAGCAGCCGCCGCACTTTCTGCCCCTCGGGGCCGGTCTGGTGCGTTTTCAGCTGCATGCCGAGAATCTGGCCGGCGAAGGTTTTCACCTCGTCCGGCGATTTCGCCAGCTTCACCCCGCCGCCCTTGCCGCGGCCGCCGGCGTGGATCTGCGCCTTCACCACCCACACCTTGCCCGGGATGGACTGCGCGGCCCGGACCGCCTCATCGACGGAACAGCAGGGCACCCCCCGCGGCGTGGGTACGCCGTACTTGCGCAGCACTTCCTTCGCCTGGTATTCGTGGATATTCACTTTTCGGTTCCTGGTTGAATCGCAATGGGATGATCGGGCAAATGTGGACGCACGGCATTGACCCAAGTCAATCCGCATCAATCGGTGCCTGTCTTTGCTTAACGCTGCCAGCGCAGATAATACACGCGTATGGACTCGCCGCCGGTATCGAACGCGTTGCAGCGTTCGGGTTCTGTCGCGTTAACAGTCGAAGCGTCTATTCGGTTTATGCTGATCGCCTTTCCGGAAAAGGTGCGAAACGTGACTCTTGATACATCATCGACGAAAATGCGATGCGTCGTTGTCTCCAACAGACTTGAAATTTAACGCGCGCCGCTGGAACGGCGCCGCGCCATGCGCGGTAAATACNCGATCTTGCCAAGANGTGATCAGCCGNTTGAAAGTGTGGATCGCCTGCATCAATCACCTTAGCCGCGCGACGGCAGCTCAACGATACCTGTGCCGAGTATGGACAATTCGTTGTCCTGATTACGTGCTTCCTGCTCGATCTCGACAAGATGGCGGCCATCTTCGACGAATTTGCGCTTTACCTTGCCGTTGATGAAGAGAATGTCGCCTTCCGGGTTGTGCCGGCGGATCTTGCAGCTTGCGCGGCGCAGGAAACCGTCGTCGCCCATCCAGTTGGTCAGGTGATGGGTGAGCCAGGAACAGCGCTCGGG
>JGI1356J14229_10004616_pt1 | contig 10228 bp, 8 predicted proteins | sample Subgrocontami58m_FD_14229 | JGI IMG/M metagenome (IMG submission 14229) | reverse complement strand
TCGAAGCTTGCGCAGGCGGGCGAGAGCAGCACCGCGTCGCCCGCCTGCGCGAGCGAAGCCGCAACGCCCACCGCTTCGTCCATCGTGCCGGCGCGGCGCACCGGCACGCCCGCGCCCTGCAATGCACGCTCGATCACGGGCGCGTCCCGGCCGATCAGCACCACCGCGCGCGCCGCTTTCGCCGCCGCGGCAGCGAGCGGCGAGAAGTCCTGCGACTTGCCCTCGCCCCCCGCGATCAGCACGACCCTGGCGCCTGCGCCCGCGAGGCCGGCGAGCGCCGCGACCGTCGAGCCCACGTTGGTGCCCTTGGAATCGTCGTAGAAGTACCCGCCGCCCAGTTCGCCGACCGGCTCCATCCGGTGCGGCAGCCCGCGGAATTCGGCAAGCGCGGCCACGAGCGGCGCCATCGGCAGCTCGATCGCGCTGCACAGGGCGAGGGCGGCCAGCGCGTTGGCTGCGTTGTGCAGGCCGGCGAGCGGAATTTCCCGGACGGGAAACAGCGGGGCCGGTCCCCGCGCGAGCCACGCGGCGCTGTCGCGCCGGACCACGCCGAAGTCTCCGGGGGACGCGGGCGGCCCGAGGCCGAAAGTGATCAGCCTTCGCCCGGGAAGCGCCATGGCGAGGCTCCGGGGATCGTCCCGGTTCAGCACCTGCGCGCCGCTGCCCCTGAAGATGCGGGACTTGGCGGCGGTGTACTCCTGCATCGACGCGTACCGGTCGAGGTGGTCCTCGGAGAGATTCAGCATCGCCGCAACCGATGCGTCGAGCGAATCCGTGGTCTCGAGCTGGAAGCTCGACAACTCGAGCACCCAGGCCGCGGGATCGCGGCCCGCGTCGCGGCGATGCATGAGCGCGTCGAGCGCGGCCGGGCTGATGTTTCCCGCCACCTCGCAGTCCAGGCCCGCCGCCCTGCACATCGCGCCGGCGAGCGCGGTGACGGTGCTCTTGCCGTTGGTGCCGGTGATCGCGAGGATGCGCGCCGCGTCGCGCGGCAGCGCCCTCGCGAAGAGTTCGATATCGCCCACCACCGGCACGCCGCGGCGCACCGCGCGCGCGACCAACGGATCGGCGAGCGGCACGCCGGGACTGATCGCGATCAGGTCGATGCCGTCGAACAGCGATTCGGCGAAGCTGCCGCAGTGGACGCTCACCGCGGGCAGCGCCTGCTGCAAGCGCGCGAGCTTGGGCGGCACCGGGCGCGTGTCGGCGACGCGAACCTCGGCGCCAGCGCGCGCGAGCCAGCGGGCCATCGACAGTCCCGTCTCACCCAATCCCAGCACCAATACCCTCCTTCCGGACAGTTCCATCAGCCGGCACTCAACGCAGCTTCAACGTCGACAAGCCGAACAGCACCAGGAGCATGGTGATGATCCAGAACCGGACCACGACCTGGGACTCCTTCCACCCACCGAGCTCGTAGTGGTGGTGGAGCGGCGCCATTCGGAATATGCGCTTGCCGCCGCTCCACTTGAAATACAGCACCTGGATCATCACCGAGAGCGTTTCCGCGACGAAAACGCCGCCCATGATGAGAAGCACGATCTCCTGGCGCACGATCACCGCGACGGTGCCCAGGGCCGCGCCGAGCGCGAGTGCGCCGACGTCGCCCATGAACACTTCGGCGGGATAGGCGTTGAACCAGAGGAAGCCGAGCCCCGCCCCGGCAAGCGCGCCGCAGATGACCGCGAGCTCGCCCGCGCCCGGGATATGCGGCAGCAGCAGGTACTTCGAGTACACGGCGTTGCCGGCGACGTAGGCGAAGATGCCCAGCGCGCTCCCCACCATCACCGCCGGCATGATCGCGAGGCCGTCCAGCCCGTCGGTGAGGTTCACCGCGTGGCTCGTGCCGACGATCACGAAGAAGGTCAGCATGATGAAGCCCCACACGCCCAGGGGATAGGCGATGTTCTTGAAGAACGGCAGGATCAGGTCGGCCTTGGGCGGCAGGTCCATCTCGAAGCCGCTCTGCACCCAGGCCATGAACAGGCTCAGGATCTTGGCGGTCGAGGGCACCGACACCGCGAAGGCGAGATAGATCGCCGCGACCAAGCCGATCAGCGCCGACCAGAGGAACTTGGTGCGCGCCGGCAGCCCTTTCGGATTGTGCTGCACGACCTTGCGGTAGTCGTCGATCCAGCCGATGGCGCCGAACCCGAACGTCACCAGCAGCACGACCCAGACGAAGCGGTTGGACAGGTCGGCCCACAGCAGCGTGGTGATGAGGATGGAGATCAGCACGAGCGCGCCGCCCATGGTCGGCGTGCCGGCCTTGGTGAGGTGCGACTTCGGGCCGTCGTCGCGCACGGCCTGCCCGATCTTGAAGGCCGTGAGCTTGCGGATCATGAGCGGCCCGGTGAGCAGCGAGATCGTGAGCGCGGTCAGGCAGGCGAGCACCGCGCGCAGCGTGATGTAGGAGAACACGTTGAACGCGCGTATGTCCTGCGCGAGCCACTGGGCGACCGTCAGCAGCACTACGTTTCTCCCCCGACGAGCGCGTCGACGACGCGCTCCATGCGCATGAAGCGCGAGCCCTTCACCAGCATCGTGGTTCCCTCCACCGCGTCGGCAGTCGCATCCTCCAGCAGGCCTTCGATCTGCGCGTACCAGACGCCACCCTCCCCGAACTCGCCGAAGGCGTGCGCGGCGAGATCGCCGATCGCGAGCAGCCGGTCGACGCCGGCCTGTGCGGCGTAGCGCCCGATCTCGCGGTGAAACGCAACGCCCTGTTCGCCGACCTCGCCCATGTCCCCGAGCACCAGGACGCGCCGGCCCGGCATGTCACGAAGCACGTCGATCGCCGCCCGCACCGAGTCGGGATTGGCGTTGTAGGTATCGTCGAGCACGAGCGCGCCGCCGCGGCTGCGTTTGAGCTGCAGCCGGGCCTTGACGGCCTGGAACTCCGACAGGCCGCGTTCGACCGCTCCCAGGCTCGCTCCGGCCGCCGTCGCGGCGGCGGCCGCGGCCACGGCGTTGCGCACGTTGTGCAGGCCGGCGACCTGAAGCGTGAACGCGGCCCTGCCCTCCGGCGCAGTCAGAACGATCTCGCTGCCGAAGCCCGAACGGACGTGGCGGCCCGTGACGGCCGCCGGGTGATCGATCCCGAAGTCGCGCACCTGCCGCGGCTGCACCAGGCTGCGCCAGTAGTCGGCGTGGTCGTCGTCGGCGTTGATCACCGCGATTCCATCCTCGCCGAGCGAGGCGAACAGCGCGCCGTGCTCGCGCGCCACTTCATCGACGTCGCGCATGAATTCCTGGTGTTCGCGCTGGGCATTGTTCACCAGCGCCACCGTCGGCCGCGCGATGCCCGCGAGATAGGCCGTCTCGCCCGCATGGTTCATGCCGACTTCGATCACCGCGGCGCGGTGCGCCTCGCGCAGCCGCAGCAGCGTGAGCGGCAGCCCGATCTCGTTGTTCAGGTTGCCGCGGGTCGCGAGCGCGGCCTCCGCGCCGCAGTGGGCGCGAAGGATCGACGCGATCATCTCCTTCACCGTCGTCTTGCCGTTGCTTCCCGAGACCGCGACGAGCGGGATGGCGAAACGGGCGCGCCAGTAGGCGGCGAGCCGCCCGAGGCCGAGCCGGGTGTCGTCGACGGCGAGAAGCGGCAGCCCCGATCCCGCGCCCGTTGCGGCGGCGTCCGCGTCGACCATGGCGGCGGCCGCGCCTCGCGCGCGCGCCGAATCGATGAACGCGTGACCGTCGAAGCGCTCGCCGCGCAGCGCGACGAACAGCGCGCCCGACTCCAGCGTGCGGCTGTCCGTGGACACCGACGTGAAGCGCGCCCTTCCGCCCTGCGCCGCGGCCTGGACGCGCGCGCCGATCGCCTGCGCCGCCTGGTCGAGGGTCATCATGGCTTCCAGCGCTCCAGCGCCGCGCGCGCTTCATCGGCGTCAGAGAACGGCAGCCTCCGTCCGTTCACCTCCTGGTAGGTCTCGTGTCCCTTGCCCGCGAGCAGCACGACGTCGGCGACGCGGGCCTGCGATACCGCCAGCGCGATGGCTTCGCGCCGATCGGCGACGATCTCGCTCGCGCCCGAGACGCCCGCGGCAATCTCCGCGATGATGGCCAGCGGATCCTCTCCGCGCGGGTTGTCGCTCGTGATCACGATCCGGTCGGCGTTGCGCGAGGCGACCGCCCCCATGAGCGAGCGCTTGCCGCGATCGCGCTCGCCGCCGCAGCCGAACACGGCCCACAGCCGTCCGCCGCCCGCGGCGGCGACGTCCCTGAGCGCGTGCAGCACCTTCTCCAGCGCGTCCGGGGAGTGCGCGTAATCGACCACGACGAGCGGCAGGGCGCCCCCGCCGATCCGTTCCATGCGTCCCGGGACGGGCGCGAGCGCCCCGAGCGCCCCGACTGCCCGGGCGAACGGAACGCCCGACGCCAGCATCGTGCCGAGCAGGCCGCAGAGATTGGAGACGTTGAACCGGGCGAGCAGCGGCGACTCGATGCGCGCCTCGCCCCAGGAGGTCTTCGCAGTGAATGCGATGCCCTGCGGGGACAGCCGGATGTCGTGCGCTTCGACGTAATGCTCCAGCCCGGCGCGCGAGGCGAGGCCTTCGAAGCAGCTGTAGCCCGTGCGGGTCGCGCCGCCTCCGGCGAGCATGCGCGAGATGCTCACCCCCTGCACGTCGTCGAGATTCAACACCGCGTGCTTGAGGCCCGGAGACAGAAAGAGCNGCTGCTTGGCGCGCGCATANCTCTCCATGTCGCCGTGATAGTCGAGATGGTCGCGCGAGAGGTTGGTGAACAGCGCNGCGCCGAACGCCACGCCGTTCACGCGTCCCTGGTCCAGGCCGATCGAGGAGACCTCCATCGCCACGCCCTGCGCTCCNGCGGCGAGCAGGTCCCTGAGCGAACGGTGCAGCAGCACCGCGTCGGGAGTCGTGTTGAGGCNCGGGTCGAGCGCCCCCGGAAAGCCGATTCCGAGCGTGCCGATCACCGCGGTGCGCGCGCCGCAGGCGCCGCAGGCCTGGGCGAGCCACTGGCTGCACGAGGTCTTGCCGTTGGTTCCGGTCACGCCCATCATCCACAGCTTCTCCGACGGCCGCCCGTACACTTCGTGCGCGAGGTGGCCGGCCATCGCGCGCAGGCCTTCCACCGGCAGGTTAGGCACGCCCCAGCCTTCGTTCCAGGCAAACCCGGTGCGTTCCCACAGCACGGCAGCCGCGCCCGCCGCGACCGCGCCCGCGATGAATTCGCGGCCATCCCGCGTCTCGCCGGGATAGGCGAGGAACAGGTCCCCGCGCTGCACGCCGCGGCTGTCGGCGCTCAGGCTGCCCACGTCGACGCCCCGCTCGCGCAACTGCTTGAGTATCTCGATTGCGCGGTTCTGCACGGCTTCATCGATCCGTCACGCTGCGTTCCCTGCCCACGCCTCGCTCCTCATACGCTTTCCTTCACTTCCTGACCCTCCGGCGGCAGTTCGATCGGCTTCATCGGCGCGTCGGGCGGAACCGACAGCCGCCGCAGCGCGCCTTCCATGACGCGCGCGAAGACCGGCGCCGCGACCGCGCCGCCGTAGTACTGCCCGTCCGTGGGTTCGTCGACCATCACCGCGATCACCAGCCGCGGGGCGGAGACGGGCGCGAAGCCGACGAACGAGGACACGTACTTGTTGGGCGCGTAGTGCCCGTTTTCCTGCTTGTGGGCGGTGCCCGTCTTGCCCGCGACGCGGTAGCCCATGATCTGCGCGCGCGGCGCCGTGCCCTCGGGCTGGACCGCGAGCTCGAGCATGTGCCGCACCATGCGCGCGGTCTTCGGCGACACGACCGGCTGCGGCACGACCGGCGCGGCGACGCGCGTGAGGGAGAGCGGAACCAGCTCGCCGTCGCGCGCGAACACGCTGTAGGCGCGCGCAAGCTGGATGAGCGATACCGAGATGCCGTGGCCGTAGGCCATGGTCGCCTGCTCGATCGGCCTCCAGTGCTTGTAGGGGCGCACGCGGCCGGTGACTTCGCCGGGGAATCCGAGGTGCGGAACGGCCCCGAAACCAACCGACTCGAACATGTTCCACATCGATTCGGCGGGGAGCGACAGCGCGATCTTGGCGGCGCCGACGTTGGAGGATTTCTGTATCACCTGCTCGACGGTGAGCTTTCCCTCCGCGTGCGCGTCGCGTATGGTGGCCGTGCCTATCGTGAGGCTGCCCGGGGCGGTAGGTATGACGGTGTGCGGCGTCACGCGGCCGCTTTCGAGTGCCACGGCGATGGTGAAGGGTTTGAGGGTCGATCCGGGTTCGAACGTGTCGGTGACGGCGCGGTTCCTGAGCTGCGCCCCGGAGAGGCGCGCCCGGTTGTTCGGGTTGTACGTCGGGAAACTGGCCAGCGCGAGGACCTCGCCGGTTGCGACGTCCAGAACGACGATGCTGCCGGCCCTGGCGCGGTGCAGCTCGACCGCGGCCTTCAGCTGCGAGAATGCGAGGTTCTGGATCTTCGCGTCGAGCGCGAGCGCGATGTCCCTGCCCTCCTGCGAGGGGCGGATGTCCTCCACGTCCTCGACGATCTGCCCCAGACGGTCGCGGATGACGCGCCGGCTGCCGGGCTTGCCGGCGAGGCGGTCCTGGAACGCGAGCTCGATCCCCTCCTGGCCCACATCGTTCGCCCCGGTGAAGCCGAGCACGTGGGCCATCACTTCGCCGCCCGGATAGTAGCGGCGGTATTCGCGGCTCTGGAACAGCCCCGGAATGCGCAGATCGGCGACCCGTTGGGCGACCTCCGGCGGAATCTGGCGCTTGAGGAAAACGAAATCCCCTCCCGCATCGCCAATGCGTTTTTCGATCTCGCGCGGCTGCATTCCCAGCAGCGCCGCGAGCCTGCCCAGCTGCGGCTGCTGGAGCTTCAATTCCTCGGGGACCGCCCAGACCGATTTCACCGGCGTGGACGCCGCCAGCACCTCTCCGTTGCGGTCGGTGATGCGGCCGCGGTTGGCGGAGATCTCGATCACGCGGCTGTAGCGCGACTCCCCTTTCGCCTGCAGGAATTCGTTGTCCAGGCCCTGCAGGAACACCGCGCGTCCCGCAAGCACCGCGAACCCCGAGAAGAACGCGAGCATGAGCAGCCGCGAGCGCCACACCGGGAGGTTGAGCTCGAGCACCGGGCTGGTGGCGAAATTCACGGCTTCACCCTGGCGCCGGAGGCGGGGCGCACGACGACCTGGATGTGCCCGGCCTCGGGAACGCGCATGTGCAGCGCCTGGCCGGCAACGCGCTCGACCCGGGAATGCCGGGCCCAGGTGCTCGCTTCGAGTTGCAGCTGTCGGTACTCGACGTCGAGGTTGCGCGCGCGCTCCTGCGCCAGCTCGAGCGCGGCGAAGAGCGCGCGCGCCTTGTGCTGCGAGGTCACCAGTCCGAGCGCGCAGGCGGTGAGCACGGCGAGCAGCAGCAGGTTCAGGCGTGCCATGCCGTGCGCCTCCCCGGGCTCATCCCAGCCGCTCCGCGACGCGCAGCACGGCGCTGCGCGCCCGGGGGTTGGCCTTCACTTCTTCCGCAGCCGGATGAATGCGCTTGCCTATAGGGCGCAGGCGCGGCCGCGGCAGCTCCGACTCGCGCAGCGGCAGACGCGCGCTCGCCTCGTCCGGACGCGCGTTGGCGCGGATGAACTGCTTGACGATCCGGTCTTCGAGCGAATGGAAGCTGATCACCGCCAGCCTGCCGCCGGGCGCAAGCAGGGCGACCGCCTGCGGCAGCACTAGCGACAGCTCCTCAAGCTCCTGATTGACGTGAATCCGTAGAGCCTGAAACGTCCGCGTCGCCGGATCCTGACCGGGCTCACGCGTCCGGACGGCCGCACCCACGAGATCGGCAAGTTGCCGTGTTCGGGNGACAGGCCCTCGTTGGCGAGCAGCAACAATCGCCTTTGCAATCCGCTTAGCAAACCGTTCTTCCCCATAGCGCTTCACGACCTCCCCTATCTCCGCCTCGCTCGCCCGCTCGAGCCACTGCGCGGCAGTGGCGCCCCTCGTCCGATCCATGCGCATGTCCAGCGGCGCGTCGAAGCGGAAGCTGAAACCGCGCGAGGCGTCGTCGAGCTGCGGCGACGACACCCCGAGGTCGAGCAACACGCCATCGACGGCCGCAATGCCCCGTGCCCGGACCGTCTGTTCCAGCTCGCCGAATCTCGCCTGCACGATCGCGAAACGCGAATCCGCGATTCGCCCGCCTGCCTCGACCGCGTCGGCGTCGCGATCGAGCGCGATCAGCCGGCCGCGCGGGCCCAGCCGATCCAGAATCAGCCGCGCGTGTCCGCCGCGCCCGAACGTCGCGTCCACGTAGGTGCCGCTCGAACGCGCGCCGGCTTCGATGGCCAGCGCGTCGACGGCTTCGTTGAGGAGGACGGTTTGGTGCGCATCCGCGGTCACAGCGAAAAGTTCTCGGTGCCGGGCGGCGGCGCCGAGTTCGCCTGCGAGCGCGCCCGTGCGAGCGTCGCCTCCCAGGCTTCGGCGTCCCAAACTTCGAAGTGGCTCCCTTGTCCGATCAGTTTGATGTTCTTCTTCAGCCCGGCGAACTCGCGCAGTTCGCGCGACACGAGGATGCGGCCTTGCGCATCGAGCTGGACTTCTTCGGCGTGGCCCACGAGCAGGCGCTGCCATGCCCGGGCCTGCGCGTCGAGGCTGGGAAGGGACTGGATGCGTGCCCCGATGGGCTCCCAGGTCAGGCGGGGATACAGCAACAGGCAGCCGTCGGGGTGGGCGGTCAGGACGATCCCGGCCCCTCCCGAAGCAAGCGCGTCGCGATGGCGGGTCGGCACGGCGAGCCTACCCTTCGCATCGAGACTGACCTCTGTAGCCCCCTGAAACAACCGCCCCCCTCTCGGCAGGAATTCCCATTATTTCCCACCAAATTCTACTTCTTACCACTCTAGGGGAAGAAAAACGCCCGGTCAAGGGGTTATTGAAGAAAAATCACGTTGCGACAGGCACTTAAACCAACTTTGCGAGAAACTTTCTCGCAATTAATAGGTTTCGATAAATGAATGAGATACGATAAATTTCAAAAGTAATACATTAGGATTGTACGGCACTTTGACCCGAACATTGACACCGGAAACCGGGACGTGGACAAATTTAAAGGGGCCAGGCTCGAATTAACTAATTCGAGCCTGGCCCCTTTAGTTTTTAACTATTGATTTGCTAGTGCAGGTGCTTCTTGCCGGCGTGCGGACGCGCGACGCGCTCCGGGATGTCGGTCTCGCGCGCCGGCGCGCCTTCGGACCAGCGGCGATCGAACAGCTGGTTGACAAGCCCTACGACCTCGCCGATCGCCGCTTCGTCGAAGTGGCGCGCGAGCAGCGCCTTCAGGTCCTCGGCCATGTAGCGCCGCTGCGCCTCCTGGATCGCATCCGAGGTCGGGCCGACGAAGACCATGCCTCGCTCGTCGCGGCCGTCTTCGTGGTAGTAGGTCACCTCGACTCCGGCGGCCTCTTCGGAATACGGCGACAGCGCGTCGAACGCCGCCTCGAGCGCGCGCTGGAAATTGCGCCCGACCCAGCCGGTCCAGCAGATCTCCAGCACGCGCCGGCGCTTGTCGAACACGATGCCGGGCTCGTCCTGGTGCGCGCTTTTCGCCTCCGCGAGGCTCTCGATGTCGACGTAGCTCAGCCAGGGAGCGATCGCCTGCTCGAGCTCGTTCTGCGTCACGCCCGGACGAACCAGCACGGTGCCGTGAATGTGGACTTCGGTATGCATTACATGCTCCTTTGAGCGTAAGACCCGTGCATCAGTCGGCGCTCCGTTCCAGTGTCGAGCGCTTTCGCGCTCATACGCGCTCGATCACCAGCGCGATTCCCTGGCCGACCCCGATGCACATCGTGCACAGCCCGTATCGCCCGCCGGTCGCGCGCAACTGGTTCAGCGCAGTCGTCACCAGCCGCGCGCCGGAGGCGCCCAGCGGGTGCCCGATCGCGATCGCGCCGCCGTTGGGATTCACCTGCGGCGCATCGTCGGGCAGGCCGAGGTCGCGCGTCACCGCAAGCGATTGCGCGGCGAATGCCTCGTTCAATTCGATGACGTCCATCTGCGACAGTTTCAGGCCCGTGAGCGCGAGCACCTTGCGCGTCGCCGGCGCCGGGCCGATGCCCATGATGCGCGGCGCCACGCCCGCAGCGGCCATCGCCAGCACGCGCGCCCCGGGTTCCAGGCCGTGCTTCCTCGCCGCTGCCTCGGTGGCGAGCAGCGTGGCGCACGCGCCGTCGTTGACCCCCGACGCGTTGCCCGCGGTCACCGTGCCGCCCTCTTT